>Ga0187874_10001107_pt1 | contig 26876 bp, 22 predicted proteins | sample June2016WEW_16_1_3_FD_132993 | JGI IMG/M metagenome (GOLD analysis project Ga0187874, IMG submission 132993) | Peatland microbial communities from SPRUCE experiment site at the Marcell Experimental Forest, Minnesota, USA - June2016WEW_16_150 | ecosystem: Environmental > Terrestrial > Soil >... | reverse complement strand
AGATTGATTTGGAATATCAGTGTGTTGCATGATAACCATAGCAGATATTCTCTAAATCTCCAATGAGAAAATGCTCTTTTACTCAATTATTTCAACTAACTATACTTTCCGGATGGGCACTAAATAGATAATATATGAATGATGCTAACCGGCATCTCCTTTTAACATAAAATTTCATTAGGGATTAAATACAGTAATCTTAACATATCATAATCAAAATATTAATTCAATATATGAATTGAAATATATTCCATTTATTCTATCATGTATTTCACTCACAATCTTAATGAAACGAAGGTTGCTATTTGAAATTACTTCCTCCTACAAAGTTAAATATTTCTTCGATAAATATATGACTTCTATCTCGGGATTCCAACCATAGATTTCGTGCCAAAATCAATGCTTTTATATTATTGTATGTGTCTGAACAAAATCTATACTCGTCGATGAAGTAGATACGAATGAGTATCTATAATCACCTTAAGTGATAAACGTGAGTGTAGATATCTGTAATGAATGAGAGCTTCACGGTGGCCTGAAAAGTTCTGATCTCCAAAGAAAACCTTCAAAACTGGCCTACTACCGATTGCCTACGCTAGGTGCACTTTCTGAGAGAATCAACTTGCTGGTACTGGAGCTGAATGCCAATCAATTTATAGCGAGTTGGAGAAATCCTCAAATACTACATCAATAGGAATTGCAAATCCTATACCTTCGGCGTGGGTTAGAATCATGGTGTTAACGCCCAAGACATTCCCCTGCTTGTCGATAAGGGGGCCACCGCTGTTGCCGGGATTGATTGCTGCGTCAATCTGTAAATATGTTTCGTCACTGTTCGCCCTCTTTCTGTATGCGGAAAAGACCCCTGAAGTCACGGTATTGCTCAACCCAAAAGGACTCCCGATAGTATATACAACTTGGCCCTGTTCAAGACGTTGCTCTTTTGTATTCCGTTTCAAAATCTGGCCGGAGATCGAATCAACTTTCAAAAGGGCCAGATCGTGGGTAGCGCTAGGTATAATAATATCAACCGAATACTCCTTGTTGTCAGCAGTAACTATCTTGAGATCCTGGGAGTACTTCTGATCCGTTAACTTCGCAACCCTTTCCTCGTTTTTTCGCTGTATAGGCAATGCTTTGTTTACTTCATCCTCCTTGCCCTGGATGATAAGTTCCAATTGACTCCTGCTAGGCCCGGCAGGAATTTGCAGTATCTTTCCTTTCCACTCATTGATTTTTTCAATTTCAAGATCAATTATCTTCCGGTTTCGCTCTACACTGTTTTTGAATGCTTCAAAGCTAGTGTCATCGAACGTGACAACATGCTTGTTTGTTATTACAGCATGCTCACCAATAAAAAATCCTGAGCCAAGGCTACCCCAGGGGGTGCGAACCAAGACTGTCCCGCTTAGAGCTCTCTGGATGGGTTCTTCATTCGACCACTTGTTATCTGAATTTTCGGCTATTTTGACCGGCAATGATTGGGACGATTTTCCCTTAACATTCTGGATCGTTTGGTCAGTTACTGGGGGATTAACCTTATTAAGGCCAGACAAAAAATGCGATCGCCCCCCAAAATATATTGCGGTTACAAAGGTCGATATGATAACCAGACTGACCATTATTACAACACGGCGGTTCCCGGAACCGGTCGCCTCTATCGTAACCTGTTCAGCCTCGGCTTTCTTTCGGGCCTCAGCCTGAAAATATTTTTCAAAAACAATCCCGCAGGTTTCACACTCAATCTCGTTGGTAATTTTACTTAAACATTTAGGGCATTGATCCAATACCTTCCCTGTCATTGGTTTGTTCTCCTCCCGTGAATTAATGAAAAGAACCTTCAAGTTTTAGTGATACTAATATTCTACATGTAGAAATAATGATCGAATATCTTTTAGATTTAACCATATAACTCATTTTAATGATTATCGGCAAAATATCAGCAAAGCTGTAGCCAATTCAAAGTAGCGTAATATCGCTCATAAATCCTCTCATCAAATATATTGTGTGTAAGATATGGTGTAACCACATAATAATTGGGAGTAATAAATCTATTTAATGCATGAAACAGTCAATAGAGAAAGGTTTTCACAACAGGGAACTCATAAAGAGTGGCTCTGACCTTGCTAACATCAGGAACACTGCTTTTATAAATGAATTGATAAAAAATTATTAAGATATTTTATAGAAGAACAAGTGTAGATAACTGTAATCTATGTGGAATTTTCTGGGATACAAGAAGTTATGGTATTCAAGAAACACCTACCAACTGTATGATATTGTCAGAAATATATGTAATAAAGGTCTACAAGGAGATAGAATATATTTATGAAACCAGAATTAGTTCTCAGCTTATGTATGAAATTTATGGAATCAAGGATCCTACTAACTGCTACTGAACTTGATATATTCAGTCTCTTAACACATCCGATGTATGCCCAGGAAATTGCGGATAAAACACAGGCCACCTTGCGCGGTGTCACGATATTACTTGATGCGCTTGTGTCTATAGGCTTACTCGAAAAGAAACAAACGAAATATTGTTGTTCACAGGAAGTATCCTCATTGTTATCGAAAGACTCACCGACTTCAATAGTACCAATGGTAATGCATGCAGTTGGATTATGGAAAAGATGGTCAGATCTAACTGAGATCGTTCGACACGGTATACAAAAAACAAAACCTTCAGGACCTGACAGGAGTGAAATCGAACAAGAGGCATTCATTGGAGCTATGCATGCGATCGCATCCAGAATAGCTCCTGGTATCGTTGCAGCTATCAATCCTGGAGCAGCGAAAAATTTACTCGACATAGGTGGTGCATCAGGATCGTATACGCAAGCTTTTCTTGAGGTCTCCCCTGAAATGAGAGCGACAATATATGACTTACCTTCAGTTATTAACATAGCTCAAAAGCGTCTTGCTGCCACTGATTTTCATAATCGGATTACATACATTGCCGGCGATTTTTATTTAGATGAATTACCTGCAGGTTATGACCTTGTTCTCGTATCAGCTATCATTCACCAGAATAGTAATGAACAGAATATTGAACTGTACCGCAAGATTTATCGTTCTCTACTGTCAGGTGGAAGGCTTGTTATACGAGACCATGTCATGAGTCCTGATCATACCCATCCTACAACGGGAGCCATTTTTGCTGTGAATATGCTGGTTGGGACCCTTGGTGGTTCCACCTACAGTTTTAAAGAAATCGATGAAGGACTTAAAACAGCTGGGTTTACTAAAATCAGGCTTATTCAACCCGATAAACACATGGATGGATTGGTGGAGGCATTTAAGATTTGATTTACAAGATCATATCTCAGAGGTCTCTCATATAGGGAGATGAATGTCCTCAAAGTTCTCAACCTACCTCGCTGTTATTTATTTCTGATTTCATTATAATAAGTGAAAAACTCCAGGAGGTAGATATGGACGTCATTGATGCTATGAAGTCGCGATTCACATGCCGGGCTTTCACCTCTGAACCAGTGGACAATAAGACGATCCTCACGATTATGGAGGCTGCGCTGCGGGCCCCTTCATGGGGGAATACGCAGCCCTGGGAGATATTCGTCGCCAGCGGGAAGGCAGCGAACAGGTTACGGGAGGCCTATACGGAGAGGTTTGCCAGGGAAATGCCCCTTAACCCGGATATTCCCAGGCCGCTTCCGAAGGACTGGCCTCCTGCACTCAAGGAACGGTATGAGAAATTGAGAAATGACCGTTCAGATTTTCTGGGGCTGAATCGTGATAATGAGAAGGACATGCGTGAGCTCATGGTTCGTAACTTTTGCTTTTTCGATGCGCCTACTGTCATCTTCCTCTGCATGGACCGCACCCTGACACCTTGGTCCTTATTCGACCTGGGTGCACTATCGCAGAGTATCATGCTCATCGCCTGTGAGAATGGGCTGGGCACTGCAGTGGCGGTCCAGCTGGCTTCATATCCAGACCTGGTCCGCAAAGAGTTGGGTATCCCTGAGAATCTGGCTGTGTGCATCGGGATAGCTATCGGCCACATCGACCCTTCGAACCCACAAAATATATTCAGAAGCACACGCAGGCCTATGGACGAGATCGTAAGGATTAAGGACTAGGCAGGAGATATCCCAAGGGACACTGATGATCTTGAGAAAGGAGATTCATTCATGGAAAACCATCTTGCACAAAAGACAGCCATTATCACTGGAGCAAGTTCCGGTATTGGGCGTGCAACAGCGTTAGCCCTGGCAAAGGCAGGTGCATCGGTTGTTATTTATGCCCGCCGAAAAGACAGGCTTGACGAACTGGCTTTAGAGATTGCGGCCTTGGGTGGCAAAGCCCTTGTTGTGGCAGGTGATGCAAGTAATCAATCTGAGATCGATCTGCTTCTGGATAGTACTTTGGCCTGGAATGATGGTGGAAACAAGTATGACATTGTTATCGTAAATGCAGGTCGTGGACTTGCAGGAGGAATCCTCAGCAGTGAAGAATCACAATGGGAAGATCTTTATCAGATTAATGTCCTTGGCGCTGCACATCTGATGCGCCGTGCGGGGCAATACATGGTTCAGCGAAAAAGTGGTGATATCGTGGTTCTCGGTTCGGTTGCCGGGAGGAATATCTCTCCTTTTAGTGGTTTTTACGGTTCAACCAAATTCGCTATTGGGGCCATTGCAGAAGGTTTTCGTCGTGAGGTATGTCAGCATGGTGTGCGGGTTGCCACTGTCATGCCGGGGGTGGTTCTCAGCGAATTCCAGGAAGTGGCTGGCTATAATGAAGAGAATTTTGGAAAAGGTGTAGCCCAATTCGGCACACTGCTGGAGCCCAAGGCCATTGCCGACGGAATTTGTTGGCTGCTCACATTGCCGCCGTATGTCAACGTTAACGAGATCATGATCCGACCTACAGGTCAAAGCTACCCATGACATAAGATGCAATAAGGTTAGATTGTTATCGAAGTGGGACTGATAGTAATGTTTAAGGCATGTGTTAGTTCACATAAGATATTAGAAGCTCGCCTTCCATAAAAGTTGCGATATCTGTAATAGATGTGCTTTTACATAAGGCTGAAAAACTAAGGTCTTCAGGTGATATCTATACTTTTAAGACAATAGACTTGGACGTTAGAGATTAGCACGCTCTTACCCCGGGACAATTCCACATGTGCCTTGTTTGATAATTCCCTGTTCCGCGATTCATATTCCCTGATATGTTGAGTAGGGAATTCTTATGTAACCTGCTGGAATGAGTTATCATATCGACGCCATTTATTTAATTTCGGTCCCAGAAACGACAAAATTCCTTGTAAATTCCCTGATAAACAGGTAATTGGGTATAGAGAGTGGTTCGCAGATGACTGTCTGCACCACCAGTATTTCCTCCGCAGAAGAGATCCCACGGTATATGTGCTCAGAGGGGCGCTGTTGGCGTAATTCGGTTGGCGATGTTGACTGGAGAGGCCAGCAAGAAGCAGGTTTAGGCCACGATATCGGTTATTTTCTCTGTCTGGACATCGAGATCCAAAGGCTCTGGCCCAGATGGCAAAGGGGATTCTCAAGCGGAAGATACCTCAGCTCGAAGCGGCTCTCGAAGGGAGCTTTCCTGAGCATTATGCCTTTCTGGTCCAGGTCTCTCTTTCTGTCATAGACCTATTGGACAAGCAGATAGCAGAGCTGGATAAGCACGTTGAATCCATGGTGATCCCCCTGCGCAAAGAAGTGGATGTAATAAGCAGCATCCCGGGTGTCAGCGAAACCTCTGCTCGAGCAATCATATCGGAGATAGGCATCGACATGAACCGTTTCGTCACTGACACTCGCCTTGTTGCCTGGGCATGCATGTGCCCTGGCAACAACGAAAGTGCCGGCAAACGGAAAAGAGGAAAGACTCGCAAGGGCAATCGTTATCTGAGAAGAATGCTCGTCGAATGCGCCTGGGCAGCAGGCAAAACGGACTCTTTCCTCGGCCGCACTTTCCGGAGACTCCAGGCTCGCATTGGGGGAAAGAAGGCTGCCGTGGCTGTCGGCCACAAAATCCTGGTGATTATCTTCCATCTGTTGAACGAGGGCGTTTTATATGACGAGGGAAGATATAATCACCTCTCACCCAGAGAGGAGGAAAAACAGAAAAAGCGAGCTGTCGAAACCTTGCATCGTCTCGGCTTCAACGTTACGATCTCGCTCGCAGCTTAGAAAATTATCCTATCGTTCAAACCCTTCTTCGTCCTGGGATACAGTACTCGTGTGCCTTATTCGCATATTCTTGTTTCATAGGAATATTCAGTTTGACGGAGTATCCCTCAATATGTTGAGGTTCCGCCAAATAGTGAGGCTAAACGAATCATTTCATACTTTTCTGCTGCTCTCTTCTATTCATCTAACCAGATGTTATTAATGGATGAATCTAAACTTATGATCTTCCTTCGGCTCTTGGCCGACCATTTGCTCTTATAGTGAATAACATGATGACTATCTAGTTGTTATTTTCCTTGATCACCTGAAAAGAGGGATGAGGTAACAAAATGCAAATGAACGCAGACCTATTAAATATTCTTGCTGTGATCAAAACCGAACTCCTGAATCCACACTGGGGACAGTATCGCAGTAATGTCATAAATCCCTATGAAGATGTATCGCCTCGTATCGTTGCAGAAAAAATTGCTCAAGCCCTTCAGTCAACCGTCTCCAGCAACCCTGCAGTTCTGCAGAATTCGCTGGCTTTACGAGGATGAGTTCATGATGCATTATCCGGTCAAATACAATCATGCTGTTGGTAAACTCATATATCAGTTCAAACAGGTGCTCCCTCTCACCAAAGAGGAAGAATATGAACTCGCAGTCCGCCTGAAGGATCAAGGTGATCTTGAGGCTGCGGACAGTCTCATAACTTCCAATTTGAAAAATGTAGTGTGGATCGCCATGGATTATGCCGGATATGGTCTGCCCCTGGAAGATACTGTTCAGGAAGGGATCATAGGGCTGATGATCGCAGTGAAGAAATTCGACCCGAACAAAGGGTGTCGGCTCATGACCTATGCAATATGGTGGATTAAGGCAATGATCCATGAGTATATAATAGGGTTCTTCTCTCAGGTCAAGCTGGGCACGACCAAGGTGCAGAAACGGCTGTTCTATGGACTCAACCGTATAATGGCTGAAGAGGAAGTCATGGATGAACATATCAGCGAGCAGTCCCATGCCCTCTCCTTGCGCCTTGATGCCGACCCCCGACAGATCGAGGAGATCATATTGAGGCTGACAAACAGGGACCAGTCCCTGGACACCCCCATAGCTGATGGGAGTAACATCAGCTTCCTGGATTATCTTGCTGATACGACGTTGAGCCCCGAAGACCATATCATAGAATTGCAGCGGACATCCTTGGTGAAAAAGCAGATCGACTCGGCCATGGACAATCTCACATCAAGAGAGCGTTATATCACGCAGCACCGCATCATGGCCGAAAATCCCGCCACATTGGAAGACCTTGGGAGGCAGTATGCCATATCCAGGGAGCGGGTACGGCAGATCGAGAATAAGTCAAAGGTCAAACTGAAGAAGGCCCTCATTTCTTCCATTGACCTCATGCTGCCTTCTTAAGGGAGAAGTCAACTCCATGGCAAGGCATACAAAAGACATAATAAACGAACTCATGATCCTGCAGAATAGAATGAATACTATTAGATCTGTGGTAAATGAGGTGGTTCCATGAAAAAGGCGATGATTCTTACTGCTTTACTTTTCCTGGTTTTTCCAAGCGTGTCCAAAGGGGATTACCATGAAGCTTTAAAAAATGGGGACTACAAAGCCGCACTAAATGAATTGATGCCACTAGCAGAAAAAGGGGGTGCCAGTGCCCAGTACAAACTTGGGTGGATGTATTTTAATGGCCAAGGTGTACTGCAGGACTATGCCGAATCGGCAAGGTGGTATAGGAAGGCGGCCGATCAGGGGCATGCCGATGCCCAAAACAACCTTGGGGCTATGTATGAACATGGCCTAGGTGTTACACAGGACTATGCCGAGGCGGTCAAGTGGTACACGAAGGCGGCTGATCAGGGGCGTGTCGAGGCCCAGTACAACCTTGGGGCTATGTATGAACATGGCCTAGGCGTTACACAGGACTATTCCGAAGTGTTGAAGTGGTACAGGAAGGCAGCTGACCAGGGTGATGCCGATGCCCAGTACAGCCTTGGGGCTATGTATTCAAATAGCCAAGGTGTACCACAGGACTATGCCGAGGCGGCGAGTTGGTGCAAGAAGGCGGCTGATCAGGGCGATGCCGGTGCCCAGTACAACCTTGGTGTTATGTATGCAGATGGCCAAGGCGTACAACAGGACTATGTCGAGGCGGCGAGATGGTACAGGAAGGCGGCTGATCAGGGGCATGCAAGTGCTCAGTACAACCTTGGGGCTATGTATGCAAATGGCCAAGGCGTTACACAGGACTATGCTAAGGCAGTGGGGTGGTGTAAGAAGGCGGCCGATCAGGGCGTTGCCAGTGCCCAATACCAACTTGGGGTTATGTATGCACAAGGCCAAGTTGTTCCTCGAGATTATGTTCAGGCGCACATATGGACCAACCTTGCTGCCGCACAAGGAGATGAAGAAGCTGCTAAGATAAGGGATATGGTTGCTCAAAAGATGACATCTGCACAAATAGCAACAGCGCAGAAACTAGCAAGAAAATGGAAACCAAAAAAATGATAAGTCTTTTGTATAGATCGCTTACCATCATCCCCTCTCTAAATTGAAGTGACCTTTTACATAGGTTCATCAAAAGATGTTCAGTTTTCAGCCCTCTCAAAACCGATATGAAATCGAAGAGATCTACACTTTATAAACTTCCTGGGATTTTATTATGGTTTGTTAAATGGTAGAAGACTTATTCACCACTCCATAATGTAAGCTACAGTATACCCAACTTTCAGCTACTTTCTATATGATTTGTTATATGAATTGTGAGAACTACCACTGTTTTCCTTACTGCTAGAACCCTCTGACTGACGGTGCTCTCGGAAGGTCCCTGAAGGACCCCCGCTGTTTTCCTTACTACTGGAACCCTCTGACAGGTGGTGCGCCTGGAAGGTTTCTGCACGTTGTTGCCCTATGCTGCGGGCTGAACGCTCCTGTTCCAGTTGCGGCATCACCCGGCCCGGTTCCCGCCCCTGCATCGCTCTTGGGGCTGTAATGCGCTGCCAAGCTCCAGTCTGGCTTTGATGGAGGTAGACATTTCCTTCGGGTGTTGCATAGGCATTGTTTCTCTCTGTTTCAGTCGGGTTTCTCCTGGGGTTTATGATGATCTGGGTAGATGGGAACTTCCCCTCGGTTAGAGTACCTTCAATATTTTTTTCAACCTTCCCTCGAGATGGTGCGGTAAGAGTGACGGTTGTACCTGAAGAATTTTTTATTGTGTACACGTTTCTTTCAGCATTACGGTGCCCTGTGATAAGCGTTCCGGTTGTGGAATTATAGGCCATGCCATATCTCATGGATGAGCCACTGCCGGTGAGGGGTTGATATGCGGTAGCAGGCCTTATCACCCGAGCCTCTTTCTCCCACAGGCGGTATACATTGCTTGATGTGCTTGCCCATCCGTTGGGGCCCCATGGCCTGACGTCGGGATGAGGGTGATGAGGGTGATGTCGCCAACCACAGAAAGGCCCCCACCATGGCGCAGGCGGATAATACCAGTATGGTCCTGAACCACAGAACCACCCGAAGCCAAAGCCGAAACTCCAGCCACCCCACGGGGTCCAGCAAATATCAGCCCCGTTGCAATATGTAACAGGCGGGCCATACCAATCACTACCGATCCAGGGACGATAATTATAACCCGTACCATAGACCACAACATAATCAGGGCTTACCATACATCCGTAGTAGCCAGGGGTGTAGCCGCAGTACACATTATCAAGATCGGCATTGTAAATCCGCACATACGTAACGAAGTGAATGGGGGAGCTTGGCGGGATGGAATATATTATTGGTGGCACATTATCCGCCACCACCCAAGGACCGCCCAGAGAGTTTGCAAAAAACCAGACACCGTCCTCGCATGCATACCATGACCTATCATTCACCTTGATGATGGGGGTAAAGCTGTTAACTACATAAAAAAGTGGAGTTCCCTCAATAGGTGAAATTTGTGCCATACCATCTATCTGGGGTATGAAGGCAGCCTCTTTTCGGTCGATCTTTGCGGTCTGTGGCATGGAATTAGCGATAAGGGCCTCTTCCGCCTGTTTCGTTCCGGGTATTGACGCCTTAACGTTCTCCTGTGGGCTCTCATCAGGAATACGAGCAAAGTCTGCTGGCATGTGTTTCCCTGAAATGTATTCCCATGGACCATTTAATGAGACAGCCCTAAACCAACGTCCGGAGAGAAGGACATAGGTCTTCTGATCACCCAGATACTTGAACACATGTGCGCTCGTATTCTCCACATAAAGGAGTTTTGTCCCTTGTATGGGCACATAATTCGGTATCCCGTCGGTCACGATGAGCTCTGCTGGCGTTGTAGAGATAAATACAAGAGGTTGTACCTCTTCAAGGGTCGGGTACTTGTTGGTTTGAGGATCAGCTTGACCTTCGAGCAGGTCTACCTGTTGCAGCCTGCGGGCCTCATTCATGGCTACAGAAATGTCCTTGGGTAGTGCTCTTGCAATAGTCCATGGTCCATTCAGGCTCTGAGCTTCCATGAAGCCATTGAAAAGGTGAAAATAGTATTTCCACGCCTTATCCCTTAGGATGAGCACACGGGTATTTATGAGGCGCATGAGGGAACTGCCCTTGACAGGCACATAGCGGGGTGCGCCATCGATGTACGCCAAAACAGAAGGCCGCTGGGAGAAGATGATGCGAGGAGGGTTGTTATTAAGGGGTTGGGTTTTAACCTTTTTCAGTTCCTTGGTGATAGCTAGGCTCGCTTCCAACCGGTCGAGAGACACGTTTTTCATCTGTGGTGGCCATGCCTGGCGCAATTCGGCAAGTATGGATGATTCTCTTTCCGGTGCGGATGGAAACTGTACATTAGTAATGGCAAGGTCATTGAAATAAACCATACGGTCGTTCTTATCCACAATAGTGTGTGCGGTGAGATAGGCTACTCCATAAAGGGATTGCTGCTCGCCGGGCTTTCTCACCGCAAAGGCTGCATATGTCTTGAGGGTGAATCCGTCCCAGGAGTCGAGTTGTGGCTGATAAACCGTGTTCATGGTGCCATCTGAGGCCTGAAACACCCTTGGCCAACCATGATCCATTGGTTTTCCATCCTGTGCGAAAGACCTGGTTGATGGCAGGATGAGAGTAAGGATCATGACAGCCATGGTGATTGCTCGTCTTGTATATCTACTAACCCCCATGATGCTTACAATCGCTACAGATGTTACACGGATCCTGTACACAAGATCTAATACCTTCTGAAAATTTTTAATTTCATCAATGACTTTTATGAAATGAGCAACAACTTTGATCGGCTTCACCTTTTCACCTTCAAATTATTCTGAACTATAAGACGTCTGAAGCACAGCGTTTGTTTACAATGGAAAAGCGATGATTACATACCAAATGTCACGCTCTGATATGAAGTGATAGGCTTCGTATGTTTTAATCCAAGACCTTCAATTTTCTCTCATCTCAAAACCGAGAAGAAATCGCGAGTATGTTGGAAAGTGCAGCAGCCGTATGCTACGAATCCTGACAAGAGCATAGGACGGAAGGCGGTTTGGCAGCACCTTTTTTCGATGCGTTTGGGTTCCTTCCTCCAGCCGGTGGACTAGCCATGGATATGCGCGGTCATGCTCATGTTTTTTCCATCGAGGCCTTGTATTCTCCACGGCGCGCAGCCTGGTTGCACTTGGCTCGATGAAACAGAGCTTGCTGTGCCGCCAGCACGTGGGCCTCTTCGCCGTGCCAAATCTCCAAAGCCGGTTGCTGAATGGCGCGGGCAAACGAAAACGCCAACTCCCAAGGTAGTCGCGACTTGAATCTAACATTCATGGCATTCAAGCGGGCCGAGGCCAGCTCACTGGACTGGCCGCCCGACAAGAACGCAATCCCCGGAACGGCAGCGGGGACGGTTTGCAAGAGGCACCTCACCGTGGCGTCGGCCACCTCGTTCACCGTTTCTTGCTTAGGGCAGGTCAATCCCGGAAGCACCATATTGGGCTTCAGGATCAGACCTTCCAGAATGACCCGTTGGGTGTAGAATTGGTTGAAAACCATCCGCAGGACTTCCGCCGTTACTTCAAAACACCTCTCCAAGGGGTGCTCTCCGTCCATGAGCACTTCCGGCTCGACGATGGGAACCAGACTGGCTTCCTGACACAAGGCAGCATAGCGAGCCAACACATGCGCATTGGCCTCGATACAACCCCGACTGGGAATGCCATCAGCAATGGCAATCACCGCGCGCCACTTGGCAAAACGGGCACCCATTTGAGAGTATTCAGCCAGGCGGTCGCGCAATCCATCCAGTCCTTCTGTTATTTTCTCACCTGGATGACCCGCCATATCTTTCGCGCCGGTGTCAACCTTGATGCCCGGAATGATGCCCGCGTCGGTTATGACTTTAACAAAAGGAGTACCATCTTTCCTGGACTGACGGATGGTCTCATCATATAGGATGATGCCACTGATACACTCACCTAAACCAGGAGTGGTCACAATCAATTCCCGGTAGGAACAACGGGTTTCTTCAGTTTGAGGAATCCCCACTTTTTCAAAACGCTTGTTACAGGTGGGTGTACTTTCATCTATGGCCAGAAGACCTTTGCCCTCAGCGACCATCGCCTTGGCAGTGGCTATAAGCTCTTGTGAACCCATCTCTGATACCTCCGTAGTTTTATCAATTATTAATCGATCATGCTCAGGCCATTTCATGCTTCACGCTAAGTGAGACCCACAACCAGTTCATGGAAATAGAGATGTTTGAGGTCACACCGCGCCCAAGTGAGGCCCTGGTCTCAAAACTTATGATTCTTTCGTAAATAAAATTGAAGGTTGATATTGAATATTAATAGCTTAAGCTCAGGCAAGGTCAAGGGTCTTACAATTCCTTTGTCATGGAAGAAAAAATTACGCAAGCATAGCCATAGAGAGAAATTGTAGATCATGTGCGAGATTGTTGAAAAAGTACTAACTGCTTTTAAAGCAAGAAGTCGATAAAATATCATCAGAAAAACAATATTAATCTATATTAACAATTGGTTATGTGATATAGTTGGATTGTCTTCAAGGGGTAGGATTCTCTCTCTCCTCACCCGACTCCTGAAGCGAAAGGATACCATGGCCAAGTATAAACCATACACCTATGCACAGGATATGCTGATACCGGTATCGCTCAGGGAACAGCTCATGCCCGGGACCCTGGAATTCGCGATCCATACACTTGTAGATGAGCGTATGGATGTGAGCATATTCGATGAGAAGTACCGCAACGATGAGACCGGACGGCGGGCATACGATCCCCGGATTCTGCTGAAGGTAGTATTGCTGGGATATTCACGGGGTCTGATATCGTCCAGGAAGATCGAGCAGGCATGCAAGGAGAACGTGGTGTTCATGGCACTTTCGTGCGGGCAGTATCCTGACCACAGCACGATAGCCCCATTTGTTGCATCCATGAAAGATGAGATCCTGCCGTTGTTCAGGGATGTACTGCTGGTATGCGAGGAGATGAATCTGCTCGGAGGGACGTTCTTCGCATTGGACGGGTGCAAGCTTAAATGCAATGCCTCCCCGCAGTGGAGCAGGACGGTATCCGAGCTTCGGGCGAAACGGGAGAAGCTTGGGGAGAAGGTGAAGGAACTGCTGACAGAGCAGGAGAAGGAAGACCGGAAAGAAGATGATGATTCGCCTTCTCCTGATAATCGTTCCCACCGGGGAAAACAGATTGATAAACTGAAGAAGGAGGCTGATCGGATCGAAGCATGGCTGAAGGAGAACGGGGAACGACTCGGGGTAAGCGGCAAGGAGATCAAGAGCAACATGACGGACAACGAGTCATCGAAGATGGTCACCTCCAACGGGACGGTTCAGGGATACAACGGCCAGGCGCTTGTGGACTCGAAGAGACAGGTGATCGTTCATGCGGAGGTGTTTGGTACTGGCCATGACCATGGCCTTGTTCCACCGATGCTGGATGGGGCCATGGAGAACCTGGAGAAGATAGGTCTATCCCGAGATTATTTTAAAGGGACAACGTTCGCTGCGGACAGCGGGTACCACAGTAAGAGCAATATCCAGAAGTGTGAAGACGAGAAGCTGGATGCATACATTCCTGATAAGCGATTACGCACGAGGGACCCGCTGTATGGTGAATGGAGACGGCAAGGTCGTATGACCAGGACCCACTATGCTCTTGGGGACTTCCTCTATAATGAGGAAGAGGATCATTATGTCTGTCCCAATGGGAAGATACTGCGTCTTAGGGTGAAGCAAAGTGCATATACGGGGAACGTATATCGCACATATAGAGCACAAGAACACGATTGCAGCGGTTGTGGGCTGAGAGAGAAATGTCTTTATGGAAAAGCCCGAGGGCCAAAGAACCTGATGGTCCCTATCGGTCCTGATGGGATCAACCTCACCAAGCTCATGATAGAGAAGATCGAGAGTGAGAAAGGGCGTAAGATTTACCCCCAACGTATGGCAATCGTAGAGCCGGTATTCGGCAATATCCGCACCAACAAACGACTGGATCGGTTTACCCTGAGAGGAAAGATCAAGGTCAACATTCAATGGCTCTTGTATTGTATGGTTCACAATATAGAGAAGATCGCAAACTATGGCTTTGCATGAAATAAAAAAAGGGGGGGTGATTCTTTTAACAAAGGTTCATTGCCATGATCGTATGACCTGAAGAAAGCAGAAATCTAAAAAAACGTAATGATGATTTGAAAAAGTATCAGTTAGATGGAAAAAATCTTCTGCCTAAAAGGGTTTTTCGACTGCCTCTATAGAAATCTATACTACGGTGCTTTACTACTCCAGTAGAGATCTTCTTACGAAACCCTCGATCAAGGTTGGCAAAGCATTGCGAATAAAACATAATCTCTAGTCATCCCAATGATTATAGAGTCATTGCAAAATGGAATAATTCATGTATATATGATATTTAAATCTTAGTGTCATGACATCTCATCAATGATTCCCTTTAAGACACCAGATAAACTAAAAAAGGAAGATGAATTACAACCATGTTTAAGACATTTTTTGGAGATCCAGTGGGTATTATCACGGAGGCAGCAAAAAGTCCGCTAGGGATATTTGCCTTAGCAATTCTGGTTCTCGCTTTTTTAGCATTTTATTTTTTCAGCACAGAGTCATGGCCCGTACGTTTGATAGTTTTTGGAGCTATGTTTATAATAGTGATACTTTCTTTTACTCTTGCCATCTATCCAGTGATCCATCCAATATCTCCTCAACGAACTCAAACAGAGCAGCCCAAACCATATGCAGCATATGGTATTAAATATGATAAAATTATCTGGAAGCATTTTTATTTTAAAGATTTCAGTTTTAAGGGTGAGATTGACAGCATTATAATAAACGTTTCAAATACAAATTTATCAATTTTACCCCCACAACAAGGCTACTGGTTTGGATGGAACATAAAATCATTCGAACTCCGCCCCATAGCTTATGGTAATGATGAAGGCAAATATAATTTGCAGAGAGTCTTCTGTGCGGAAGACAAGATTATCAGAAGAGACATCGATGGTACCGAAAAAAAAGTCACTTTATTTACTTGGCAATTTAAAATAGAACCTGCAATTGTCCCAGGGAAGTCATTTCATTTTGGACAAGTATTCGAAACAAAGGATACAGAAAGAGACGCTTTCACTGAACAGGGTTCTTTTGCTGGCATGTCGTCCCCTTTTCCTGTCGAGACTCTAACATCTGAGGTTAATGCGCCCGAAGGATATCGTTTTATTAATAAGGGTTATTTGGTAAGAGATAGTATGGGAATAGACGTAGAGGCAAAAATTGACGAACCCGAGTTTTCCTCAGATGGAAGCAGGATAAATTGGACAATAAAAGACCCTGTTCCATCCCTTAAATATTATATGAGGATAGTCATTGTTAAACGAAATTAAAGATAAACTTTTTCCCTTTAAATTTTGCTGTGTTCGATGTGGCAGATGTTGTACTCAAATGCCTAGAGGCGTCCCGTTGTATTATAGTGATGTCGAAAATATAGCTCACATGAAAGGGTGTGCACCGAAGGATTTTATTAAATGCTTTTGTGAGTTAAAATTGCACAAGATTATTAATGATGGTGAAACGATGGATATTCCGGTTTTATACTTAAAGGTATCCAAAAAAAGATGCATTTTTTACGAAGAAAACAGCTGTATGATACATAAGGTAAAGCCATACATTTGTGAAGCTGCACCATTTGTCTCACTGCTGTTTCAAGATGACAACACAGTAGATTTTTTTAAGCAAAAGTGCAAGGGATTTGGTCACGGCACCTACTATAGTAGGAGAAGAATTAGAGATATAATTAAACAAGAAGTTAAACTCGAAGAAGCAGAATGGAAGTTATTTAGTACTGGGTTTTACGATAATATTGTAAAACCAACCAGATACGAAAGGAGGGAAAATGATTCCCCAGCATCCTGATAATTCAAGAAATGTTGTACCTGCTCCTGTTCCAGATACAAACTCAACGAATCTTTCGGTGATTAAGGTTACAACATGGACGACACGTTGCCCTAAAGGAAAAGAGACAAAAAAGTAAACAGCAACAGTAAACTGAGATAGAGGGAGCTTGGGGTCAGATCTTTGCGGGCTGTTGCTTAAATCCTGGTTGCGAATTTTATTGTTGCTAAATATCATATGCATTATCAATATGTTGAAAATTGATATGCTTGTAAATGGCCACTATTTCATGGCATATTGCTTTTTGGGCAACAACCGATTTGATATTGACAAATAAGTCGCTGCAGGAGGCCGTGGTTTAGCCTTTAGTCTTACGCAGGGTGGCGGTTTTATCCCGGCATTAACCCACTCACTGACGTAGCTTGGTTTTGAATGAACGGGTGAAAGGATGAGACATGACCGTTCTATGGGAAAGCTGATGATCTCATGTTGATATCTACAAATAGATCCGGATTATTCAAAAGTCCACATATAACGATCGGTATCATTTAGACCATGAAGTTCTTATAGTAATCGTTACTTCATCTCGTTCATCGACGAGTAAAGATTATGTTTCAATATCTGTACTCTTTATGCCCTATTCCTAGGAGTAGAGATCCAGGCAGAGGCAAAAAGTGGTATGTATAAAGGTTCTTGTATCCCGAAGGTATATAACCACTCCATTGCAGTATGAAACGGATAGAGCTATCGGCAAATTACAGCTGATTTTATTTTTTATCTCATTATAATAAATGAAAAGCTTCGGGAGGGATATATGAACGTAATAGATGCCATGAAATCGCGCTTTACATGCCGTGCTTTTACCTCTGAGCCTGTGGACAAAGATACAATACTTACGATCATGGAGGCTGCGCTTAAGGCCCCTTCTTGGGGGAACACACAGCCCTGGGAGATATTCGTGGCCAGCGGCAAGTCAGCTGATAGGCTGCGAAAAGCCTATTCTGAGAGATTCGCTCATGATGTGCCAGTAAACCCTGACATCTCCAGGCCGCTTCCGAAGGACTGGCCTCCGGCTCTCAAGGAACGATACGAAAAATTGAGGAATGACCGCTCAGATTTCCTGGGGCTTGATCGTGATGACCAGAAGGACATGCGCTCCCTTATGGTGCGCAACTTTTCCTTTTTCGATGCGCCTTCAGTCATCTTCCTCTGCATGGACCGTTCCTTGACTCCCTGGTCCCTTTTCGACCTGGGCTCAATATCGCAGAGCATCATGCTCATCGCCTGCGAGTACGGGTTGGGCACAGCAGTGGCGGTCCAGCTGGCATCGTATCCCGATTTGGTCCGCCAGGAACTTGGTGTCCCTGAGAATCTGGCCGTGTGCATCGGCATAGCAATCGGCCAGATTGATACTGCCAGCCCGCAAAACACATTCAGAACCACCCGCAGGCCCGTGGACGAGATCGTAAGGATCAAGGGCTAGGCTGGAGATATTCAAGGAGATACCCGTTATGTGATACTCAGGCATGCAAAGAAGGTTCCCAACAGCAACCGGATCGCTTCCCGGATGCGTTCATGCTGTATATAAAATACTGAAAGATAGTTGCCCACCATGGAGATCGTGATACTATGCGATACAAGGTCGGGGTTATCGATGGGTCTGAGTTCACCCTTCTTCACGCCCCCTTGTCCTCTTTGACGAGAGCCAGCAACTCCTTGATAATTCTTCGGCGCTCTTTTGCATTGAAGGGAGACATAGACAGCACTTCCCAAAGTCTTAGTCCATTAGCTGCCAACATAATAACCGCAGCCCGCTCAAAGCTGAGCCCATCCTTGGTGAGGTCAGCGATAATCTGATGGAAATCTTCGCGGGCCGGCGCAAGGAGTTCCGGATCATGCGCACCTGAGGCAACAAGGGCAGCCGAAACATCCCTATCTATGCCGCGATCCTCATCGAGCACGGAGAGTATATAAATGACGGCCTCACACTCTGGACCTGCCGGAGTCTTGGCTCGCCTTTTCATTCTGCTTTCGTCTAGATGCTTCTTTCGCCTGTGCAGCATCTCACTGAGCAGAGCTTCTTTGTCATGAAAATGGTAGAGCAGACCGCCCCGACTTATGCCTGCTTTTGATGCCACGGCTTCAAGCGTCAGATGTCTGGCACCTGCTCCAATAACCACCTGTTCCGCCGCATCAATAATTCTCTCTCTTGCATTGTCTGAATGGCTCCCCATGCAAGTCCCCCTTGTCACTAAAAAATTGATTGATAGAATCCTATATGCCGGCTATCTCAATCTTGTTTTCCACGGATTCAACGCCTTTTACTGCTATCACAGTCCGCTCCGCGGACGATTTTTCCCAGGGAACTTGAACAACCCCTGTTAACCGGACCTTTCCCGGCGCATCAACAAAAGCGGAAATATAACTTGATGAAAAACCGACTTCCGCAAGGGCTGTCCTCACTCTTGCCGCAAGTTCCATCATGTCCAGAGAGTTTGTGAAATCACCGGAGTGGCCCTGAGCTTCTTTCGCGCGTGCTGCGCACAAGATCATATCAACTGCAACATTGACCGTAAGATTGTCCATATTGAGAACAATATCGTACAACGCAGGATTATCCCAATCCCGATGGAAGGCAAACCTGATAAAACTTTCTCTCTCGTGATCACTCTTCTCCATGACCGTAACGGCCATCTCCCTCTTATAACCCTTCTCTGCAAGATTCTGGACACGTTTTTCCTGCGATGCGATCACTCGGATATGAAGCGCATGTGGGATAGACCGGAAAAGCATATTGCCTCCCCGACCGAGAATTACTGCGTTCCCCAGGCGCGCGATTTCATAAATGACGACATACAGGCGGTCGAGGCAAATCTCAGGCCGGTATGAAAAAAACCTCTTCAACGGAGGTGGAGCCTTATCGTTTACCTCTCTGATGTCATCAAGAATTCCCATCTCTTCGGCTTTTTTCTCGATATCTTCTGTATCATAGAAGTTATACTGCAGTTCTTTTGCCACCAACTTCGCAATTTCTGTTCCTTTTGTGCCCATCTTCCTGGAAAATGTAATAAAACACATAGGATCCTCCCTGCAATCAAACTACTCCTTTGTCAGGCCCTCTGCCTTCACCACCCAACCCCCTCCCATCGACTTGTAGAGGTTCACAAGGGCCCGAAAAAGGTCGGCCTGCGTTCGCACGTATGAGAGCTGTACGTTGAACATGCTGCGTTCAGCATCGAGCACTTCGAGATAACTCACATAACCGTTCTCATACTTAAGTCTTGCAAGCCTTACATAAGCGCGGGCCGTATCCTCCTGCTGCTTTTGAGCCTGGAGCTGTTCCCTTGTTTTGCTCTGATCGACCAGTGCGTTGTTCACTTCCTTAAAAGCCTGCTGGATCACTTGTTGGTAGCGGATGAGTGATTGCTTCTGTATCGCCTCGGCTGCCTTCACCTGCCCGCTGATAGCGCCTGCAGTAAAAATAGGCATGTTAATGGGTACCCCTAAGCTCCACATGTGAGCCGGGCCTTTAAAAAGATTGGACAGATCTTTACTCTCCACGCCGTATGATCCGGTCAGGGAAATGCTCGGGAAGTATGCTGCCTTGGCCACACCGATCTCTGCATTGGCCGAGATGAGGTCCTGCTCGGCCTGACGAATGTCGGGCCGTTGTGCAAGCAAATCCGAAGGAAGCCCGGAGGGCACTGTCGGGAGCACAAACTGATCGATCGCCTTTCCTCTGGCAATCGCTCCAGGGTTCCGGCCAAGCAGGACACTTATAAGATTTTCCTGTTGGATGATCAACTTCTGAATCACGGGAACGGTTGCCAGTGCCATTTCGTATTCGAGTTGCACCTGCCGCAACTCCAGCTCCGAGATGACCCCCTTGTTGAAGCGCATCCGGAACAACTGCAGCGTATTCTCCCGACTTTTCAAAGTACCTTCTGCGATTTCAAGCTCCCGGTCAAGATCACGCAGATCGATATAGGCATCCGCAACAGCGCAAACAAGTGACATGATGACCGTCCTTCTGTCCTCTTCCGTGCTCAACAGATTTGCACGTGCCGCCTCGTTTGCCCGCCTGATCTTTCCCCAAAGGTCAATCTCCCAGCTCGCATTTCCTGTAACCAGATAATCACTATAAGGGTTGTCATAAATTGACGGCAGATACTCGTTGATGTTATCTGAAACCCGGGTACGGGAGCCGGAGGCCGCGCCCCCAACCTGGGGAAAGGCCTCTGACCGAGTTACCCTGTACCGTCCCATGAACTCCTCGATCCTCGCCGCTGCGATCAGGATGTCTTTGTTCTCCTTAAGGGCAACAAGTATCAGATCATTCAGCACCGGGTCGTCAAACTGCTCCCACCATGCGGTATTCGCCATGGTTTTCGCCTGGAGTTCTTCATATCGCCATGGGGCCGGAGTGTCTATGGACGGGCGGTGATAATCGGGGCCCACTGCACAACCCGATACAAGAACGATAAAGATGAATAGGAGGAAAAGAAGATATGTGTTACGCATTGTCGTCCTCCAGGGCTTCGGCCCTATTTTTGCCCTCTTTCTTGCCCTTTGACAGCCTGCTGACTACATAGAATGCAGCCGGGATGAGGAATATGGCAATGACTGAAGCGGCAATCGTCCCGCCGGCAACAATCGTTCCTATAATCTGCCTGCCCCTGGCACCTGCGCCTGTTGAGATGGCGAGGGGCGCGACGCCCAGGATAAAAGCAAAGGACGTCATCAGAATGGGCCTCAACCTCAATCGTGCGCCTTCAAGGGCAGCCTCTACCAGTGGCACGCCTCGCTCATTTGCCCTCTTCGCGAATTCGACGATAAGGATGGCGTTCTTTGCGGTGAGGCCGATGAGAACAATCAGACCTATCTGGGCGTAGACATTATTTGTCTGTCCGCGTAACCAAATGGCACAGAGGGCGCCGAAGACCGCTACGGGTGTGGTGACGAGGACGCTTAACGGAAGGGACCAGCTCTCGTACTGGGCGGCAAGTAGAAGAAAGACGCAGAATAAAGAGAAGGCAAAGATCGCCCATGCGGGTACGCCTTCTTGCGCTTTCTTCTCCTGGAAGCTCATGCCTGAATAGTCGAACCCCATTTCCCGAGGCATCGTTTCATGAAACACCTCCTCAAGGGCCTTCATGGCCTGGGCGGAACTATAGCCGGGTTTCGCCATAGCATCAATCCGGGCGGAACGATACAGGTTGTAGCGCATGGTCGTCTCAGGACCGGAAGTCGGTTTGATGCTTATGAGTGAAGAGAGGGGCACCCTCTCGTGCTTGTCGTTGAGAACGGAAAACAAGCCTATGTTTTCGGCATTCCCACGATAGTCGCTGTCAGCCTGGACGTAAACCTGCCACTGCCTGCCGAAGCGGTTAAAATAGTTGATAAAGGCACCCCCCATGAAGGCCTGCATGGTCTGATAAACCTGGCTTATATCAATGCCTTGCTTCATCACCTTGTCCCGATCCACCTTCGCGAGTATTTGAGGAACCCCGGCCTGAAAGGAGGTGGTAACGCGGGCCAGTTCAGGACGTTTTCGCGCTGCTTCAATGAATTTCCCCGTGTTGGCGGCAAGAAAACCTATATCTTTTCCTGCCCGGTCTTCGAGAACGAAGGTGATGCCTCCGGCATTACCTATGCCGGGGATGGCCGGGGGCGGAAATGCATAGGCGATCCCTTGCGGAAGAGCAGCGAGCTTGAGGTTAAGAGAGTCCAGAATCGCATCAAACTGTTCCTCGGGCTTCTTTCTCTCACCCCAGTCTTTAAGCGAGACGAAGTAAAAACCACTGGATGAAATCGCCGATGACTCCATCATATTGAAGCCGGCAATCGTGGTGTAGTACTGGACACCCGGTGTACGGGCAAGGAGCGATTCGATCTGCCTGCAGGTCTCATCGGTGCGCGCAAGAGAAGCCGCCCCTGGAAGAGAAACGGTGATATAGAAGTATCCATGATCCTCCTCGGGGAGAAAACCGCTGGGTATGGTCTTCCCCAGGAGGGCGACTATGAGTATGGCTGCACCGATGAACGCCAGGCTCAAAACGCTCTTCTTGATCAGATAACCGCAGAGATGGACATATCTGTTGGTAGCCTTTCCGAAGATGGTGTTGAAGCGGCGATAGAAACGGCCCAGAAAGCCCCGGCCTTCCTTTCGCGGCTTCAGAATAAGGGCCGAAAGTGCAGGGCTTAAGGTAAGGGCATTTACTGTGGAAAGAAGGACGGAAATGGCGATGGTAACGGCAAACTGCTGGTAAAGTCTGCCCGTAATGCCCGGAATAAAGATGGTGGGAACGAAGACAACCATCAGGATCAGGGTGATGGCCACAATAGGTCCCGATACCTCGTCCATGGTTTTGATGGTTGCCTCTCTTGGAGAAAGCCCTTCCTCCATATGCCTCTCCACCGCTTCCACCACGATGATAGCGTTGTCAACAACGAGTCCTATGGCCAGGACTAGCCCGAAAAGGGACAGGGTGTTGATGGAAAACCCCAGAAGGGGGAAGAAGGCGAAGGTGCCGAGAAGAGAGACGGGAATGGCCAGGGTGGGGATGAGAGTCGCTCGCCAGCCCTGAAGAAAGACGAAGACCACGATGATGACGAGGATCATCGCTTCCACGAGGGTTTTGACGATCTCTTTGACCCCTTCCGTAACGCTTTTTGTGGTATCGAGGGAAACGACGTAATCGAGATCGGAAGGGAACTGGGTCCTGGCATTTTTCATCACCCTCTTCACGCCTTCCGCGGCTTCGAGAGCGTTGGAGCCGGGGGTCTGGTAAAGGGCAATATTCGCGGCGGTCTTGCCGTTCAACCTGCTTTTATAAGTATAGTCCTGAGCACCGAGTTCAATGCGGGCCACGTCCTTCAGACGGACCAGGGAACCATCCGTATTCGCCCGAACAACGATCGAACCGAATTCTTCTTCCGAAACAAGACGCCCTTCCGTCCTGACGGTGTAGGTGAACTCCTGTCCCGGAGGCTCCGGCTCGCCCCCTATTTTGCCGGCAGGGTTGACGGCATTCTGATTCTTGATGGCGCTCACGATTTCCGATAGCGTAATACCGAGTTTGGCAAGGGTATCGGGCTTTACCCAGATGCGAATTGCGTAGTTACCCGCTCCGAAAATATTAGCCTGAGAGACACCCGGCACCCTGAGTATCTGGTCGATAAGACTGATATTGGCGTAGTTGGCTAGGAAAACCGAATCCCGGGTTCCTTTCGGTGAATGAAGGGCAATGAGAAGAAAGGGAGCTGTGCCCCCTTTCTTTACCGTCACGCCATAGTTGCGAACGTCTTCCGGAAGTTGGGATTGGGCCTCTCCCTGACGCAACTGGGCGAGAATTTGATCCGTATCCGGATTGCTCTTCACATCGAAGTTGACATAGAGCCTCATCATGCCGCTCGACGAGTTCATGGAGTACATGTAATTCATGTTATCGACGCCGCTCATCCGCTGCTCGATGGGATTCGCGACGGACCGCTCAAGGGTTTCCGCATCAGCGCCGGTATAGACAGCTTCGACCCTCATCTCAGGGGGGACGATATTCGGGAAGCGTTCAATAGGCAGGCCAAAAATGGCAATGATACCCATGGTGACAATGATGATGGAAATGACAATGGCGACGATGGGTCTGTTAATGAAGAACTTGGCCATGATCTCCCCCTAGCTGCCTTGCGCTGTCAGGCCTTGGCGAGATGTCTGAAAAGGCCGTGGCCTCACGGATGACCCCTGATGTACCTTTTGAGTTCCTTCAACAACAACCTTCTGCCCGGCTTTCAGCCCTTCCTCGACGACCCATAGATCGCCGAAGCGGGGGCCCACTTTGATGGGTGTCATTTCGATCCTGTTGCCGGGATTGACCACAGCCACCTCGCGGCTCCCCTGCACCTCTATGACCGCCCGTTGAGGAACAAGGGGAACACTTTCCATTATGGAGGTTTCTGCACGAACCCGTGCAAACTGGCCGGGTCTGAGAAAATTCCCCGGATTGGGGAAAAGGGCGGCCACCTTAATCGTGCCGGTGCCCACATCCACCTGCCGGTCAACAAAAGCAAACCTGCCTTTATAAGGGTGAACGCTTCCGTCTGCAAGAATTAACTGGAGTGTCGCCTTACTGTTCATACCGTTCCTCATATCTCGGAGATACTCTTGCTCGGTCAGAGGTACGTTTACCTTGATGGGATCGACAGTGGAAATGGTGGTAAGCTCCTCTGTGGAGCCCGGGCCCACCAGGTTGCCCACCTGCGCCTTGGCGATACCGGCAATACCGTCGATGGGACTGACGATTCTTGTGAACTTGAGATCAAGTTCCGCCTTCTCCGCTGCCGCCGTGGCCGCCTCAAGAGAAGCCTGACAAGACCCTTCGGCGCGGACGGCTTCATCCAAATCCTTTGCGCTTACAGCCTGATACTCGGCAAGGGGTTTCACACGGGCCAGATTGGCCTTTGCATTTTCCCACTCAACCCTTGCCTGAACAACCCGACTGTTAGCCTGCTTCAGCGCAACCATGAAGGTTCTATCGTCAATCTCAAAAAGTAGCTGCCCCTTTTTCACATAGTCGCCTTCCTTATAATACTGGGCGAGTAGATAGCCTTGTACTTGAGGGCGGATCGTTGCGTTTACCATGCCATCCGTCGAAGCGGTCCATTCCGACCACACAGGAATATCCTTCGTTATTACTTCCGCAACCTCCACGATGGTTGCCGACGCAGCCCCTTCCGCTTGATGCCTGCTGCAACCGGCAACGAAAACAAGAACAACAAGGGTCACAAAAAAGGCAATGCGCCCATAGGACTCTGAGTTCCATCTTTCCATGCCTATCAAGTCTCCTTTTATTTTATATAGATACCCCTTCGCGATTAGTAACGTCGATTACCATGCGTCATCTCTGACTTCACTATGAGAGTCACTGATGAAAACCACAGCGGTTTCCTGTACTGAATTAGGTCTATTACCATTGGTTATTGCTATACAGGATAACCGGTATAGTCAATAACCATTTTTTATCATAGTCGTTGATGGATGGAAGGGATAAAGGGTTCCAATAATACAAGGAAAGTGCAGCTTTTTTTGAAATTGTGAGAAACAAGAAAGGAGCTAGGTTTTTTCTATTTTTTTGAAAAGATCTTTAAACGCTTCAATCGGTTGTGCACCTACAATTTTATAGTGGTCATTGATGAGGAAAGTCGGTACACCTGTGAGTTTAATCCGTCTGGCTTCTTCTCTTGTTTCATCAAGCCGCCCAGCATAGCGATGCTCCATCAAGGCATGCCCCATTTCATTGATGTTCAAGCCGCAGGAAAGTGCTATTTCATTGATCGTATCAATGTTGCCAATATCTTTTAATTCTGTGAAATAAATATGGAACACCTGTTCATGAAAGAGGTCATGCTTTCCCATGTCACGGGCAAATTCACTCGCCTCTAAGGCCATGCGGGAATTGGATAGTTTCAATAGCTGAGAGAATGTGATGCCCAGTTCCTTGCCTCTATTCATGATGTTTTCATACATCCTTATCCTCTCCGTGTCAGAAAATCTTTTTGCCAGGGGTATGCCCTTAGGTGGTGTCTCAGGATGCAGTTCAAAGCTCAGCCATGTATCTTTGATGCTAAATTCCTTCTTCAAAGAGTCGACAATGCCCTTGCCGATATAACAGAACGGTCAGATGTAGTCGGAAAAGATTCTCATCTCAATGCTCATTACCCGCATTCCCTTCAGTCTGAACTGTATTCCGATCCAAATCTGATCCCGAGAGATCTTGCCATTGCAATACTCTTTTCAATAATACGATTCATCAGGATCACACCACTATAGGTAACTCCAATATCAGCATTTTCAATAGAAATGCTGACAGGTAAAACAGTTAATCTCTGATGGATGTGTCTTTGATCTACCACTAAGAGAAGCTCCCTACGTTCTCACTCTCAACAGTGATCCCACTATTCCTGCACGTGGGTATAGGGGGGCATCCGCTCGACACAGCATGAGAGCACATACATATGTGATTGATTGTTTGGATGCCCCCCTGCGATCAATGACATTCAATGCAATGGGTATATGATAATGAGCAGGATGGGGGAAGTCAAAATGGGTGATGATTATGGTTGCAGATATTTAGTGTGGACAAAGCGTAAGAGATGGCACGAAATCTATGGTTTAAGTATTTTAATCATAGGGTCAATTCCCCACAGTTTGTTGCGATTGCCCTATTCTTTATAAAATGTTTTGATACCCCATAGCTTGCTGCGGGGTGATTCATTATTTGTTTT
>Ga0187874_10001105_pt1 | contig 26886 bp, 22 predicted proteins | sample June2016WEW_16_1_3_FD_132993 | JGI IMG/M metagenome (GOLD analysis project Ga0187874, IMG submission 132993) | Peatland microbial communities from SPRUCE experiment site at the Marcell Experimental Forest, Minnesota, USA - June2016WEW_16_150 | ecosystem: Environmental > Terrestrial > Soil >... | reverse complement strand
GAGAACATTGACGCGTTCGATGGCCATAGAAAATCCGGCGGGCAGCATACGCGATCGGGGCCAAAATGCCAGTCAAAGCCGGTTTTAGCCGGCGCGAATATTCTTCCATCAACTCCGGTTTTCATCTAAATTGGAGCCTGAAGTTCACTCACAAATTTGTATGAAGCTGCTCATTTTCGCTCATGTGCCGCCGCCGTATCACGGCCAGAGTTCCGCAGTGCAATTTATGTTGGAGAACTTCGGCGGCGACCGGCGCAAATCCAGGTTCCCCAACCAGCCGCCCAACCGCTTCGGCATTGAGTGTTACCACGTCAATGCGCGCTTTTCCAAGACCCTCGAGGACATCGGCGAGTTTCGAATCGGAAAAGTTCTTCTGATTCTTTTTTATTGCCTGCAGGCCGTCTGGTGCCGGTTCCGCTACGGCGTCGAAAATTTTTATTACGTGCCGGCGCCCGGCAAACCCATTACGATCTACCGCGACTGGCTGGTGGTGTTCCTCTGCCGGCCTTTTTTCAGAAAAATCATTTTCCACTGGCACGCCGCCGGCCTCGCCAAATGGCTTGAAACCGCCGTATCCATCCGCACACGAAGCTTTACCTACCGGTGGATGCGGGATGCCGACTTGAGCATCGTGCTGTCGGAATTCAACCGCCGCGACGCCGAGAAACTCACCCCCAGGCGGATTGCCATCGTCGCCGGTGGCATTCCCGACCCATGCCCGCAATTTAAAACGGACATTTTGCCGCGCCGCCGCGCGCGCGTCGCCGCCCGGAAGAAAATCCTGTCCGGCAAAACCACGCAGGTCAGGAGCGATGAAGGCACCGTCAAGGTTCTGTATCTGGCTCATTGCACGCGTGAAAAAGGCGTATTTGACACGGTCGGGGGCGTGGCGTTGGCCAATGAAAAGCTGGTCGCCGAAAATTCGCCGTTGCGTTTCCGGCTGACGTTGATTGGCGCGTTCGCCGACAACGAAGAAGAAAAGGAGTTGCGCGAAACCGTCCAGCGTTGCGGCCAGCAACAAACCATCGAATGCCTCGGCTTCGTTTCGGCCGAACGGAAGACACAGGCGTTGGCCGATGCCGACTTGTTTTGTTTCCCGACTTATTACCTCGCCGAAAACCAGCCAGGCAATCTGATTGAGGCGATGGCGTTTGGCCTGACCATCGTGACGACGCGCTGGCGTTCGCTCCCTGATATGCTGCCGGAAAATTACCCCGGACTCGTTGACCCAAAATCACCGGGGCAAATCGCCGATGCCCTTGTGTGCCTGGCCACGAGCGATTTCGCCGAGCCGATGCGCGAAATGTTTCTCCGTCGCTTCACCATCGAACAGCACCTGGCAAACATGGCCCGGGCCATCCGCAGCGTGGAAACCCCGCCGTAAAGCCTTGCGAAAGCTGCCGCATCATTTATTTTGGCGGCGTTGAAAATCGGCATCCTCCAACTCAATTCGACCATTGGAAGTTTTGCGGACAACCGCCAAAAGCTCGTCACCGGCTACCAAACGGTCTGCGCACTTGGTGCGGAGTTCGTCCTCGCGCCGGAAATGTTTCTGTGCGGCTATCCGCCGCGCGACTTGCTTTTACGCGCCGATTTCATCGAGACCGACCTTGCCGCACTGGCCGATATGGCGAAACAAATTGGTTCGATTCCGCTGTGCGCCGGCTACGTGGACAAAAATCCCGAGCGCCCCGGACGCGCACTTTGCAATTCCGCCGCTGTCCTGCAAAACGGCAAAATCATCTGGCGCACGCACAAAAGTTTGCTGCCGACCTATGACGTTTTCGACGAAGACCGCTACTTTGAGCCGGCCAAAGCGATTGCGCCATTCGAGTTCAATGGGCGCAAGCTGGGCATCACCATTTGCGAGGACATCTGGAACGACGAGGATTTCTGGCCGGAACGGCTTTATCGCCGCGACCCGATCAAGGAACTCATCGCGCAAGGCGCGCAGATCATCCTTAACATTTCTGCGTCGCCATGGCATGACGGCAAGGAGAAAACCCGGCTGGCCATGCTCCAGCGTGTGGCACGCGACGAGCGCGTGCCCTTGGTGCAAGTCAACCTGATCGGTGCGAATGACGAATTGATTTTTGACGGCCACAGTGTTGCATTGAATCGTCGCGGGGAGCCGCTCGCGTTGGGAAAGGGATTTGCCGAGGACATTTTCGTTGCCGACTTGGGCGACGAGGTGCCACCGGCAAAAATTGACTGGCCCGTCCGCGAGCAGCAAATTTTCTCCGCGCTGGCGCTGGGCATCCGCGATTATGTTCACAAATGCGGTTTCAAATCGGTCATCGTCGGTTTGTCCGGCGGCATTGACTCGGCGCTGACGGCGGTGTTGGCGGCGGATGCGCTCGGCCCGGACAAAGTGCTGGGCGTTTCGATGCCGGCGCGTTATTCGAGCGAAGGCAGTTTGAGTGATGCCGGGGTGCTCGCAAAAAATCTCGGCATCCATTACGAAGTCCTGCCGATTGAACCGGTTTTTCAATCCGTCGAAAAACAACTGGCGAAGGTTTTTGCCGGAACCAAACCGAACGAAGCCGAGGAAAACGTGCAATCGCGGCTGCGCGGCGTGACCTTGATGGCGCTGTCAAACAAGTTCGGCGCGCTGGTGTTGACGACCGGCAACAAATCGGAGATGGCCGTTGGCTATTGCACGCTTTATGGCGACATGTGCGGCGCGCTGGCGGTCATTGCGGACGTTTTCAAGACGGACATCTACAAAATCGCGCGGTGGGTGAACCGCGAGCGTAAAATAATTCCCGCTGCTTCCGTTTCAAAACCGCCGAGCGCCGAGTTGCGCCCAAACCAAAAGGACCAGGATTCACTGCCGCCTTACGAAACGCTGGACCAAATCCTGGAAGCTTACATCGTGCAAAACCTGAGCAAGGAGGAAATTATCCGGCGCGGTTTCAACGTTGCGGTGGTGAACGACGTGATCAACAAAATCACCTTTAGTGAATACAAACGGCGGCAGGCCGCGCCGGGATTGAAGGTGTCGCCGCGCGCCTTCGGCGTGGGGCGGCGCATCCCCATCGCGCAACGGTTCCGCCCGTCACAGTGAGCGTCGGCAATTCTTGTCACCAGAGCTTTGGCTGTCTAAGGTTGCTGCTCATTCAGGGGCAAGCATGGAACAGCAGCAGCGGAAATCGACCGGATGCCACCGACAGAAAAGAACGAAGTTTGCGAACAACTCACCCGCCAAGTGATTCGAGCCGGTCTTTGCACAGGCTGCGGCGCTTGTGTGGGGATGGATGCCAGCGGTGAGTCGGTGATGGAGGACACGCCAACGGGACCGGTGCCGAAATTTGGCCCACACGCGCGGCTCGAACCACTGGCGTTCGCCGGATGCCCCGGCAAGGGACTGAATTACCCGCAACTCTACACACGCTTCTACGGCGCGCTGCCAAAGAACTGGCTGACCGGACCGACCTTTTCCGTCCGCATCGGAAACGCCTCCGATGAAACTGTCCGTCGCAACGGCGCTTCCGGCGGTGTGTTGTCGCAGGTGCTGATTTACCTGTTGGAACAGCTGTTGATTGATGCCGCCATTGTCGTACGGCAGGGTCTCCCGGCGCCGGAGAAGGCACGGGCGGTGTTTGCGGTGACGCGGCAGGAAATTCTTGACGCGGCGCAATCCGTCTATATCCCGGTGGCCACGCTCGACAAGTTGAGCGAACTGGAGCCGGGGAAGCGTTACGCCATGACCTGTCTGCCGGATCAGGCGGCGGCGCTGCGTTTTTTGCAACTGGCAGGGGACGTGCATGCGCGGCAGATCCGCTACGTGCTGGGGCCGTACACCGGCACAGCGCTCCACCCGGCGGCAATAGGTTCCTTTCTGCGTTCGTGCGGCGTGTCCGTGAAAGACGGGATCGCGAGTTTAAGATGGCGCGCGGGCGAGTGGCCCGGGTATCTGGAAATCCGGATGCAGAGCGGGCGTGTGATACAGTCGAACAAGTTTTATTACAACTATCTCATCCCGTTCTTCATTACCCGGAACAGTCTTCAGAACATGGACTTCGCAAACGAATTCTGCGATTTGTCCGTGGGCGATGCCTGGTCGCCGCAATTCGAGCGGGCGGGTGGCGGCCATTCGGTCATTACGACGCGGACGCGTGAAATGGAAGATATTGTGGCGCGAATGGTGGCCGAGGGGAGGCTGACGGTAAAGCCGGTGGAGGAACTGGAGGCGACGGAGATGCATGGGCACATGATTGACTTCAAAAAGCGCGGCGGCTATATCCGCAACCGGATGCGAAAATTTTTAGGCCAGCCTGCCGCCGATTTCGGGATGAAACCGTCGCCGCTACCGGTGAGCCGGGTGCTGGTGGAGGTGTTTGTTTCGGGGATTTTCATTCTGGCCGGCACTCCGTTCTGCCGCTGGCTGATCGAACACGTCCCGGAACGATTCATTGGCCCGGTTTTCAACCGTCTCCGGCTGGTTTGGAAAGCCGCCAGCAAGCCGACCAAACGCAAAGGGCTGGGATCGTTGAAAATGATTCCCACCCAATTCAACCCATGACCTCATCCCAAGCTCCGGTTTCGGATGCACTCGGGCAGGTCGCACGGTTTTGGCTGCCGCGGCTGCTGACCCAGGTGTGCCGTGATCCCTCGTCGCCGCACTTCGGTTGCTTCGACCGTGATTGGTGGCATTACCACATCCGGGATTTTCCCTCGATCATCCTTCAGCAGGGCGGTTACGCGCTTTACCTGGCCTCGCAGTTGGGCGCACAGGGGGAGCAACGCGAGGGGTTGAGAAAACTGGCCGCCGCCGCCTGCCGTTTCTGGAACATGCGCGCCACCCGTCGGGGCGCCTTTGAAGAGTATTACCCTTGGGAACAGGGTTATCCGCCGCTGGCGTTTTCCCTGCTGGCGGTCATGAAGCTAGTGGCGGAAGGTGGGGCGGAGGTGGAAGAAGTTCGCGCGGGTACAGCGGTGGCAAGCCGGCAGTTGCAGCGCCGCTTCGAATCGCAGGCGGCCAATCAGCAGGTCGCCGGACTCGCAGCGCTGGCGTGCTGCCGAAAGATTTTCCCGGAGCTGGTGCCCGAAACGAGGTTTGAATCGCTGGTCGTACGAACGCTGGCTTTACAAACCGGGGAAGGTTGGTTCGAGGAATATGGCGGGCCGGATCTCGGTTATTTGTCCGTCACGGTGGACTGTCTTTGGGATTTGTTCGATGCCACCGGCGACGAACGTTTTTTGACCTCGATTGATCGCGCCGTGGCTTGCATCAAACTTTTCACCGCCGCCACGCCCGTCGGCAGCATCGGGATGCACAATTCGCGGAACACGGATTATCTCGTGCCGTATGGCCTGGTGCGGGCGGCGCGGCAATGGCCGACGACGGAAAACGCGGAACTGGTCGGGCGGCTTTTGGGCGGCGCGGGCGACCCGGCGCACTTCTTCCATGCGGTTGATGACCGATATGTCTGTCACTACATCGGCCAATCGCTTTACCGCGCGGTGCGACTTTTGGAGCAGTCGCCGAAAATCACGGCGTTTGAGACCGCCGGTTCCGCCGGTGCCGGACAACCCATTGAGCGGCTGACGGAGAGCGGACATTTTCTGCGCCAGACGGAAGCCGGCGAAAAATTGCTGGTGACTTTGCGAAAAGGGGGCATTTTCAGCCATCATGCCGGCGGCGGCTGGGTTTGCGATTTTGGATGGATGGTTGAAGCTGCAGGATGCCGGTTTATTTCGCACTGGTGGAGCGGGGGTTGGCAATACGGCCAAGGCAGAAGCCGGCTCTGGGTGGAAGGCTCGTTATACGAACACAGGGACATCGCCAGCACGCCCGGACGGCACCTGGCATTGCGAATATCCAGTTTTGTTGCGGGCAGCCGGCTGATCGGCGCGTTGAAAAAGAAACTGATTTTTGAAAAAGCGCGGAGCCAAATCAGGTTCCGGCGGACAGTGGAATGGAGCCGTGACATCATCCGCGTGGTGGACACGTTTACGAATTTACCCGCCGGGGCAAAATTTCTCCCGGCACCGCGCAGTTCCAAACGCCATGTGTCCAGCGCCGATTTGTTTCAGGCAGAGGATTTTCAGCCGTTGAAAGGATTCGGGATTGCACGCCAGTTCAACCCGCTGGCGCAGGGAATGGAAATCGTGACCGTCTATACCCAACTGCGGGAAAGCGCATGAAACGCCTGCTATCCTTGCTGGTCAGTCTTGGCATTCTGGCGGTCATCTACCGGAAGATTGATTTTACCCGGATGGGACCCGTTTTTCAGGCCTGCAATCTGCCTTGGTTGGTTCTCAGCCCCAGCATGGTCGTACCGCTGAACCTGATGACGGCTTGGCGGCTGGACCAGTTGATGCCGGGCGGCGCGCGGCTTGGCGTTGGTGAATCGAACCGGCTTATTTTGGCCGCCAGCGTGCTCAATCTCATTCTGCCTTCCCCAATGGGCGACTTGATCAAGGCATGGTTCCTGACAGAACGCGGACACACAAGCACGAGCCTGGCATTCGCGCTGGTGATTTTTGAAATGACCTACGACATGCTTTCGCTGCTGTTGTGGTGCGCTTTTGGGCTGTTGCTGTATCCGCAGAAGGATACGTTGTTCTGGATCAAGACGGCCTGCGTCACCAGCGGACTGGCCGGACTTCAGGAGTGCGGACAGGGAAGCGAGACTTGTGTCGTCAAACCCTGCCCGGCATGATGAAGAACCCACCGGACGTCAGGGGTGGGTTTGAAACCAGTAAACAGTAGCGGTTTTATGATCAGGTATGAAAACGGACGGCTAGCGGCTGGAACCAGAATGGAGGTTTTCAGCTACATTCAAGGGCGTGGCTGGTTGGGGCGTTGCGTTCTGCCCATCACGTGCCATCTAAGGGTTCGCAATAATGTGCTGCGCTACACGGTCGCAGGCCGGGATCATCTCGATATCGGTTGCGGCGACGGTTATTTTTTAAAGCGCTCGCCGTGTCGTGCCGCCGTGGGCGTAGACATGCGGATTGGAGATCCCCCGGTCGCCTCGGCGGCGCCCCTGCCGTTTCCAGATGAAACGTTTGATCTGGTCACGATGCTGGCGGTAATTGAGCACGTGCAGCACCCCAAATTTGTTGTTGCGGAGATCGCGCGGGTGCTTCGTCCCGAGGGCCGGCTGGTGCTGACGACTCCGAAACAGGCGGCAGAAAAATTGATCCGGCTCTACGTCAAAGACATTGAAACAGAGCACGAAAACTATTTCACCCAACAACAATTGGAAGAACTAGTACGACCGAAACTCGTCCCCATCGGTTACCATACCTTTCTTTTCGGCTTAAACCAGGCGTTTGCCGCCCGCAAGGTGCGTTGACCCATCATCCTGCATGTGAAACCCGCTTTTCATCCCGGTTCAATAAAAAAACTAGTGCGTTTTTTCCTGTGGGGTTTGCCCGCCTTTGCCCTGGCGGTTCCGCTCAACTATACGCTGGTCCACTGGGCCGGTTGGGACAAGGCGTTGGCATATGCGGTGGTTCTAACGGTCCAAGTCACGATCAATTTTTTTTCCTGCCGGTTTCTTGTTTTCGACACCGATCCCGAACTGAGCGTTTGGCGGAGTTTTGTGATCTTTTTCAACGGCATCATTTTGTTCCGGGTGGCCGACTGGTTGCTGTATGTCCTGCTTGCGACATGTTTGGGGCTGCCCTTTTTAGGGGTGCAGATTTTCAACGTCGCTTTTTTTGGCTGGTTGAAATTCCAATTTTCCCGGCGCGTGTTTGAAAATGAAGGGCATGATTTGCCGTCAAAACACTTGAAGCCGAACGGCGACTGATTATTTTTATCTTTATCGGCCGTCACACAATGAAACTCATCATTCAAATCCCCTGCTTCAATGAGGAGCAAACCCTGCCCCAGACGATTCGTGACCTGCCCAGGTCCATTCCGAGGATCGATCAGATTGAAATCCTGGTGGTGAACGACGGCAGCACGGACCGGACGGTGGAAGTGGCGCGGGCGTCGGGGGCGCACCACGTATTGAACCTGGGCACACAACGGGGTCTTGCCCGCGCCTTCGCCTCCGGTCTGGAGCAGGCGCTGGCGCTCGGCGCGGATATTGTCGTCAACACCGACGGAGACAATCAGTATGTGGGGGCGGACATTCCCAAGCTGGTGGAGCCTATTATGCAGGGACACGCCGACATGGTGGTGGGCTGCCGCCCCATTGCGGGTCATCTGGAGTTCGGTGTTTTGAAGAAACTGTTGCAGCTGTTCGGTAGTTGGACGCTCCGGGCGATTTCCAGGACCGATGTGCGCGACGCCGCGTCCGGTTTCCGCGCTTTTTCCCGGGAGGCCTGCCAGAGGCTTTTCATCTACTCCCGGTTCTCCTATTGTATGGAAACACTCATTCAAGCCGGGAATTCCCACCTGCGGGTTGATTCAGTGGATATCAGGGTGAATCCTCGTACCCGGCCATCCCGTCTTTTCAAATCCATGCCGGAGTATCTCTGGGAATCCGGTTCCACGATGGTGACGATGTTCATTTTCTACCGGCCGAGCCGTTTCTTTGGCCTGCTGGCGGCGGCCAATTTCGTCGGCGCAACCTTCATTGGTTTGCGTTTTTTATACCTCGTCTATTTAGTCCCCCATGTGGCGCAAAACCGGACCTACCTGCCGTCGCTCATCTTGCTGGCCATTCTGGCAGTATTCGGTGCCGGCTGCATGGCCATGGCGATCCTGGCGGAACTGATCCGGGCAAAACGGAGGCTTTGGGAGGAACAACTCTATTTATTGCGCAAGCAGGCCGGCAGTAAACCGCAGGCCGAGTCCAATGCGGCGCCGTAAATATGCCAGCCACGTCCCTTGACCGTCAGGAGGAGGGAACGATGGGTTTTGATGAGGTTCGCTGATAGAGCTTCCAAAGTTCCGCACCGCGGGCCAGTTTGCTGGTATAAGCGCGGCTGTCAACCAGGTGATAGTCGTTCGTTTGCCCCAAATAGGCGCACAGTTCCGGATAATACTCCTCAGCCCCGCCCCCGACAACCACATAGTTGACATTCAGCCGGTTCAGCTCGCGCGGGGAGGCATGGGGCGGCAAAAAGCAGACTTTCCTTCCCATGCTGTAAGGCCGGAACAATGGCAGCAACGGACGATCGTTCCCCACCAGCGCCGCAAACTGTTTTTCGCTTGCCGGAATGGCGTCTACGATTTCCCGGGCCGTGGTGGCGCGTGCTGAAAACGTGAAATACGGATCCAGTTTGGAAAGCAGCCAGCTCAACCTTCCTGAACGGGAGAGTTCTTGGTGCGCCAGATTCGAGGGCCAGAGCGGAAGAGAGGGATTCAATATCAGGGCGGTCAGCGCAGTCAAAAGGCTTAGATAAAATCCCGCCTTCAATTTTTTCACGGCCAGCAGGTTCCATCCGGCGATGCTCAACGGAAGCGCAAAATAGAGAAAGCCGCAGAAGACGCGTCCGCTGTTTTCGGCTACCACACGCGACAGGGCCATGAACAGGGAGGCCAAGCCCGCCATCAACGCGAGCACCCGCCACGACCGCCAGGGCGCGGCGCGGTGTTTGAAGGCAAGAAATATGCCGATGGCAAACATCACCGATGCCACCAGCCCAAGCCCAGCGGAATCCACCATGCATACCACCGGAACGCGGAGGTTGAATCGTGGCGTCACTTCTTTGAGGCCGGATTTTTTCACCATCTGTTGCAATTGGTCATTAAACAGTCCGATCGGATTCACCGGCGGCTGGATGGATTGCCAGGCAATCATGGTGGTTCCCAGTAGCCAGTTCCATTGCGGACTCTTGCCGGTCATTGAATAATTCAGTCCGGGTTCGGTCATGGTACCGTAGGATCGGAGATTCATCAAAAACGAAGGGGCTGGCGAGCACAACAGCCACAATGCCAGCAGCAAGGGAAACCAGACCCACTGGAAGGCTTTCCAAGGCTTCGATGGCGCGGCAAAAAACCAGAGCGTCAAGGGCAACCCGAACACGGTAAACTGCGGCTTGGTTCCCATCGCCAGACAGAAGCACAAGACCGCCCAAATGATTTCGCGCCAGTCGCGCGTCCGTTCGAAGTCTATCACGAAACGCAACGCCAACAGCAGGATTGCGGTTACGAAAAGATCATTGGCCGAGCTTTCTGCCTGCAAGACCGCAAAGGTGGAGGTGGCGGCGATAAAGGCCATCTGCCGGGACCGACCTCGCTCGCCGTTCAATTCAAAGGCCCATTCATAGGCAAGCAGACACAGGACGATCCAGCTAAAGAAAGACAACACCCAAACCAGATGGTCGCCGCCGACTTGCATTAATGGCAGAATGCACAGGCTCCAACTTTGCGGCATGTAGTCCATGCGGTCCTCAGCCGAATTGAAGTAATTGATGTGGCCTGCCTGCATCCAGGCAAAGATTCGGGGCAGCCGGTAGGTCAACGAATCCAGCGTTGTTGGCGGATAAACTATTCCTGCCGTGATTATCATCACCAGCAGCAGTAGGAACGGCCACCAGCCCAGCGGCTCGAGCAGGCCGGCCAGAAGATTTTGCGCCGAACCCACCCGGCGGATGGTGAGCCATCCGGTTGTTCCCAAGCCCAGCAGACCGGCGGCCCACATCCATTTCAACGTCCAAAGCCAGTTCAAAGTCCAGCCTGTTACCACCAAGAAGCCCAATAGGAAAACCACTGCTTTGAAAAAAGCTGAACGGGCTGAATATGTGTCCAAATTCTTCAGAGCACCTCGCATTAACAGGAACGAGGGAAAAAGTCAAACCAATCATCTTACAGCCGGTTTGCTAATAAGCCGCCACTGTGCTACAAACGCGTCGTGAAATTCTCCATTGTCACGCCCAGCTTTCGTAATTCCAACTGGCTCAAGCTGTGTATCGCCTCCGTCGCGGACCAGCCGGGCGTGGAACTGGAGCATATTATTCAGGATGCCTGCTCGGACGACGGCACGCAGGACTGGCTGCCGCACGACCGGCGCGTCAAGGCGTTCATCGAAAAGGACAGCGGCATGTATGACGCCGTAAACCGTGGCTACCGCCGCGCGACCGGCGACATCCTGGCCTATCTGAATTGCGACGAACAATATCTGCCCGGCGCGCTCAAAACCGTTCATGATTTTTTTGAGGCGCACCCGCAAACCGAGGTCGCGCTTGCCGGTACTATTGTTACCGACGGCGAAGGGAAATACATTTGTCACCGGCACTTGATGGTGCCACATCCGCAACACGTCTGGTTCCGTTTCCCGGTGCTCACCAGTTCGGTCTTCATCCGGCGGCGGGTCGTCCACGAACGCGGCATTTTTTTTGACCCGCGCTGGTGCGATCTGGGTGATTTCCATTGGGTTCTGGCGCTGATGAAAAACGAGGTGCCGATGAAGGTGCTCGACTATTTCACTTCGGTTTTTGCCGACACCGGCGAGAATATGAATCTCAAACCGAATGCAATTCGCGAAAAAAATGAAACGCTGGCTATGACGCCGGCTTGGGTGCGAATATTGAAACCAATTTGGATTTTGCACCATCGTTTGCGCCGGCTCGCCGCCGGTCATTTTTCATTGAAGCCGGCGAGTTACTCCATTTACACGCTTGCGAGCCCCGAACAGCGCGTGCGCTTCGATATGTCGAAACCCACGGCTGTCTGGTGGAACCGGTTGTAACCAAAACGCGCTGAAAATCACTTTGCATCGTCCACCCGGTGAAGTAGAAATATAGACGGGAGTCAAATCGCAGCTCCGCCCCAGCCAGCCAGGCTGTCAGTCGTTCGGCAATTTGTTTCGTCTTAACCCGGCGGCAACCTACCCTGGGCGGCGGCTGCCTTTTTGGCAGACTTCAACCGGGACCAACAAATAGATGGCCAATTTCTCCGCATAAACGGCCTTTCAAACAGAGCAAAAAGTACAGCGCACAGAACAATAATGATCACCGACATCACGATAAATTGGATCAGCAAATCGAGCCATAAAATGTGCGTCTGCCACCGGCCGGTCAGTCGGACCAGCAGCGAAATCATCAGCCAGTGATACATGTATATGGTGTAGCACATGCCGCCGATGGTGGTGATCCACGAGTTGCCCAGAGCTTTCGCGGTAATCACACCCAGCAGCGCGGCCAGGCAACAAAATAAAATCACCCAAGGCAGCAGGAACGTCATCAGTTGCTGATGGCGCAACAGGACGACCGCAGCCACTGCCAGCGGAAAAACCGGGTCCCATTTGTAGCTTCGAATGGCGGTTTCGACCTTATTGAGTAAATAAAAATCGGCCAGCAAAAAACCCACCAGGAAATATGGTAAAGTTCCCGCCAGTGAAAAAGCTATCCGATAAAAGCCTGCGACGGTACTGTTGTCCAACCAGGATCCCGCCAGGATCAAAATCACGATTAACATCCTCCGTTTCCACGCGCTGGCCACCATGAATATTCGGGCCAAAAACGGAGCCAGAATATAAAACTGGACTTCAATCTCCAACGCCCAAAGCACGATGTTGGGATAAGGGTGTGTCGCAAAAAGAAATCCGTTTACATAAAAAAGACTCGCGAGGATGTGCTTCAACGCATACCCCGCCCAAGCCGCGTTTTTGTACAAATGCGGATGGGATGGCTGCCACCGTAAAACCAGCCAGCAGGCCAGAAATAAAAACACCAGATGAATCACATAAGGTGGTTGGATGCGACTGAGCCGCCGGACGTAATATTCGCGCAAAGAAACCCGGTTTCCGTGACACAAATACTGCCGGGCAAAGGGGAGCGCCAGAATAAATCCGCTGATCGCGAAAAACAGTTTGACGCCATGATCCCCGACTCCAAAGGTGTCGTTTACCAGGTCCCCCTCAATCGTCTTGCCCGAGGGACTGGCGTGGAAATGGAATGAACAGATTGAGCGCACATGAAAGGCAATCACCGCCATGATGGCGACAAACCTGAGTCCGTCAATTTGAGGTATGAAAACTCTCCCAAGGGTCGTAATCCGGGACAATTGGTTCAGGAATTTCAAGTGATTTCAACTCGGTGTCGGCCGTCACAGGCTCCCGATCATCATCAGAAAAACAAACCCTAGTGTCAAACTCCACGTTCGACGGGGTATGGCACGGTTGAGCGTTGGCCGGGACGCCGGCGCTACATTTCCTGCCTTTGCCGACGACTTGGCAGGTGCCGGACGAGAAATTTCTCGACGCGCACGCAAACTTCTTCCACGCCAATATTCCACAGACAATGCGGTGCCGGGAACCGGCAGTGATCGGAGCACAGCTTGCAGGGACATGCCTTTCCATCAATCCATGCCGCCGCCGAATGCAATGGTATGAACCACTCCGGCAGTTGCGGTCCAAAAATTACAAATGTCGGCACGCCGCCAATGGCTGCCAGATGTCCAGACTCGGAATCATTGCCGATGAATGCCCCCGCTCAATCAATAAACGAAAGCAATTCGGTGACGGTGCCTAGACTGGCTGCCCGGCGACTGCCGCGTCCGCGCCCTCATCGAAAAAGACGACGGCATGTATGACGCGATCAATCGCGGCTACCGCTGCGCCACCGGCGACATCCTCGCGTATCTGAACTGCGACTAGCAATATCTGCCCGGCGCACTCCAAGCGATGCACGATTTTTCGAGAGACATCCGCAAATCGAGTTCGCGCTGGCCGGCACCATCGTTTGCGCCGGCTGGCCGCCGGCATTTCGCTTTGAAGCCAACGGGTTATTCCCTTTATACCCTGCACAGCCCGGAGCAATGGGTGCAATTTGAGGTGCCCAAACCCACTGCCGTCTGGTGAAATCGTCTGTAACCGACACGGTTCGCCGCTGATTCTGAACGATGCCACCGTGGGGCAGGTTCGTCACCGCATCAATCGGTCGGCCTTTTGCCACTGGCCGGAATCTGCGTATCAGCGGAAGCCCATGCGATCTCAAAAAGCGTTGATTCCGGTGGGGGCACACTCTCCTGAGCGGACGGCACGCCGACAACCTTGCGGAACAATTCCACGTTGGCATTTACCCACCGATGGAGTTTCCGGATGCCTTGTTCGGTGGAACAGGAGGGACGCCATCCAAAGTTGTCAAATGCTTTCCGGACATCCGCAACAAATACCTTTTGATCGCCACGCCTGGATGGGGCAAAACCGATTTCGACCGGGGTTCCGCCTTCCGCCTCGAGCCAGCGGATGAGTTGATTCACGGAGAACAGATTTTGCGGTCCGCCGCCGATGTTGTATACTTGGCCGGCAACCTTATCGCGCTTTTGCCACGCCAGGCAATAGGCATCAATCAGGTCGTCAATAAATAGCAGGTCGCGGGTCTGTTTGCCGTCGCCAAAAATGGTAATGGGCCGGCGCAAGGCATGGGCAATCAGAAACCAAGCAACCCAGCCTTGTTCCTCCAAACCGAGCTGCCGGTATCCATAAACGCAGGATTGCCGGAAACAAACGGTGGTCAATCCGTAAACTCGGGAATAATCCCGCACGTACTGGTCCGCGGCCCCTTTGGAACAGGCGTAGGGCGAGAAAAAATCGAGCGGCTGACTTTCCGGGATGCCCTGAGGAAGATCAGCCCATTCATAACGGCCATTGCGCTCAACCGCCGGAACGCTTTCCAGATTGCCATAAACCTTGTTGGTGGAGGCAAAAATAAAGAGGGCCTCCGGGCAAAACAAGCGGACTGCTTCCAGCAAATTGAAGGTGCCCAGCACATTGTTCTCCAAGTCATACCGTGGATTCTTGAGTGACGCAGACACGGCAACTTGTCCTGCGCAGTGAAGCACCAGGTCATACCGTTCCCGCTGGAAATGTCCGGTCACAGCTTCTTCGTCGCGGATATCAATCTTGGAAAAATAGACCGGGCCGAAACTCTGCAGCCACTGAAGATTACTTTCTGAGCCGGGGCGGGAGAGATTGTCCCACACAAACACATCCCAGCCGTCCTGCAAAAAACGGCGAGCCGCGTTGACGCCGATGAACCCGGCTCCCCCCGTAACGAGCACTCTTGGCACCCGGCGCTTTTGCATTTCCCTCATAACTGGCATGGTGGCTGGCAAAAAGAAAGAAATAAATTCAGTTGTGCACAAAAATCACGCGGTGGAAAGTTCCTGGACGATTCTTTCGGCCACCGCCGGCCAGTGATGACGATGCAGCAGCCACTTCGACCAGGCGTGAATGGTTTCCGGAGGCGTGCCCAAAGCCCGGTCCATTGCTTTAAGAAAAGATTCTTCGGAATCGTTTGAAAAAGGGCAGCCGGTTTCGCCCATCGCTTCGCGCAACGGCGGGATGTCCGAGAAAACCGGGCAACTGCCTTCCAAAACCGCTTCCACCGGGGGCATGCCAAAACCCTCGTACTCGGAAACGTAAATGACCGCGCGCGCCCGGCGCATCATTTTGTACGCTTGAGCGGGCAGCACCCGGCCGATCCAATTCCAACCCAAGCCTCCGGGCTTTGCCATCCTTGATGAGAGAATCCCAATGCAATCAATGACGCCATCATACTTTGACTCCCGCAACCAGCGGGTCAGAAAACGGATGGCGATGTCCGTCCGTTTATGCGGCATTTTGCTGGCGAACAATAAAATCCGGTTTTCCTTTTCCGCCCGGGCCGGTTCGGGCGCGGCAAAGCCGTAACCCGTCACAACCACCTTGGGCATGGGCAATCCGATGCGTTGGGCCCAACCGGTCAACTCGCGTTTGGAGAACTCGGTGTTGGTAAAAATCACACGGCTCTGTCGAAACGTCGCTGCCAGACTCCGGGCAAAGTAGAACGACTCCAGTTTCGACTGGAAACCGGGATAATGTTGGCAATAGAAATCGCCCATAATGTCATGGGCAAAGGCCGCAACTCGCAGGTGCGGACGAGTCACAAACGAGCAGAAGCCTTTTGGCAGGAACAGCCAGCCATGTCCCGTGGCCCGTGCTGCCCGGTAAAGACCCCACTGGTCCCACCATATCCGGCCCACCTTGCTCCGGCAGGCGAAGTCGAATTCCTGCACGCGCGCCTTTGCCGTCAAACGCAAACCGGGGGAAACCGTGCTGTTACTGAAGACCGTGAACTTCCTGATTTGGGAGTGTTCCGACAGGCATTGCGCCAAGTGAGCCGAAAAATTGTAGATCCCAATGGATTTGGTCGTTTCGACGTTCTGATCGGCAATTGAGTAGACCAGATCAATCATGACGCATTTCTCAAGTTGTATCAGGCTGTTGGCAAGGCTTCAACCGTGTTGGACCTGCCAGTTTCCGAGTTCGCAATGAAACCCTGCAAACTTTGCGCTGAATTTCCATTTTTGTCACGCGATATTCTTTGGCGGCAGTTAATTGGGGGCGCATCTCAATTTTTGAGCGGGTGCAGACGCGGCTATGGCATCCTGCTCGCAACGGGCGTTTATCACTGGAACCGGAAGCAAGACGCAATCCGCCACGACGAGGGATTGGCAAACAGACCGCAAAGAATCAACTGGTAGTTTCGCGTAGCATTTTCAACGCTGCCAGCGCCGCTTCACTCTCGGCGGCCTTTTTGCTTTTGCCCCGGCCGCGCGCCAGTTCCACGCCGCCGTGATGCACCACACATTCAAACACGCGGTCATGGTCCGGCCCGGTCGTCGAGACGACGTGATACTCCGGCGCTTCCGGCGAACGGGCTTGCAGTAATTCCTGCAACTCGCCCTTCGGATTCTCGAGCGTCGGCAACACGCTCAACTTGCCGAACGCCGCGCCGAATTCGCGCAGGATGAATTCGCGCGCCGCGTCAAAGCCGCCGTCCAGAAATATCGCCCCGAGCAGCGCCTCAAACGTGTCCGCCAGCGCCGACGGACGTTCCCGCCCGCCGTGCATCTCCTCGCCGTGGCTCAAAATCAAATGCGCGCCGAGGCCAAGCGCGCGGGCGCGTTCGGCCAGCGTGCGGCGGTTGACGAGCTTGGCGCGCGCCTTGGTGAGCGGCCCTTCGTCGAACTCGGGAAATTTTTCATACAACTCCCGGGTGAGGACAAGTTGCAGCACCGCGTCGCCGAGGAACTCCAGCCGTTGGTTGTGCGCGGGCCTTCTTTGCGCTTCGTTCCCGTTGCCGTTCACCGCAGCGCTTTCATGCGCCACGGATGGATGCGTCAGCGCCAGCCGCAACAGGCATTCGTTGCGAAACGCGTAGCCGAGACGGTTTTGAAGTGCAGCGAGGTCGGACATGAATTAAATGGAAAACATCGAACGTCCAACATTCAACATCCAACGTCCAATGCGCCGTGCGGTGTGAATCCATTGGATGTTCGGCGTTCGATATTCGATGTCGGATGTTTTCAATTTTGAACAACCGGCTGATTTTCTGGCGCGACCACAGGTGTGTCCAATCCATGTTCCAGCAACGTGGCCACGTCGCGCTGAACCTGTTCAAGTTGATCCAGCCGCAAATCCGGATCGCCAATCGTGAACACGTCGCCGGTCTTGGGCTGCTCGTAAATGAACACGCGCTTGCCGTCGCGGACGACCTGCTCCTTCACCTTGAACACGCGTTTGCGTTCGAGCATCACGGCCAGAATGAACATCGCGGGCGCGTAACGCGCATCGTTTTGTTCGACGAGTTTGCGCAGCAGCGATTCGGCATTTTCGCGGTGAATCGGCTCCGGGGGTGGCGCCTCGTAAACACTTTGCCAGTGGGAAATGAATCCTTTGCGCTGGCGCGCGCCATCGCTGAACTGGTTTTGCCAGCAGGCTTCGCAAACATCCAGGCGGCGCAAATTCTCCGTATGTTCATCGAAGAGCAGCGTGTGCAGCCCTTGCCGGTCGGCAAACGGCTGGCCGCACGCCGCGCACCCGTGCGCGCGGGCTTGAATGTTCCACTCGTTCATGAAATCACAGGAAGTTTTACACGAATTACACGGATTGGCACGAATGAAAATAGCCTGAATAAAAATTCGTGTTAATTCGTGCAATTCGTGTCTTCACCCGGCGAAATCGAAATCCGAACAACTCATGAAATAATGGCAGCGTGGACAACGCAGCTTGCACTTCTCGTTGATCAACTCGTGACCGCAACGCGGACAAAACCGCCAATGTTCACCGGGATTCGTTGCGGATGGCGTGGGGCAGGCGTCCTGACGTGGATTGTCAAATGAAGGCGAATCAGGTGGTGACTTCATCTAGTCTCAATCCAATTAATTTTGATGCATTCCCGGATCCGGCTTGAGCCATTAAGATTGCTGTCCGAGCTTCTTCGATTTTTTCGTGGCGGCGCGGACGGCGCTCATTACGGCGGCGCGCATCTTGCCTTTTTCCAGTTCGTGCAGGCCTTCGATCGTTGTGCCGCCGGGGCTGGTCACCTGGTCCTTGAGCACGCCCGGATGCACGCCGGTTTCCAAAACCATTTTCGCGCCGCCCAGAACGGTCTGCGCGGCGAGCTGCGTGGCCAGGTCACGCGGCAATCCTGCTGCCACACCGCCGTCGCTCAACGCCTCAATGAATTGATAAACATACGCCGGCCCGCTACCACTCAAACCGGTCACGGCGTCGAGCAGCGACTCCTTTACCTGGAAGGCAAGGCCAACGGCGGAAACTAGTTTTTCCGCCAGTTCACCGTCCGCCGCCGTCGCGGATTTGCCAAGGGCAAACGCCGACGCGCCCACGCCGACCAGCGCCGGCGTATTGGGCATCACGCGGATGACGCGCGCGCTGGCGGGCAACGCGGCCTCGATTTTCGCCAGCGTCACGCCGGCGGCGATGGAAATGAGCAAATGTTTTGTGGTGAACACTCCGCGAATTTCTGCGAGTGCGGCGGAAACCTGGTCGGGCTTGGTCGCCAAAATCAAAACGCTGGCGAATTTCGCGACTTCGGCGTTGGCCACGACCGTTTTCGCGTTGACCTCGGCGGCGAAATTTTTTCGCGCGGCGTCAATCGGGTCGCTGGCAATGATTTCGCGGGGGCCAACGAGTTCGCCGCGAATGAAGCCGCGGGCGAGCGCAGTGGCCATTTTGCCCGCGCCGAGAAAACCGATGGTTAATTGAGCTGCCATGAAAGTTTTGTAGCAGGCTGTCATGTTGAACGAAAGTGAAAATGCATCGGTCAATTCGCGGCTTGAATTCACGCCGTTTGAATTTATTCTAAGCGTGTGGTATCAGTGAAGTCTTAAAGTTTTGCGCGATGTCAAATAACCGCCAGACATGGGAAACGTTCGAAGCAATGCGCCAAGCCGCCGACGAGGGCGATCCGCAAGCGCAATGCTATCTTGGTGTGTGCTATCAGAACGGCCAGGGCGTAGCGCAGGATTACCAGGAGGCGGTGAAATGGTTCCGCCGTGCGGCGGAGCAGGACGACCCGGTCGCACAATGTTATCTCGCCGTGTGCTACCTACACGGCACGGGCGTACCGCAGGAATTTAGCGAGGCGGCCAAGTGGCTGCGCGAGGCGGCGGAACAGGACGACCCGGCGGCGCAATTCAATCTTGGCATGCTTTACGAAACCGGCCAAGGCGTGCCACAAAATTATGCCGAGGCGGTAAAATGGTATCGTGAAGCGGCCGAGCGCGGTTATCCGGCGGCACAGTTCAACCTGGGTGTTTTTTACGAAACCGGCCAGGTCGTACCGCAGGATTACACCGAAGCGGCCAAATGGTACCTTGCTGCTGCCGAACAGGAATGCGCGCCCGCGCAGTGCAATCTCGGGCTTTGCTACCAAACCGGGCGCGGCGTGGCGCAAAACCGGCGGGAAGCGGTGAAATGGTTCATTCGGGCCGCGCGTCAAGGCGATAAAACCGCCCAATACAATCTCGGGCTCCATTACGCCGAAATGGAAATCAAGGAGGCGGAGGCCGCCGAAGCCGCCAACGACACGCCGCGCTGAGTCAACCGGCAAGCTCCGCGAGTTTCGCGGCGGCCTTCCCGGAATCAATCGTCTCGCCCGCCAAATCCCAGCCGTCCACCAGCGACTTTGTTTTGCCCGCGACCAACAGCGCCGCAGCGGCATTCAACAAAACCACGTCGCGCCGGGGACCGCACTCCTCACCGCGCAAAATGCGGCGGACGATTTCGGCGTTGGCCTGGCGGTCGCCGCCGAGTAAATCCGCCAGCATCGCACGCTGCAGCGGAAATGGTTCCGGCGACAAAATCGAAGCGGCAAATCCACGCTCCTGGTAAAATTCGGCGACGGTGTTTTCGCCGAGCGTCGAGAGCTCGTCAAGAAAATGGCTGGGAGTCGAGAGTCGAGGGTCGAGAGCTTCCGAACTCCGAACTCCGAACTCCGAACTCCGAATTTTTCCGCACACAACCATCGCCCGCCGCACGCCGAGCGACTGTAACACACGCGCGAGCGGCTCGCAAAGCTCCGGCCGCGGCACGCCGACCAGCATGGCGGAGGGCCGCGCGGGATTCAACAGGGGGCCGAGGAAATTGAAAATCGTCCGCTGACCGCGTTCGGCGCAGAGTTTGCGGGCGGGCGCAATGTGCCTGAACGCGGGATGATACGCCGGTGCAAAGAAAAACGCGAAATGGCGCTCGCGCAATGAACGTGCGGCCTCCGCCGGGGTCAAATCAATTCGCACGCCGAGCGCCTCCAGCACGTCCGCACTGCCGGCTTGCGAAGTAACCGCCCGGTTACCGTGTTTGGCGACGGTCACACCGGCGGCGGCGCAGAGGAGGGCCGCCGTGGTGGAAATGTTGAACGTGCCCAGCCGGTCGCCGCCGGTGCCGACAACGTCGAGAATTTCCCGGGCGCGAGTTTCGGGATCGAGCGGCGGCGGAATGGATTTGTTGCGCAGCATCCGGGCGAATGCGGCGATTTCATCCGGCGTTTCGCCCTTTTGCGCCAGTGCGGCCAGAAAACGGGCTTTGACCGCCACCGGGATTTTTTCGTCGGTCAGTTGCTCGACCGCCAGCCGGACCTGCTCGTCCGCCAGCGGATGGGCGGCAGCGAGTTGTTGGGTCAGCTTCTCCAGCACGGAAGGATTCTAAGCGCTGGCGCGCGGGCGGCTCAAACTGAAAGTGGGCACAAATGAAAATGGACAGGTCGGGAAAATCCCGTAACCTGTCAGGCGTTGGCATTGCTCAACCACGAGCGGTGGACGCATTACAATTTATGGCAGTCAATCGAGGCAGCGGGTGGATAAAGTGGGCGGCCGTCATTTTGGCGGCCGTCGCGGTGGTGGTTGGCAGCATCTGGTATTTTCGGCGCGGACATGAAGACGCGCCGGCTTATCAGACGGTCACTGTCACGCGTGGCGATTTGATGCAATCGGTGACCGCAACCGGACAGTTGAATCCTGTGACCAACATCGAAGTGGGTTGCCAGATTTCCGGCACCATCCAGACACTTTTCGTTGACTTTAACTCGGTGGTGAAAGCGGGACAGACCATTGCCCAGATTGATCCCCGGCTGTACCAGGCCCAGGTCGAACAAGCCGAGGCCGATCTGGCCAACGCGAACGCCAATCTGGAACTGCAACAGGTGCAGGCGAGCCGGGCGAGCGACCTGTTCACGAACAAATTGATTTCGGAATCCGATTACGACACGGCCATCGCCAACCTGCACGAAGCCGAGGCGATGGTAAAAATCAAACAGGCCTCGCTCGACAATGCGGAGGCGAACCTGGGCTATTGCAAAATTTTTTCGCCGGTGGACGGCGTGGTCCTTTCGCGCTCGGTGGACGTGGGACAGACGGTCGCGGCCAGTTTCAATACGCCGACGTTGTTTCAAATCGCCAACGACCTGACCAAAATGCAGATTGACGCCAATGTCTCCGAGGCCGACATCGGCACGGTCGAGGAAAATCAAAACGTCAAATTCACCGTGGACGCTTTCCCAAGCCGCACCTTTACCGGTCAAGTCGTGCAAATCCGCAATTGGCCCACCAACGTGCAAAACGTCATCACCTACGACACCGTCATTACCGTCGCCAATCCCGATTTGAAACTCAGACCGGGCATGACAGCAAACGCTACCATTATCACCGCCCAGCGCTCCGGTGTGTTGAAAATCCCCAACGCCTCCCTGCGTTTCCGGCCACCGGAGCCTTCCACCAACCAGACGTTCGTCGCGCAATGGCTGGCGAAAATCGGTTTCGGCGGGCAAACAAAATCCGCCACCACCAATGCCGTCCCAACCGCGAAAGCCGGCGATACGAACCAGACCGGGGTCGCCGCGAACAGTGAGGCACCGCTCACGGGCAATGAACCGCCGCAGGAGTTGTTCCGGCGTGTCCGTGAACTGCGCGAACGCGGCGAAGAAGTGCCTCCGGAAATCCGTGCGAAAATCCGCGAATTATTTCAAAGCGGCGCGCTGCAAATGCCTGGTGGCGGCGGGCTGGGTGACGGCGGCAACGCCGGCCTCCGCGCAAATACCGGTTCGCAACCCGTAATGCGCACCGTTTACTTGCTCGTGGCCGGGGCGTCCTCCAGCACCGCACCCGCATTACAGCCCGTGCGCGTCAAAACCGGCGTCAACGACGGCACCTACACTGAAATCATCAGTGGCCTGAAAGAAGGCGACGCGGTCGTCACCGGCGTGAACCTGCAGTCCCAGAACTCCAGCCCGGCTACCAGCGGGGCGAACCCTTTCGGCGGCGGCGGGCGGCGGTTCTAACCGGGAAAAAGTTCGTATGAAGCCCATCATCAAGCTGGAGGACATTCATAAGACTTACCAAACCGGTGAGGTCGAGGTGAAGGCCGTACGCGGCGTGTCCCTGGAAATTCATCTAGGGGAATTCGTCGCGCTGATGGGCGCCAGCGGTTCCGGCAAATCCACCATGATGAATATCATCGGCTGTCTCGACCATCCGACGGGCGGGCATTACTGGCTCGACGGCATCGACGTTTCCACGCTCGAGCGCGACGAGCTGGCGGACATCCGCAACCAAAAAATCGGTTTTGTCTTTCAAGGATTCAACCTGCTCTCGCGCACGTCCGCGTTGGAAAACGTCGAGCTCCCGATGCTTTATACGCGCCAGCGTCTGAATGGTGAAAGCCTGCGGGACCGGGCGATACAAGCGCTGGAAACCGTCGGCCTTGGGGATCGCGCCGACCATTCGCCCAACCAGCTTTCCGGCGGCCAGCAGCAGCGCGTGGCCATTGCCCGCGCCCTCGCCAACCATCCGGCCCTCCTGCTCGCCGACGAACCCACGGGCAACCTCGATACGCGCACCAGCGCTGAAATCATGGGCGTGTTCCAAAAACTCAATGAACAGGGCATCACCATTGTCATGGTCACGCATGAGCTGGATGTGGCACAATATACAAAGCGAATGATCGTCATGCGCGATGGCCGGGTGGTGAGCGACACGCCTGTGGTCAAGCGTTTGAATGCCGAGGACGAATTGCGCAAGGTGCAGCAGGAACAGCAGGCTGCCCAGTTAGCCGGTTGAATTATGAGATATTGGGCCATCATCAAAATCGCGTTTCGCGCATTGCGTCGGAACAAAATGCGCACGATTCTGACCATGCTCGGCATCATCATCGGCGTGGGCGCGGTCATCGCCATGGTGGCTCTCGGACGGGCCGCCAAGACGCAAATCCAGGCGCGCATCGCCGCCCTCGGCCAGAACGTCGTCGTGGTTTTTTCCGGCAGTATCAATCGCAACGGCGTCTTCACCGGCTTTGGCGGCGCGGGCACCCTGACCGTCGAAGACGCGCTGGCGATTCAGAACGAAGTCCCCAACATTGCCGCGGTCAGTCCGGAGGTCCGCAGCAGCGCGCAAATTATGGCGGGTGAAAATAACTGGAGCACTTCGATCATGGGCGAAAGCGTTGATTATCTTCCCGTCATTCGCCAATGGGACTTCGCGGAAGGCGATATTTTCACCGAAGCGGACGTTCGTGCTGCCGCCAAGGTCTGCGTGCTCGGCAAAACCACGGCCGACAAGCTCTTCCCGGATGGCGGTGCGGTGGGTCAGATCATCCGCATCAAAAATGTTCCCGTCAAAGTCGTGGGCGTGCTTACGCCCAAAGGCGTTTCCATGATTGGCCAGGACCAGGATGACACGGTGATTGTGCCCTACACCACCGGCATGAAACGTTTTGCCGGGGTCACCATGCTCCGCACCATCAATGTGTCGGCGACAAGCTCCGACCACGTTGCGGATGTCATCGACGGCATGACCCAGCTGCTTCGTCAGCGACATCGCATCCAGGCCGGTCGCGACGATGATTTCATCATCCGGAATCCGCAGGAATTTTTCGCGACGCAAAACGCCGCCACCGATACCATGACCGCGCTGCTGGCCGGTGTGGCCACCATTTCGCTGATCGTCGGCGGCATCGGCATCATGAACATCATGCTGGTCAGCGTCACCGAGCGGACGCGCGAGATCGGCATCCGCATGGCCGTCGGCGCGCGTGGTCACGACATCCTCCTGCAATTTCTCATCGAAGCCGTCACGCTGAGTTCCATTGGCGGCATCCTCGGCATTCTGTCCGGCATCGGCGGCGCAAAAATGCTCACCCTCATCAAACACTGGCCCACGCAGGTTTCCGCCAATTCCATCATCCTCGCCTTCGTTTTCAGCGCGGCGGTGGGGATTTTCTTCGGCTTTTATCCCGCGCGCAAAGCTTCCCAACTCGACCCCATCGAGGCGTTGCGCTATGAATAGGGCGTGACCGCTGAAATCCTGTCCACACACACGCCTGTGCTTTTTGACGTCGCCGTGAAACGTGCAGCAAAATTGCTCCGCGCCGGCGAAATCGTCGCGTTGCCGACAGAAACGGTCTACGGTCTCGCCGCCAATGCATTCGATGAAAAAGCCGTCGCGAAAATCTTTCAAATCAAGGGCCGCCCGGCGAACAATCCCATCATCGTCCACGTCGCGAGCCTTGAAATGGCAGGGCGTTGTGTGAAAGACTGGCCGAATAACGCGGACCAATTAGCGCGCGCCTTCTGGCCTGGTCCATTGACACTCGTGTTGCCGCGCGCAAAAGAGATTCCCGACAACGTGACTGCCGGCGGCGCGACAGTTGGCGTGCGCTGGCCAAGCCATCCGCTCATCCAAGCGGTGATTCGCCGGTGCGACTTTCCACTGGCCGCGCCGAGCGCGAATTTGTCCGGCCGCATTTCTCCCACCAGCGCGGAGCATGTACGGAAGCAACTCGGCGGGAAAATTCTCTTGATTGTGGACGGCGGCCCGTCACAGGTCGGCATCGAGTCCACCGTGCTCGATTTGACGGTTTCGCCACCGCAGGTTCTGCGCCCGGGCATGATTCACGCGGAATCGCTCGCGGCGGTCGTTGGCAAAGCGCAAAATGAGAAGGCGGAAGTGCGAGCCGGGGTACATTTGCGGAGTCCGGGTTTGTTGAAAAAACATTACGCACCAAAGGCGAAACTGGTGGTCTTGAACTGGCAGAACGATGCCGGTTTGAACTCCCAACTTTCAATTCTCAACCCTCAACCTTCCACCTGCCACGTCATTGCCCACACGCATATTCCGTCGGTGGAAAATTTCGCGCGCGTGAGCGTGATTCCGCACGACGCGGAGGCGTTTGCGCGGGCGATTTATGCGGAGTTGCACCGCTGCGACGAGGCCGGCGCGGAGCTGATTGTGGTCGAGGCGCCGCCGGCGTTGCCGGAGTGGTCGGGCATCGCCGACCGGTTGAAACGCGCGGCGGCCTGAATGAGGGCGCCGTTTACCACCGTTGGCGGTCGGTTAGAAACAGGCCCGACGCCAGGCCGTAAGGCGCGTGCGTCAGTGGGAATTTCGACGAAATTTGATTTTGCGACAGGGCTTTGAACAGGAAGTTTCCCCAACTGTTTTCACTCCCGCGCACACAGTCGGAGAGCAGCTTGCCATCCATCGTTTCCGGCGTGAGGTAAAGCCCCAAAACGGGTTTCTGGTAGTTGTCACCGATGGCGAAAAAATCGTCTTGCGTGTTGAGCGTCAGCCAGACGCATTGATGATGACCATACCAGGCGACCGCCCACGGCACATCACTCATCATCAATTCATTTTCCTTCATCCAACCGGCGGTTTTCTGAATTTCCGGCGGGAAATACGGCGGGTAGGCCACCGGCGAACCTTTCGGCGCGCACAACGCGAAAATCATCGGCAGGCAGCATACCACCGCAAAAAGCGCGATGACGGCGTAATGCAATTGCGCCGCCGGCAATGTCATCTGTCTCAAAAGAGTCAGAAAGAAAACCACGCCATAAATGAACACCAGTGGCGCTGTCAGCACGAGCAGGTTCTCGAAATTCACCTCCGGCGATTCGACGGAAAACTCTGTTCGCCCCAGGGCTTGAAAGATGATGAATGTTCCCAGGCACATCAGCAAAAAATAGCGCAGCCGGCGCGCCGTTGTGCTGCGAAATCCCAGCAGCAAACCCGTCAGAAAAAACATGCCAGCCCAACTCTCGCCGAGCTTCGGCAGGTCGCTTTCAAATATGCCGCGCAAATTCCCGAAAAACTTGTGGAAGATGGGCTTCAGCAAAAATGCGTAGGTCAAATCCGGATGCGCCGACCGCTCCAAAACGGTTCCCGGGAAGGCGGCCCCTTCAGCTATCGCATAACCTGCTGTGCCAAACAGTGTGCCGCTCACCAGCCAATTCCGAATCACCCACGGCGTCAGCACAATCGCAAACGCGCCCAGCGCCACCAGCGTCTGCCACACCCGCTGTTGACCGCTGAACAACAGCAAAAACACCGCGACCGGAATGATCACCCAGCCAAAGGCATACCGCGTCAGCGCGCCCAAGCCTGCCAGCACGCCCGCCGCCACCGCCAAAGTGACCAGCCACTCCAAGTGCGGTTGAGGTTCGCGTGCCAGTTCTTCAATTTTCAGCATGCACCACGTCAACCCCAGAAAAATGTTCATCAGCAACAATGTGGAGAGACCCGACGCGCTGAACCGCCAGAGCAAGGCGCTGCCGAGCACCAGCAGTGCCGACAGCCAGGCCGCAGTCGGGTCGAACAATTTCCGCGCCAGAAAAAACGTCTGCGCCATTACCGCCAGCAAAAGCATTTCGTTGAACGCGGCGATCAAAAAATCGGGTTGATAACGCAGGAAACGGCCG
>Ga0187874_10001091_pt1 | contig 27059 bp, 24 predicted proteins | sample June2016WEW_16_1_3_FD_132993 | JGI IMG/M metagenome (GOLD analysis project Ga0187874, IMG submission 132993) | Peatland microbial communities from SPRUCE experiment site at the Marcell Experimental Forest, Minnesota, USA - June2016WEW_16_150 | ecosystem: Environmental > Terrestrial > Soil >... | reverse complement strand
TGTTTTTGCCTTTGGGCCTGCCGGTGGGCATTTTTTTCGTCATTCCGTTGCGCATCGGCCTGAATTTGTTCGGGAGTTCTTGTGTCCGGCCCGCTGGAACTCAAGGAGGGCAGCGAAAGAAACTGGGCGGCTTCGAGCAAGGCGATCTGTTCCTCGGTGTCATGGGCGTTTGCGGCGGCGGCTTTCAAGGCGGCGATGGCATTGGTGCCGCCGAACTGCTTGGCGGCTTCAATGGCGGCGTCCCGGATCTCTTTTTCGGGACTGGTCAGGTCGGCCAGGATGTTGGACAGGGAGGCCGGGTCGTCGCTCATGGACCATTCCTGGAGGCGGTCGGTCTCGGCGTCAATGGCAGCCTGGCGTTGTTCCGGCGTCAAGGTGTTGGTGGCTGCCGGGGCGGATGCGGGCGGCAGGGCGACGCGCGTCACGACGTTTGAAGGCGGCGGAGGGGCCGGGGTCGCGATTGCAGGACTGGCGGGGGGCGTGGCCACTTGCCCGCTGTGTTGTTTCAGATATAAAGCAGCACCCAACACCAGTAACGCCAACAGCAACATGGCAAAAACAAATTTCGGTCTCATAAATCTTTCAGAATGGCCTCACCGTAAACAAAAAAGCCAAGACAAGCAATGCCTGTCCTGGCCCGAATTGAAAGGCTCAATCAGTCTTTACCACTATACGTCGCTTCGCCAGTCATTACCGGCTGACCATAGCCAGCTAACATTCCATCGCCTGCTCCCTTGAGAGTGATTGATTCACTCGTATGCGATGCCGTAATACTCCAACTGAGGCTTATTGGCCCACGAATGACGAAGGCATTTGTGTTGTTAAGGTCAAATAAAACATTACCGCCGAAATCCAAGTAATCGAAGTCAGTAGGATCACCATGAACATACAGAATGGCATCGCTGCCAACTTCCTTGAAACTGTCTTTGGTGAGAGTCTCAACTTCACTGTAAGCATAATTTTCACCCACCGGGGTATCGCCTACAATTTGATAAGGATCCCAGAAACCAACGCTCCAACCATAATAATCAAGCTCAATGTAGCTCCAGTAACCGGAAAGGGTGCTGGGATTATCCAGCCGGTAGTAATTGTGACTGGTGGTGTTGGTGGCCCAGAAGATGCCCCAAACAGTCTTGCCGTACCAGGCGCTTGCGGCCGTATTAGTAACATCCGGGTCATAGAGCAGGTGCGAGTTTTTATTCGAGATCCAAAACTGCCCGGTGGCATTGGCCAGAATCGTCAACACGTCTTTGGTGGCAAAAGAATGCTTTTCAAACTTGGTCCCGGTAGTGGTTGGCGTGTCAGTGGTGGCCGTGCCACTAACGGTAAAATACCCCGGGACGGCCGACGCGACACTTGCCGCAAACACCGCAACTCCCAGAAGGGCCGTGCAGAATACTATTTTGGTCAGTTTCATATTGGTTCTCTCTTTTTGTTTGGCTGGTTTCTCTTTTGTTGATTGGTTTACCAGTTGAATCATTTCCATTCAACGTAAAAAACTGAGCAGGAGAAGAATATGTATGGCGATGGGTAATTCTTTCAACAAGAAATTACGACTTTTTTCAACGGGTTGGAGGCCGTGTTTCCAGGCGCGGTAATGGGCTTTTTCGGGGTGTTAATTTGGGTCGGGCGGAGGTGCGGCGCTTTGACCAGGCGAGGATTGTGAACCTTGGTTGCCGGCGCGCTTTTGCAGGTAGGCCTGCCGGCGGGCTTGTGCCTTGGCCCGGCTTTGCTCAATGGCTTGAGTTTGTGCCGGAGTCAGTTGCGGCATGGTATCCGGACGCTGGAGGTCCGCATTTGGCAATGCAAGCCAATCCGCGGCTTCGAGCATGGCAATGGCTTCTTCGTTGTCCTCGGCGTTCGCGGCGGCGGCTTTCAAAACGGGGATGGCGTTGGTGCTTTCGAATTGCTTGGCGGCTTCAATCGCAGCCATCCGGATTTCTTTTTCCGGGGAAGCCAGGTCGCCCAGAATGTTGGAAAGCGATTCCGGATCGTCGTTCATCGCCCAGGCTGCAAGCCGGTCGGTCTCGGCGTCTATGGCCGCCTCACGCTCTTCGGGCGTCGGTATCTTTTTGACCACCACCGGCGCGGGTGCGGGTGCAGGGGCCGGCGCCGGCGCCGGCGCGACGTTCGCAGCGGGAGCGGGCGCAACGGCCGGAACCGGCGCGGAGGAATGCTGCTTCGAAAAAACAACCGCGCTGATGACCAATACCATCGGCAACAAAATCGCAAGAACAATTTTCAGTCTCATAATTTTACGAATGCCGCCAGAATAGGCACTCACTCCGCATCCGGCAATCTCCGTCTTCAATGCGGCAAGCTGAACAAAGAGCGCCAGCGACTGCGGTGAAATAAAAAACTGGTTCGATACGGAAATCCGCATCGAACCAGTGTTGATTTGACGATTGATTAATAAAAATACGAATTCAGACCTTTTCCGTGGCCGCTGGTACTGATGCTGCCACTGACTGTCGTATCGCTGCCGTAATCGAGAAAATACTGGTCGCCATTATAGGGGAATTTGGCGGATTCCGAGTCACTCCAAGTCGAGTAATTACCATTTCTATCCCATGATTGTTTAAACGTCTGCGTGTTCCCGCCGTAAACCTGAAAATAGGTGTAAGGGAGGTAATAGTAGTCGTCAAAGAGTTCAAAATAGGCAGTATTCCAATCGGTCCAAGTCCAGTACCCTGGGGAGGTATCTTTGTAAGTCTGATTGTAGGCGCCGTTTTCATCAGAGAAGTCCACGTAAAAATACGCATCCATGTTGTAGTCGGCGTCAAAAAGGACATTGGTGCCGGTTTTGTCCACGACCAAAACGTCGCCATCCCATCCTTGGCTCCACCCTACCACCAACCGGGCGCTTTTCCATGGCTCGGTGGTCCGACTCGCACCATCCCAATGCGCAAACAAATCCAGCAACTGTTTGTTGCCGATCTTGTACTTCCCGGTTGGATATTTTTCAATGTTGCCTTTCCAAAATGATGCCGCGTTCGTGATGACGGTTCCTGAAACGCTCAGTTTACTGTAATTGGTTACTGTGGTGATAGCCGCCCTGGCGCTGTAAGCTCCCAGCATGAAAGTAGCCATCATGGCCAGGGACGCGAGTTTCATTAGTCTCATATTTTTCCTTTCTAACTTGTTTTTGGTTGATCCGCCTGTTGAATCTTTCCTTCAGTGTTAACGACTTAATCGTAGCGAAAGTATATTTGCGGGTGGGTCCGGGGTGTCAATTTGAATTGTCAGGCAAATGTAAGTTTCAAGGGTGGCTAATTCAGCATATTTGTTTCATTTATGACTATGGTTGGGGGAGGCCGGCCTTGAGCTGGCGCAATTGGATGTCCAGGGCGACGAGGCGGTGCCAGAAAATGATTTGCCGGAAATCAGAGCCACGACGGAGCGCTCTTTAAATGACGAGCGCGAGGAACCACCGCCAGATCGAAAACGGACGACGCGCTTATGAATGCTTTGTTTGTCAATCCGGACACTTCGTACAACGTCACCCGCCTGTTGCAAACGGCGCCTGCCAATCAACGGGAGGCAACGTTTGCCAATGTTCCGGGATTTCCAGGCTGGTCGTGGTACAGTTTAGCTTTTCGGTGGGCCGAGCGTCCTCGTGAGCCGGCTCGTCGGCAGCCTCGCCCCACCAAATTGTGCCACCACCTGCAGGCTGTTCAATTTTCCATTGTTCCGTTACCCTGCGCCCGTGAAAGTCAGCGGGTTCACCTTTTTACGCAACGGGCAGAAGTTCGGCTACCCGTTCGTCGCGTCCATCCGCTCGATTCTGCCGATTGTGGACGAATTCGTCGTCGCGCTCGGGCCGTGTGAGGACGACACCGAAAAACGGCTGCGCGCCATCGGCGATCCCAAAATCCGCATCATCCCGACGCAATGGAACGAGCGGATGCAAAACGGTTACAGCGTGAAAGGCTTTGTCTTTGGCCAGCAAAAAACCATCGCGCTGTTCAATTGCACGGGCGACTGGGCGTTTTATCTGGAAGCCGACGAAGTCGTGCATGAGGATGACCTGCCGAAAATTCGCGCGGCGATGGAGCGTTATCTTGATGATTCGCGTGTCGAAGCGCTGGCCTTCGACTACCTGCATTTCCACGGCAACGCGAACACGTATGCCTGGTCGCCGGGCTGGTATCGCAGCGAGGTCCGCATCCTCCGCAACACGATTCCCGCGTGGTCGAGCGAGTCGCTCTTTTTCAACGTGGTGGTCAGTCATAAGCAATCGCGCCATCCGCGTGCCGCGCACACGGACGTGACGATTTACCACTATGGCTGGGTGCGTCCCCAGGCGCAGATGAACCTCAAGGCTGGCGCCACGCACAAATACTGGGAAAATGAACCTGCCGCCGTGGTGGATTACACGCAAATTGATGCGGCCACGCTGAAACTTTTCACCGGCACGCATCCCAAAGTCGTTCAGGATTGGCTGCCGCAGGCCGAAGGGATTTTCCGCGCCGACCCGGCTTACAAATTAAGTTCGCGCGAAAAAAAACACCGCTTGATGCTAAAGCTGGAACAATGGTTCGGTTTCCGGTTCAACAAAAAACACTACCGGCTGGTTCGCTGAAAGCCCGCGTGGACGCCGCGATGACCGCGGCGACTTGAATTTTCGAGACGGTTTCCCCTTCAGCCGGCGTGACGGCCCAGTCCGGATGGCCAAAGGGATGCGTTCTGCCCGGGGCATTTGAACCCATGAGCATCACCACGCGTTTGCCCAAAGCCACCGCCAGGTGCAGCAGACCCGTATCACCGCCGGCAACGAGCGTGGAAAGTTTCATCAGGCCCGCCGTGACCAGCAACGGCACGCCGGCGGAAACGGGATAACCCGCGGCCTGCGCCGGTGCGAGCGCCCCGCGGTCGGACGGCCCGCCGCCGAACAAGACCTGCCACCCGCGCGCCTGCCAATACCGCGCCAGCGCCAGAAAATTTTCCAACGGCCAGTTTTTAAGCGGCGAGCTGGTGAAAGGTTGCAGGAACAACGTTGACCGCGCCGCCTCCAGGTGGTTCGCGGCAAAAAATTGGCCCGCTCCCGCCAGGGCCTCGGGCGGCACGACAAATTCATTGCGGATTTCGCCGGGTCGCAGGCCGGATTCTCGCAGCAGGGCAAGGTGGTTATCCGCCGGGTGACTTTGGTAACTGAGCCGGACGCCGCGCGTATAAAGCCAGCCGCGCGGCGGATGATAGACGCAGCCCCAGCGCCGGGGCGCTCCGCTCCACCACGCTAAAAGCTCCGTCTCGCCGTAGCCTTGAAAATCAATGGCCAGTGAAAATTGTTTCCGCCGCAAAACGCGCAGCAGCTCGAACGAGCTGGAAACTGCAGCTCTCAAATTGCCCGAACGATAAACCGCGCGGTCCAGCGGAAGGGTTTCGTCAATTTCGGCAAAGCCGCGCAACAGCGGGGCGTGCTCCCGGGAAACGAGAAAATGCAGTTTGGCGGCCGGAAAATTTTCCCGGACGACGTGGACGGCCGGCAGCGTGAACAAAACATCGCCAATGGATTTGAGCCGGATCAGCAAAATGTTTTCAGGCGTGTTCATGCTAACAGGGCAAACCTTGTTCCGCCGGACATCCGCGCAAATGCCAGCCGATGAGCGCGGCGCAGACCCGCCAGCGTTCGCGCCAGCGCGCATTCTGGCCGAGCGTGGCCAGCACGCACAGGCCCGCGGCCAGTGAATCCAGCAAAAGCCTCAACCACAGGCCTACGGCCAAAACCAGCCGCGTCGGCAGGCGATGATTTTTGGCGAAGTAAGCGTAGCGCGAGCGCCAATACTCAATTCGCGCTTCAACCGAAACCTGCCGGGCCGTTTGCCCCTGGCCGTGCCAGACGCGGACGGCTGGCAGATGGCAAACGCGCTGTCCGTGCCGGCGCGCTTGCAGGCAGAAATCCGTTTCCTCGAAAAAGAAAAAGTAGCGTTCGTCCAGCCCGCCGAGTGTGTCCCAAACCGATTTGCGAACCAGCATGAACGCGCCGACGACGGTTTCCACCTCCACCGGCTCGCGGAATTCATGTTCCTTGCCGGGGTATTTCCCGGGACGGAGCCGCCGCAAAAGCGATTTGTTCAACAATTCAGTGGCCAGCGTGGGGGAATTGGCGATGGAATTCTGGCGCGAGCCGTCAGCGTTGAGCAATTGCGCTCCCGCCACGGCGCAGTCCGGGTGCGCCCGCATCCACACGACCGCTTGCGCCAGCGCGTCCGGTTCCAGGCGCGCATCCGAGTTGAGCAGCAACAAAAATTCCCCGCGCGCCCGGTTCGCCCCAAGATTGCAGGCACGGGCAAAGCCGAGATTGGTTTCCGAACGGATGAGTTGAACCTGGGAAAATTCGCGGGAGAAAACGGCTGCGGTACCGTCGGTTGAGCCGCTGTCCACCGCGAAAATTTCCTTCGCGAACGAGTCCCGGCTGCCGAGCGCGGATTGAACCGCGGCGCAGGTCAGCGCGCAGGTGTTGCGGGTGACGATGATGATTGAAACATCCATGTGACGCGGATTTCAATGCGTTTCGGTCTTGCCTTTTTGCGTGTCGTAGACTTTGGCGTAACGTAGAAAAGTGTAAAACGCCGTCATCCAGGCAATGACGTAACCCTGCCAGCCGTCGAGCAAACCGAGCCGGAGGAAATAGCCGCGGAAGAAGCTCCACCAGGGCCGGAAGGCAAGGTCGGCAAAGCTGACTTTCCGTCCCCGCACTTCGCATTGCTGGAGAAAATAGTCGGCGGTGGAGATGGTTTTTTTGATCTGGTGTTCCAGCGATTCCATGCTGTAGTGCAACAGTTCGCCCCGCATCCGGCCAATCCGGCCTTCGACAATGAGTTTTTCGTGCGGACTTCCCTGCCAGTGCCCTTGCCCGCGCCGCCAAAGCCGCACCTTACGGTCGGGATACCAGTCGCCGTGGCGAATCCATCGGCCATGATAAAAAGTGCAGCGCGGAAGGCTGAATGCCGCCCAATCGGCGATTTTATCCGAGGCGAAAACCCGGCGGATATCATCGCGCAATTCCGGCGACACGACTTCGTCGGCGTCAATGGCCAGCAACCACGGTTGGGACGCCTTTTCGGAAGCGAAATTCCGGTGCGCGGCATGGCCCTTCCACGGCTCGCAGAAGACTTTCGCGCCGCAGGACGCGGCGATTTCTCCCGTGCCGTCGGTCACATTGTTGTCGGTAACGACGATGATTTCGCTCGTCCAGCCCGTGACACTGTTGAGCGCGCGGCGGAGGCGATGCGCCTCGTTGCCGGCAATCATGCAGACGGAGATGGGCAGCCTGGTCATGAAATTTGCTTCGCAGGATTTTATCCAATTTCACACGGATTTCAAAATGGATTGCGCGGCGGCAACCAGATCGTCCGTGGCAATGCGGCCAAGAAACTGTGCGCCCGGTTCGTTTGCGCCAACAATGGCGCGGTATTTTTCGCCAACCGGCAGCCACTCGATGGAGCTTGGATTGGGCCAAAACCACGCGACCGTCGGCGTGTTGGTCATCACCGCCAAGTGCAACGCGCCGGTGTTGCCACAAAAATGCAGCTTGCTGTGCTGGATGACGGCGGCGAGTTGTGTCAGGCTCAAATTGCCGACGAACACGCGCCACGGTTTTTGCGGCAGCAACGCGAGCAACTCTGTCATTTTCTTTCGTTCCCGTTCCGTGGGCGCGCAGGACAAGGCCAGTTTTTTATCGGGAAATTTATTCGCCAGCGCGGCAAGGAAATCCCCCAGTTGTTCCGGTGCCAGTTCTCTGTGATCCGCCGTGGTGAACGGGCTGACGTGAAAATAGGTTCCTTTGTCCGCCGGGGAAATTTCTGCCGCGCGCAAGTTTGCCGGGTCAACCTGCGGGTGAAATTCCGGCTGTGTGAACGGAAATCCCGCCTGCTCGAGGCAACGGCAGCGTTGCAGATAAACCGGTTCCTGTCCGAACGGATAATGGACGTGGGCGGTGAACATCCGTTTCCAAAACGGCGGGCCGCCGTCGTCCGGCAGGCGGCCAAGGCGTTCGGGCGCGCCGCTCAAAAATGTCAGCCAGCTTGAACGGTCGGAGCCGTTGAGGTTGATGACCACGTCGAATTTTTCGCGGCGCAGGTGGGCAACCATTTGAAAATTTTCCCACAACGTCGCATGGCGCGGGTAGCGCATGTAACCCCAAACGCGGTTTACCCACGGCACACAGTCCATCAACGAGGTGATGTGCGACGCGACGGTAACGTGCAGTTCCGCCTGCGGATACGCCTGCCGCACCATCCACAGCGCGGGCAGCAAATGCACTGTGTCACCAAGAAAGCCGAGGTCGAGCACCATGACTTTTTTCGCGGCGAGCGAGCGCTGGAGAAAATTTTCCGCACTGGTTGCAGCCATCACTGACAGCCTAGTATGGCGGGTGGCGGAAACAAGTTGGAACCGCGCGCACACCGGCAAATCCACCGGCAAATCCAGTTGACAAAAGTCGCGTTGAAAACCCATGCTTTCCGCGTTGTAGATTTTATGGGGGAAATGCCGCCTTGAATTTTCACATTGCCAATCCGCGCAATATGCGATCCCTTTTCCCCTTTTTCTGGCAGCCAGCCGGCGTGGTTCCCTCGCTCGCCGATTTGCCGGTTACGGATAGCGTGCTGGCAAAAAATGATGTGACGAATTCCGTCAGCGGAAAAAATTCCGGGCCGCATCCGTTGATTGTCGCCGAACTGTCCGGCGGCAAAATCATCGGCGATTTGCGGCTGGCGGTCACCGGCGATGACGTGGTGATCGGCGGCATCCAGACCGTGGCCGGGTGCGACAATTTTCGCGAACTTCAAAATCATTATGCGCTGCACCGCCGGCGTTTTCGGATTCCAAAATACCGGCGCGGGACGGCGCTGCTGCTGGGCACGGCCAACAGCGACAATTATTATTCCTGGATGCTGGAAAGCCTGTCCCGCTGGAAAATGTTACAGGCGGCAGGCTGGTCGAAATATGATTTTGTCCTGTTGCACAGCCGGCCAACCCGGTTTCAAGATGAAACGCTCGACCGTCTGGAAGTGCCGACCGCAAAGCGACTGCGCCCATCGAAAAATTTTATCCATCAATTCGAACGCCTGGTGGTGCCGGCGATGCCATATCCGTTGCGGCAGATTGCGCCGTGGACCTGCGAATGGGCACGCTCGCTTTTCCCGGAACGCAGCGGCGGCCGGAGCGGGTTTATCTCACCCGGCGCGGCGCACAGAGGCGGCGGTTGATTAACGAGCCGGAACTGGAGGCGCGGCTGGAAAGCATGGGGTTTGTCTGTGTTCAGCCGGAAAAACTGCCGGTGGCGGAACAAGCCAGATTGTTCGGTTCGGCAAAGTGCGTGGTGTCGCCCCATGGAGCGGGCCTGGCCAACATGGTTTTCGCGCCGCCGGGGGCGTTGCTGGTCGAATTCTTTCATCCCGCCAACCAGAATCAGACTTACCGGAATCTCGCCGCCGCGTGCGGGCTGCGTTACGCCGGTTTCGTGGGCCGGCGGACACGCGAACTGGCCCGGCACGATGATCGCTGGGCGGAATTTGAAATCAACGTGGCCGACGTGCTGCAAACTTGGCATATCACGCTGACCCGGCTAAATTCGGCTTTATGATGAAGCGTCGCCTTTGGTTACTCTATTTGCCCAACGCCTTTCCACCAGGCGTGAGTAGACGGTTTTCTTCCTTACCCCCCGACTCTTCTCGTACTATGCCTTTGGGTTGAATACGCTTCTGTAAATTGCTAATATATCACAATTTCGCCGCACTTGCATATGGCACGTTATCTAGTAGTCGGGAATCTGAGTTACAAGGAAAAGCAGGATATGAAGATTTTCTTCTCACATCCCGAGGCGGAATTTCTGCACACGGGTGTCGGGCGAGATGTTTTCGGCGTCCAACAACGTCCAGCCCGGCAAATTTTGGCGGATGTTAAACGTGGAAAATATGATTTGGTAATTTCCGGCAGCAGCCTGTATCCCAGTTTCAATCCGCGCAAAGGATTTCTTCGGAATTTGGTGGATACGGCCGCCAAATTTTTGCGCCAACCCCGGCTCATGGTTTCCGGCCGGTTTCCCTACACAAAAATTTCCACAGGCTTGGTCGGCCTTGATTGCGAGTGCTGCCCGATTATTGACAACCGCCGTTTTCAAGAACTCGACCGGGCAATCTGTTATTTCAAACGGGATCTGCCGCAAAATCCTTGCAACGCCTTTCTCTACACCCATCGCAAGACGGAAAACAGTGGCAATGTGCTCTGCACCGCACCATTCAATCGCTGGGTCCCCAAGTTGCGTCCGATTTCATTGGGAATAAATGATTCCCTGGCGGCAAAGCTGTCGGTGATTGAAGCACCAAAGAAAGCCGATGTTTTTTTTGCCGGAGATTTATCTTTTCGGCCCAACCGGCTGGCGGGAATCCGGCAACTCGAACGTCTCAAGTCGGAAGGTTTCAAAATTGACATTGCCACCCAGCGATTGCCCCACGATGAATTTATTCAACGCTGTGCCCAGGCATACCTGGTCTGGTCGCCGGAAGGCTTTGGCTGGGACTGTTACCGGCATTACGAAATCGGCGCGGCCGGTTCCGTCCCGCTCATGCAATCACCCCCCATTTACTGCTATGCGCCGTTCATGGACAATGAACACACAATTTATTATTATGTGGAAGGTGATCACCTCGCGGTGCGCGTCCGTCAGGCGCTGCAAAACCGCCACCGGCTTGCCGAAATGGGCCAGGCCGCGCGACAACACGTTTTGACTTGGCACACGCATGCGGCCCTGAGCCGTTATGTTATTTCAGAAACCCAACGAACCCGAGAGGGGGTTCGTCTTGCAAAATTAGCTTAACCGCTTCTTGATACTCCAACGCCGGGGAACCGCCAATTGCAATCTCATTCTCAAAGATTTCAACTGGGACGCGCAGGCGCGCCGCGTCGTGGATTTTCTGACGGGGATTGTGAATACCACTGCGGCGGATTCCCGACCACGCGCTCGCCTGCCTTGACTTGCCTGTGCGTTTCTTCTAATTCTTCGCGCCATTATGAAACCGTTGAATTCCATAGCTGTCTTTGGCCTGGGCAAGCTGGGCGCGTGCATTGCCCTAACCCTAGCGGCGCGAGGCTTTGGATTTGGGACGGAAACGCGTCGCGCTTGAGTAAAAAATGATCCACGTCGCTGACCGCGTAACCGGCCAGTTCCAAAAGATGCAGCCGCGGCAGGCTGTCAAAAAGCCAGTGATAATAATTGTCGTCGCTGCAAGCCGCCAACAGCACAGCCGTGCCGAGCAAGGGTTGCGGCATCCGGAAAAGCACCTGCCCCAAAACTCAGTGCCGCTCGGGATTAGTCGCGCCTTGGAGAAATTGCAGGTCGCCCAGCACGACATCTTCCGCCGTGACCACGAGTTTTATGTCGCCGACGACTTCGGCACCGCGCAATTCCGCCACATAGCCCCGGTAGCCGTCGCCCGGATCGAGTTCCGCATATTTCAAGACGCGGTATCGGGCCAGTTCTGCACGGTTGGCCGGATGCCATAGGCGCAGGCTCGGGCAGCAGCCTTTGGGCTGCCAGAAGAAGAAATCCGGCAAGGGCGGACGAACCTTCTTTTTTCTTTCTTCGGGCATGGTGACAAATTCCGCCGACTTCAGGTCAAAACTTTCAAGAGCTTTTGCGCCAATTCGGGATGGCGGTCATATTGATGCAGGGTATTGATGACGCAGCGGTCCGGGTTGATGATCTGGCAACATTCGTTGAATTGCAATCGCGCTGGATCAATATTGCCCATCGTCAAAACCGGCCCGGAAAAATTTTCAAAACTATGCAGATTTGCAGGTGGTTCCTTGTGCACCAAAAAATTGTGCACGGCCTGGTCAATGGTTTTCCGTTCTCGTTTCGCGCATAACAGGCGGGTGACGCGCGAGAGATATTCGCGGATGGCGGCGGTCGTGCCGATGGTTGTTCCGGCACACGCGATGGGCTTGTCACTCAATTCGCGCAACACCGGCCGCCCGAAACTGCGCAACAACCCGCGGGCATTGTGTTCGGACGAGCCGAGGTTCCGGCTGCGGTCTTCCATAAAAACACTCAAGCCGTCCGGCAGCTCAAACGCGAACGGATCGTTTTGAAACAGCACGTCGCGAGTGTCCGTCAACATCACATGGGTGTAATCTGCACCACATTCCTGAAGATATGACACATAGAAAAAATACCGCGCGCAGTTGCGGTGCATGTAGGCCGGTGCTAGTTGGTGTTCGAATAGCCAGCGCTTTTGACGCGGCAGAAAAAATCCCGGAATTCTGGCCACGGCCGCCGAGAACCGTTTCAAACCGGCTTTTTGAAACGGGATGAGTTGCACCCGGCGCAGACGCAGAAACGCCTGGGTCGCCGCGTCCAGATCGCTGACGATCATGCAGACATCGCCGCGATAGCCCGACTTCCCCAGCGATAAAAAAAACGGCCGCGTTTGTGCCAGTGACGTCCCGGAAAGCAGCCCCAGAATCAGGTTCTTGGAATGGTTCTCAATCATGCCTCAATGCGGAGAGGTTCACCGGAAACGTGCCGGCATTCAATCACCAAACAATTTCTTCAACTGCGCTACGCGGTGGCCGGACGGCAATCATGGATCGCCACTACCGTGGACCGGTTTTCGCTGCGCTGCGACGCGGCGAGGTCGAGCGTTGTTCTGATCCCTACTACTGCCCACCGGTGTCCAGGGCCAACGCCGAGGGCGGCGTTGGCGGCGCCTGGGGCGGGCGCGCTCCCGACCACACGCTCGCCTGCCTTGACTTGCCTGTGCGTCTCTTCTAATCCTTCGCGCCATTATGAAACCGTTGAATTCCATAGCTGTCTTTGGCCTTGGCAAGTTCGGCGCGTGCATTGCCGCAATTCTGGCGGCGCGCGGCTTTGATGTCGTGGGAGTGGACATTGACGCGGAGAAAGTCCGGCGCGTCAATGCCGGTGAGCCGTGATTAGACACCGGCAGCAGTGGTATCCCAAGGAAAAATACGGCCGTTTGTTGGCAAGGCAATTATGCAAGCGGGAATTGGAGACGTCGGGCGATCGTCATGGCGTCAGGGTCTTCGAAATGTCGCTGGCGGCGAGTACGGTTTGAACGGCCGCCAGTAATTTCTCCATTTCAATTCCCTGCAACGCGGCGTGCGGGTCGTTACCAGTGCCAAGAATGGTTCGGAATTTTTCTCCGGCTGGAATCCACACTTCCGAGCCGGGATTGGGACGAAACCAGGACACAGCGGGCGCGCCTGCCATCAGGGCGATATGCAGTGTTCCCGTGTCACCGCAAAGGTGCGCCGCGCTGTGCTGAATTACCGCGGCCAGTTGCAGCAAATCCAGTTCGCCGGCGAACACCCGCCACGGCGGGCGGGATAATCGTTTGAGCAACGATTCCATTTTACCCCGCTCGCGTTCGGTGGGCGCGCAGGAAAGAACCAGTTTTTTGTCAGGCCAGCATGTTGGCAACGCTTGGATGAGTTCGACGAGTTGGTCCGGTGGCAGTTCCTTGCGGTCGTCAGTCGTGAACGGGCTGATGTGAAAATAAGTTCCCGCATCCGCAGCGGAAATTTTCGCCGCCGCCAAATGCGCGGGCTTGATTTCGACGTGAAACTCCGGCTGGCTTAACGGAAATCCAACTTTTTCCAGGCACCGGCAATTCTGCACGTAAACCGGTTCAGGCGAAAACGGATGTGTGACGGTTTCAGTAAACCGGTGCCGCCAGAAAAACGTATCGCTACCCTTCGGTGTCCGCCCAGACGTTCGCGGGCACCGCTGAAAAACGTCAGCCAGCTTGAACGATCCGAGCCGTTGAGATTGATGAGCACGTCGAACCGTTCGCGGCGCATTCGTCTGACAAAGTCCAGGTTTTCCTTCAGCGAGGCGTGTTTGGGAAAGCGCGGGTAGCCCCAGACCCGATCCGCCCACGGGACACATTCAATGAACGCCGCCACGTGCGCCGCGACGCCCACATGCAGTTCGGCCCGTGGATAAGCCTGCCGAACCATCCACAAAGCGGGGAGGAGATGAACCGTGTCGCCCAAAAACCCCAGGTCCAAAACCATGACCTTCTTCGCATGGCGTGTGCGCTCCAGAAAATTGTTTTGAACCGGCGCAGTCATGGGATTTCGCACAGGTCCGATACGCGGAACTCGTTCCGTTCGATTCGGGCCTTGCCATCACGGATGAGAAACAGCGGTTTGTTGCCGTAGAAGGATGCCCACATCGAAAAAGTGCTTACCGGCCCCAAAATATAATCACACCGGGCCAGCGCGCACATGTCGCCCACGGCCGGGCCAGCGCCAATGCCCACCCGCAACCCCGGGAATTCCTGCTCGCGCCGGGGTTCATCACTGCACACAAAAAAGGCCACGCTGCCGCCCGGAAACTGTTCCGCCAGTCCCTTCATCCAGACTGCGTATTGCGAAGCCGGGAAGAAGCATTTGCCTCCATTCCACGTGCGATAGTCCCCGTGACGGATATGAACCCCCATAACAACATCCGCCTGCCGCCGGAGCTGGTCCACGGCCTTGAAACTGGCCTGCTCGATCTCCGCAATCGGTCGGAAATAGGACCTTAATTTTTCCGCGTGCCGCTGCGCGAGTTCGGGCACCCGAAAATTCCAGCCGTTCACGAAGATAATCCGGGCGCTACGGATTTTGGCCTGGACTTCCGGGCCATCGAGCGCCGTGATTGGCTGCGCCGGAGTTTCGCGCAAGGTGAGGATGGTCTTTCCGAAAACCGGATGACGCTCATTCCACAGGCCAAACGCACGGGCCAGGTGAAAGAAGAGACGCGTGCCGCGGATGGCGCCGCCAACGCCGGGTACGATGTCCCACCAGCTTCTGCGTGTGGCGCGAGGATACCGGCAATAGATGTCTTCCCGCGTCGCCTCAAACCATCTGGCGTAGGAATGGAACGTGGGGTTGGCCACGCGATGTCCCTGCTCCTCCGCCAGGGCAATGAAATTGGCGAACAGGATGATGCGATTGCACAAGCGGCCGCACCGGCCCGAGATGATGAAGAGCTTGCCCTGCTCCGGCCGTGGCGGCGTCGGGTGCGGGGCGTCTTTTGCCGGATGATGCTCTTCCGCTGGGACGGGCTTCTTCGCAATTGTCATCGTGAAATGGCTTTGTTGTTCAATCAGGTCTCCTTGCGGTCGGTGTCTTTCGGCCCGTTTCAAAACGTCGTTAAAGACACGTACCGCCGGTGCAGGCCGCCTCGATTCAAGGACATGATAAGCGAACCAATAATTGAGCCGCCGGTTCCTGTAAAGACGGATTGCTTTTTAATGGCGCAAAACGGGCGCAATTCTGACATGGCTACGGGAACGCCGGATTCATCCGGCTGCCGCGGATGCAGTTTGCCAGACTGCCGGACAAATCCGGCGTTCCAAGGCGGATGTGACATTCTGCCTGGGCGGTCGTGTTACGTTGCGCCCGCCACACTCGCAGAAAATTTCTCGCTTTCTTTTGCCGACCGCCAACAATACCGATCGGCGCATGATAACGTTTCTGTTCAAAGTCTGGGGTCTGGCCCGGCCCTACCGCGCGCGGCTCTTTCTCGGCGTGCTCACGGGCATCATCAGCGGTTTGATGGCGCCCTTGATGATTGGCACGATTACGTTTGTCTGCAGTGTCATATTTCCGTCGCCAAACACCGTCGAGTCGGAAAAACCGTTGCCCGGAATGCCCGCCTTTATGGCACAATGGTTTCACGACGCGCGCGAGGCGATGGACCAGGGCCTGCACCAACACCCCGGCGCCGTGATTGCCCTCGTGGCCTTGATCCCGCTGGTCATGTTTTTACGCGGCTTGTTTGCCTACCTGAACGTCTATTTTCTGCAATGGACGGCCATCCGCGCCATTACCGACCTGCGCGAGCGCCTCTTTTCGCATCTGTTGAATCTCTCCGCCGCTTTCTTCAGCAAAAACCGCAGTGGCGAACTCAACTCGCGCATCTTGAGCGACACCGCCGCGCTGCAAACCATTCTGAGCGGCGCTACTTCAGTCATCGTCCGTGACCCGGTCACGCTGGTCAGCGTGCTGGCCCTGTTGTTGTGCCAGCCGGAGACGCGAAAACTGACCGTGCTTTCGTTGATTGTCCTGCCGCTTTGCCTGATTCCCCTGTCCATTTACAACCGCAAAGTCCGCCGGTCCAGCCGCGAGCTGCAGACGCAAAACGCCGGCTTGATGCAGGTCATGACCGAGGCCTTCACCGGCCATCGCATTGTCAAAGCCTACAATCTCGAGAAGGTCGTCACCACCGAGTTCCGCAACACGGCACACAAAGCGGTCAGCCAGTATATGCGCATCATCCGCGCGAATGAAATTTCCGGGCCGATCATTGATTTTTTGGGGGCCTTGGGTGTGGCGTTGGCGTTGTTGTACTTGATCTATTTCACGCAGGCCCGACCCAGCACCAGCACTTTTGTCCAAGTCATCCTGAGCGTCTTTTTGATGTACCCGCCTATGAAGAATCTCTCGCGCCTGTACAATCAACTCGCCCAGGCCCGCGCGGCGAGCGAACGTGTCTTCGAGCTTCTCGCCACGCAGAATAGTATCCCCGAACCGGCGCAACCCCGGCCGCTCAAGGCCGCCGGCGCGGACATTCATTTCGAGCACGTGGATTTTGCCTATGGCGACAAACCCGTGTTGCGCGACATTGACCTGCGGATTCATCCCGGCCACCTCATCGCCCTCGTCGGTTCCAGTGGTGCCGGCAAAACGACGCTGGCCAATCTGCTGCTGCGGTTCTATGACCCGACTCGCGGCGCCATCTGTGTTGGCGGCGTGGACATCCGCGAAGTCGCCACGCGCGACCTCCGCAACCAAATCGCCGTCGTCACGCAGGAAACCGTTTTGTTCAACGATACCATCCGCCGGAACATCGAACTGGGCCGGCCCGGCGCAACGAATGAAGAAATCATCGCCGCCGCACGTCATGCCTACGCTTACGACTTCATCATGGAGAAACCAGGCGGCTTCGAAGCCGTCATCGGCGAAAAGGGCGCCACGCTCTCCGGCGGCCAGCGGCAGCGTCTGGCCATTGCCCGCGCGGTGTTGAAAAACGCGCCGATTCTGGTCCTCGACGAGGCGTTAAGTGCACTCGATTCCGAATCCGAGCGCATTGTCCAGAACGCGCTGGACGAATTGATGAAAGGCCGCACAACGATTTGCATCGCGCACCGGCTGTCCACCGTTTTCCACGCGGACATGATTGTGGTGCTCGACCAGGGCCGCATTGTTGAAGCCGGTCGCCACGATGAACTGATCTGGCGCGGCGGCGTTTACCAAAAACTTTACGAACTGCAATTTCAGTCGTGACGCGAACACCATGGTTGCCGCGAAAAAAATTCTCGCCATCCAGTTCAAATATCTTGGTGACGCGGTCTTCGTAACTCCCGCGCTGCGGGCGCTGAGAGAGCACCTGCCGGATTGCGAGCTTCACGTGCTGGTGGCCGAAGAAGCGGCTCCGGTGCTCGAAAATTTGCCGTGGTTGACAAAGGTGTGGGCGATGCCGCGCACGCGCGGCAAGGCGCGGATTCGCGAATCCTGGCCGATCATCCGGGCCTTGCGCCGCGAGAGATTTGATTTCTCCGTGGATTTTGTCGGCAACGATCGCGGCGCGATTCTGAGTTTCTTATGCGGCGCGAGCGAGCGGCTGGGCGCGCTTGAAAGCGGGCGGTGGTGGGGAAGAAAAATTTGCTACACCCGGACCGTTCCCACGGAAAAGCTGCCGGATTCCTGGGTACACCGCCACGTCGAACTGCTATCTGCCTGCCAAATCCCGCCGCCCAAATCCGTGCATCTGGAGGCAAATGCCGACCCGGCGTTGTCGGGCGAAGCCGCGAGGCTCCTGCCGGACGCCAAAGTCATCTGTCATCTGACGACCTCACAACCCAAAAAGGAATGGCCGGTTTTTCGCTGGGCGGAATTTTACCGTCTGGCCGCGGCGGCAGGCTATGCCCTCGCCTTTTCGTCGGGAACCAACCCCCGGGAACGCGCGCTGCTGGACAAACTCAAGGCAATGGAACCGGAAATCGTCACCCTGCCGCCGACTACCAACCTCCGGCTTTTTCTGGCAATCTTGAAGCGAGCCAGACTGTTGATTGCAGGCGACACGGGGCCGCTTCACTTTGCCGCGGCTCTGGGTGTTCCCGTGATTGGATTGTTTGCCATCGGAGATTCGCTACTTCACACTGCGCCCATTTACCAGAAAGAACATGTGATTGTGGGCGGTTCCTGCATCTGCGACACCAAGTTCCTCGATTCCTCGATTTGTCAAGAGGCTCACCCGTGCATGGAGTCCATCCAACCGTACCAGGTCCTGCAAAGACTTGACCGGATTCTGGGCGTTGCCGGCAAGATTGGCCGTTAAGCGAAGAACAGGAGATGATTTGGCCGGCATGATCGCCGCTGCGCGCGTTTGTGACTGTTCAAAATCGCGCGCCTGGGTTATTTTACCCGGCGACATGGCTGAGCCAATTTCCTATCTCGATCTGCCGGCGCAACTGCGCGGCATCCGCAAAGATCTGGACGCCGCCATCGCGCGCACCATTGACCAGTGCTCCTTCTGCCTGGGACCGGACGTGGCGCAGTTTGAAAAGGACTTCGCCCGCGTTGTCGGCGCCGAACATTGCGTGGGCTTCAATAGCGGCACCTCGGCGCTGCACATCGCCATGTTGTTGCTTGGCGTCGGCCCCGGCGACGAGGTTATCACCACGCCGTTCACGTTCGTGGCGACGAGTTGGGCGATTTCCTATGTCGGCGCGAAGCCGGTTTATGTGGACATTGACGACGCCACGTTCAATCTCGATCCCAAACTCATCGAACGCGCCATCACGCCACGCACCCGGGCCGTTTTGCCCGTGCATCTTTACGGTCATCCCTTTGATGTGGACGCGATTTTGGCCGTCTGCCGCAAACACAATTTGCCGCTGGTCGAAGACGCCGCGCAGGCGCACGGCGCGAAATACAAGGGCAAGATCGTCGGCACATTCGGCCAGATTTCCTGCTTCAGTTTTTATCCCGGCAAAAATCTCGGCGCCTGTGGCGAAGGCGGCGCGCTGGTGACGAGCAACGCATCATTTGCCGCCCGTGCCCGGGCGCTGCGCGAGCACGGCTCCACCGTGCGCTATTACCACGACGAAGTCGGCTACAACTATCGCATGGAAGGTGTTCAGGGCGCGGTGCTCGGCGTGAAGTTGAAACATCTGGAAAAATGGACGAGCGAACGCCATCGGGTGGCGCATCGCTATCACGCGTTGCTGGCCGACACGCCGCTGCAACTGCCGCGCGAAGCGGATTACGCGCAGAGTGGATGGCATCTTTATGTCGTGCGCCATCCGCGCCGCGATGATTTGAAAAAACATCTCGAAGCCAACGGCATCGGTTGTGCGTTGCACTATCCGCTGCCGCTGCATTTGCAAAAGTGCTATGCGAGCCTCGGCCACAAGCCCGGCGATTTCCCCATCGCCGAAAAAGCCGCGCGCGAATGTCTCAGCCTGCCGATTTATCCGGAATTGACCGACCAACAAATCCAGCACGTGGCGGATGTGATCAGGAACTTTTTCCGCAAGTAGGCAAACGTCTCCCATTCTTGCTCCCGTTCATGGCAAAAAGTGTCACCGACGACCACGAGTTTTTTCTGTCCATCTCCGGGAAATTCTGCAAATAATATCCTTGTCCCGGCTCGTCCCGGACTGATCGGAAATTATGAAAGCAACAAAAACCAAAGACACCGCCACCAGCCGCTGGCTCTCGTTCCGCCCGGAAATCAAGGTCCTCGACTGCACCGTCCGCGATGGCGGATTGATGAACAGTCACCAATTCGATGACAAAACCGTGAAAGCGATTTACGACACGTGTGTCGCCGCGGGCATTGATTACATGGAACTTGGTTACAAGGCGTCGCGCAAGGGCCTCAAGGCCGGTGACTATGGTTGCTGGAAATTCTGTCTGGAAGACGACCTCCGCCGCGTCGTGGGCGACAACCAGACCGGCTTGAAACTTTCCGCCATGGCCGACGCCGAGAAATGCGATTACAAGGAAGACATCCCGCCGAAAAAGGAATCGGTCATAGACATGATCCGCGTCGCCACCTACATCAATCAGATTCCCACCGCGCTCGACATGATCAAGGACGCGCACGACAAGGGTTACGAGACGACCGTCAACCTCATGGCCGTTTCCACCGTGCCGGAACGCGAGTTGGATGAGGGCCTGGAGATGCTCGCCGAGTCCGAGGCGAAGGTCATTTACGTGGTGGACAGTTTCGGCGCCCTTTACAGCGAGCAGATTCATTATCTGGTGAGAAAATACCTGCACTACTGCCGGGCGGCGGGCAAGGAAGTGGGCATCCACATGCACAACAATATGCAGCTCGCTTACGCCAATACCATCGAAGGCATCATCCTGGGCGCGAACTTTCTGGACGCCACCATGGCCGGGCTGGGCCGCGGCGCGGGCAATTGTCCCATGGAATTGCTCATCGCCTTCCTGCACAACCCGAAATACAACCTCCGTCCCGCGCTCGACTGCGTGCAGAAGCACATTGAGCCGCTGCGCACAAAACTGTTGTGGGGTTACGACCTGCCGTATCTGCTCACCGGCATGTTGAACCAGCACCCGCGCACCGCCATCAAGTTCAAGGAAGCCGAACTCAAGGGAGCTAAAGGCGACGTCCTCGAATTCTACGACACCGTGACGGAAGAAGATTGAGCGCTGGGTCCGACCGCACAAAGGCCACAAAGGCCGCAAGGGTAGCACAGGCGACTCGCCCGCCGTGTTCGGCGACCTCGCCGGGCACTTTCAAGCCGCAGATTTTTTAACGCAAAGGCGCCGGGACCCGGAGAATCTAACCGCGGAACACGCGAACAACACTAAATGGGGAGCGCACATGCCCTCGCATGCCTTTCCCTCGCCCAGCGAATGGTCGCTCTGCTCCAATCCCAGGCTGATCTCCGGTGCGTCTTCAGCGCAGTGGGATTCGTGTTAATTCGTGAAATTCGCGGATCAAGATTTTGTGCTTTTTGCGGCTGAAATGAATTCGGTAACGGCTCGACGGAGTCTCGCCCCGCCGAATCAGCGGCAATCAGCATGGTGGATCACTTTGTGTCTTGGTGTCCGGGTGGTTGGAAGTTAAACTGCGTTCATGCCGCACGCGGACTTTGTTCATCTGCATTTGCATACCGAGTATTCGCTGCTCGATGGCGCCTGCCGTCTGGACCGGCTGGTGGACAAGGCCCATGAACTGAAATTCCCCGCCCTCGCCATCACCGACCACGGCGTGCTCTACGGCGCGATTGATTTTTACCAGGCCGCGCGCGAGAAAGGCATCAAACCCATCATCGGCTGCGAGGTCTATGTCGCCCCCGGCAGCCGGCTGGAAAAGAAAACCGCCAGCGGCGGGCGCGACGTGTATCATCACCTCCTGCTGCTGGCCCGGGACGCGACCGGCTATAAAAATCTCATCCGACTCGTCACCGAAGCGCATCTCACCGGTTATTATTACAAGCCGCGCATAGACAAGGAACTGCTCGCCGCGCACAAGGACGGCTTGATGGCGCTGTCCGGCTGCCTCGCCAGCGAAATCCCCGAATTGATTCAAAAGGAGCAACTGGACAAGGCGCGCGCGACGATTGACTGGTTCAAACAAACGCTCGGCCCGGAGAATTTTTATCTCGAACTGCAAAACCACGGCATCGCCGAGCAAGCGAAGGTGAATCGCCATTTGATTCAATGGGCGAAGGACTTCGGCCTGAAGCTGGTTGCCACGAACGACGTTCATTACATCGAGAAAAGCCATTCGCACGCGCATGATTGCCTGATTTGCATCGGCACCCAGATGCAACTCGCCGACACCAAACGGCTGCGCTACGAACCGGAGCAATTTTATTTGCGCACCGCGGAGGAGATGAAAGCGCGCTTTGCCGAAACACCTGACGCGGTGAAAAATACCCTGGAAGTGGCGGAAAGGTGCAACGTCGAAATCGAATTCGGCAAACTGCACTACCCGGTTTTTCATCCGCCGGAACATTTCACACGCGAAGGTTATCTGCGGCAATGGCTCGCCGAAGGCTTGTTCCGGCGCTACACGATCCACGCCAGGGCCGAAGGGAAGGAATTTGTCATCGAAGGGATTGACGACCCGGCGCGGCTGCCGACGTTCAACGTAGCGCAGCCGTCCCGGCTGCCAGCGAATGAGAAGGACGAAGGCAGGCGAGACGCCTGCGCTACCTTAAAAGACCCCGCCGTTGCGGCTGCCCTTAAAATCGTGATGGACCGGCTGAAACACGAACTTACGGTCATCGAAAAGACCGGTTTCACCAGTTACTTCCTCATCGTCGGCGATTTCGTCCGCTACGGACACGAACATGGCATTGCCTGCGTGGCGCGCGGGTCGGCGGCCGGTTCGATAGTCACTTACCTGCTGGAAGTCTCGAACGTGGACCCGATCCGGTACGGCCTGCTGTTCGAGCGTTTTCTGAATCCTGAACGTGTCAGTCCGCCGGACATTGACATTGATTTTGCCGACGACCGCCGTGCCGATGTTATCGAGTATGTCCGTGAGAAATACGGGCGCGATTCCGTCGCGCAAATCATCACCTTCGGCACGATGGGCGCAAAAAGCGTGGTGCGCGACGTGGGCCGCGTGATGGGTTTGAGCTACGGCGAATGCGACCGGCTGGCCAAGATGATTCCGTTCGATTTGAAGATGACGCTGGAAAAGGCGCTCAAGCAATCGCCGGAATTCAAGGAGGCCTACGAGACCGAGGAAGTCACGCGCGAGTTGATTGACACCGCGCTCATTCTTGAGGACATCACGCGCAACGCGAGCGTGCATGCCGCGGGCGTGGTCATTGGCGACCAGCCGCTGGTAAATCTGCTCCCGCTCAAACAGGACGAAAGCGGCACGCTCGTCACGCAATACGCAATGAACCCCGTCGGTGATCTCGGACTGTTGAAAATGGATTTTCTCGGCCTGAAAACGCTCACGGTCATCCGCAACACGTGCGAAATGGTCAAACGCACGCACGGCATCGAAGTGCCAATTGACCATCTGCCGCTCGACGACGCGAAGACTTACGATTTGTTAAACAAGGCCGAGACTTTGGGTGTGTTCCAGTTGGAATCCGGCGGGATGCGCGATTTGTGCCGCAAGTTTCAAATCAGTTCCGTCGAACACATCACGGCGCTGGTCTCGCTTTACCGGCCCGGTCCGATGGAGTTGATTCCCGAATTCATCCGGCGCCGGCAGGGTGAGGTGAAGATCGAATACGAACATCCGTTGCTCGAACCGATTGCCCGCGAGACTTACGGTATTTTGATTTATCAGGAGCAGGTGATGCAGGCCGCGCAGGTGCTGGCGGGCTACACGCTCGGCGGCGCGGATTTGCTCCGGCGCGCCATGGGCAAGAAGAAACGCGAGGAAATGGCCAAGCAACGCGCCGTTTTCGTCAAGGGCTGCAAGGAGAAAAACCAGATCCCCGAGAAGAAGGCAGACGAGATTTTCGATTTGCTGGAAAAGTTCGCGGGCTACGGCTTCAACAAATCGCACGCCGCCGCCTACGCCATCGTTGCCTACCAAACCGCGTATCTGAAGGCGAATTATCCGGTCGAATTTTTCTGCGCGATGATGACCAACGATATGGCGGACACCGCCAAGTTGAGCCAATACATCAACGAAGCGCGCGCCTTCGGCATCGAAGTGTTGGCGCCGGACGTAAACGAAAGCCAGGTGTATTTTGCGCCGGCTGCAAACCGTAGCCGCGAACGTGAGTTCGCGGATGGTTCCTCGCCGAAATCCGCGGCTTTACAGCCGCGGCTACAAGGCATCCGCTTCGGTCTCGCCGCCATCAAAGGCGTCGGCGAAGTAGCGGTTGAAACGATTTTGAAAGCGCGGAATGAAGGCGGCAAATTCACGTTGCTTTCCGACCTGTGCGAACGCGTGGACAGCCGCACGGTGAATCGGAAAATTCTCGAAGCCCTCATTAAATCCGGCGCGTGCGATGGTTTCGGGCAGACGCGCGCCACGTTGTTCGCGCAAATCGAACGCACTTTAGCCCGCGCCGTAAGCATCATCGCCGACAAACAGAAGGGGCAAAGCTCCCTGTTTGGCGCACTGGAGGAAAAGGCGCCGCCGATGCCGGAATCCATCAGCAATCTGCCCGAATGGCCGCAGCACGAATTGCTCGCTCATGAGAAGGAATTGCTCGGGTTTTACGTGACCGGCCATCCGCTGACGCCCTTCGCGCCCATCCTCGAAAAATATGCGCTGGCCAGCACCGCGAAACTGGCGGAATTGCCGAATCGCAGCCTCACGCGCATCGGCGGGTTGATTGCGGCGGTGCAAAATGGCGTGTCGAAGAAGAGCGGCAGGCCGTATTCAATGGTCACACTCGAAGACCTGGAAGGCTCCGTGCAGGTGTTGTGCCTGAACGAGAACTACGACCGTTATCGCGAGTTGCTCGTGCCGAACCGGGCCATCCTCGTTGTCGGCGAAGTGAATACCGGCGACGAAAAGCCGAAAGTTTTCCCGCAGGAAATCATGCTGCTGGAGGATGCACCGAAGCGGTTTACCCGGCAGGTGCATCTGCGCCTGCACACCGCGCACCTGCAGCCGGAACAACTCGAGTCCGTGCGCGAACTGGTCGCGGCGCATCCGGGCAAATGCCCGTTGCTCCTTTGTTTTATGCGGCCCGGCGGCGAGGTCGTGTTCATGGACACGAATGAAAACTTCAGCGTCACCCCATCGCTGGAATTGCAACAGGAGGCCGATGCGCGGTTCGGCGAGGAAACTTATTACGCGAAGGTGGACACCTCGCCGCCCGAACGGCAGCGACGCTGGGCGCGCAGAAACGGACAGAATGGTAGCGGGGAATGATGCCTTTTACTTGACCGCGGCCCAGACGCGATGCACGTCGTCGTGGTCGTCCAGCGTCTGAAGGAACTCGCCCACTTCCGCGCGTTGTGCTTCGGTGAGTTCGGGACAGGTTTTGGGCACGTAACCCAGTTCACTCGTCACCACCGTCCAGCCATGCTGCGACAGCCACTTGGAAACGGCGTGGACGGCGGTGCGGTCGCAGATGAACCGCGCGCCCGCCGCCCCTTCGGGAATGTCATCGTTCTGTGCGTTGGTGAGGGTTTCAACTTCATTGGCGCCCGCTTCGATGGCGGCGGCTTCGCGGTCCACGTTCACGTCGGGGTGATGCGCTTCGACCAGGCCGACGTGGTCGAATAGAAATTTGTTGCTGCCGGTTGTGCCGAGCTGGCCTTTTTTGAACAGCACGCGGATTTCCGGCGCCGTGCGATTAGTGTTGTCGGTATAGACCTCGACGATGACCGGCACCTTGTGCGGCGCGTAACCCTCGAAAGTCACGTGCTCCATCGCGAGTTTTTCGTCACCCGTGCCCGCGCCTTTTTTGATGGCGCGCTCGATGACGTCGCGCGCCACGCTTTCCTTGCGCGCCTTTTCAACGGCGGCAGCGAGGCGGGCATTGGCGCCGGGGTCCGGCCCGCCCATTTTGGCGGCGACGGAAATTTCGCGGACAATTTTGCTGGTCGCGCGGCCTTTCTTCAGCCCGGCAACCAGCCGTTTGGCGTGCAACCATTGGCGGCCCATCAACCGAAATTAGCAAATCGGCTGCCTGATGGCGAGCGCGGCGAAGTCGTTCCCATGTCCACGGGAGAGTGTGTGCCTGAAATATCCACGATGATTTTCCCATCGGTTTTGCAACGATGGCGCCAACGAACGAAACCCGGACCCGGCTGCAGCCGGCGTTGGTCATGCGGGAACCGCCGGGACATCCACCGGCGCCGCAGTCCGCACCGGTGCAGCGGGTCGGACGGGCTCAGTCAACCCCAGTTCGATCATCCGGGCCGGCAGTTCCGGTTTGCGATTCAGCTTGCGTCTCCGGAACGGGCTGCTCAACAGCCTGAGAATGTCGGTGAACTTCATGTGCCGGCCCAAGGTGCGGAGCAGCTTGAAGGTCTGGATGGGGCGGAAGAAGAGCCGGTGGGCAAACAGCAGGGCGTAACCTTTCTGTCGGGCGCGGTTGACCACTTCGCTCGGCAGCACGGTCGGGTCAATGTCCGAACACTTGAACCATTTGTCCCAGTCGCGTTCGTCGTCGAGGATGCCGCGTTCAAGATACTCGTGCCACAAGGGCGTGCCGCGATAAACGCACAGGCGGTTGAACCCGAACGTGTCCAACTTGAGCCGCGCGCAGAAACGGAAGCTCTCCAGAATGTCCTCCTCGGTCTCGCCGGGCGAACCGACCAGGAAAAATCCATGCGCCCGCTCGATGCCGCAGCGCTTGGCTTCGCTGACCGCGTGTTCGATTTGCGCCAGCGTCTGCCGCTTGTCGAGCCGGTTGAGGATTTTCTGCGTGCCCGACTCCACGCCGAACGCGAGGAAGTTGCAGTTCGCCTTGCCCATGATGGGCAATTGGTCCACCGCCACGGAATCCACGCGGCCTTCGCAACCCCATTTGAAAGCCAGCTTGTGTGTGATGATGTTCTGGCAAATCTCATTGATGCGTTCCCGTTTCAACAGGAAATGGTCGTCGGTCAGATAAATCGAGCGGTACCCCTGGTCGTGGAGTTGCTGCATTTCCCCCAGGACGTGTTCCGGCGAACGGAACCGCCATTTGCCATTGGTCAACGCCGGGATGTCGCAATAAATGCAGGTGTAAGGGCAACCGCGCGACGTCTGCATCGTGCAGAATTTTTCCAGCGACAGCACCGCCGGCACGTCGAGCGGCAGTGATTCGATATAATCAATCGGCAGCGTCGTCCGGTCCGGATATGGAAACTGGTTCAAATCCTTGATGATCGGGCGGGCGATGTTCTTGACGATTTTCCCGCCGCCCCGCCAGACGAGACCGGCAACTTTGGCCGGCTGGTCGAGATGGTCCACATAGTCCGGCAGGAGTTCCTCACCCTCGCCGACACCCACGGCGTCAATGTGGGGACTATCCTTTAAAATCCGCTCCTGGTTCATCGTGGCAAAAACCCCGCCGCAGATGATCGGCACGTCCGGTCACACACCCTTGACCACGCGCGCCATGCTCTTCACC
>Ga0187874_10001085_pt1 | contig 27235 bp, 23 predicted proteins | sample June2016WEW_16_1_3_FD_132993 | JGI IMG/M metagenome (GOLD analysis project Ga0187874, IMG submission 132993) | Peatland microbial communities from SPRUCE experiment site at the Marcell Experimental Forest, Minnesota, USA - June2016WEW_16_150 | ecosystem: Environmental > Terrestrial > Soil >... | reverse complement strand
TCCAGGCGATGTGGTGGCGGTGACCGGGTTTCCCGCCGTCGGCCAGTATGTGCCCGTGCTGGAGGACGCGGTGGTGCAGCGGCTGGGCCATGGCGCGCCCCCCCAGCCCATCAACGCGACGATCAATCAGGTGATGTCCGACGACTATGACGGAGGGTTGGTCCGGTTGCGGGGCCGGCTGATGAACCGGGCGCAACGGGGCGATGAGCAGGTGCTGGTGCTGGAGGCGGAAAATGTGATTTTGAGCGCGCGGCTGGACACGGCCAATTGGACCCCCCGCTTCAACGACTTGCAGATCGGGAGTGAATTGGAGTTGACCGGTGTTTGCCTGCCGCAGCCGATGGAAAACTGGAATCCGTCCATCTCTACCCACCCGGAATCGTTTCAGTTGTTGCTGCGCTCTGCCGACGACGTGGAGGTGATGCGGAACCCGCCCTGGTGGACGCTGTCGCGCCTGCTGTGGATGCTGGGAATCATGACGGTGATTTTGCTGGCAGGCTTCGCCTGGGTATTCGTGCTCAACCGGCGGGTGCGGCACCAGACGGCGATCATCCAACAGAAATTGCAGCGGGAGGCGGTGCTGGAAGAGCGGACGCGCATCGCGCGGGAATTTCACGACACGCTGGAGCAGGAACTGGTGGCCATCACGATCCAACTGGAAACGGTGGCGGACCAATTCGACACCGCGCCTGGGGTGGCGCGGCAGATGCTGCAACTGGCGCGGACCATGAGCCGGCGCAGCCTCTTTGAAGCGCGGCGCTCGGTGTGGGATTTGCGGTCGCACCTGCTGGAGAACAGCAACCTGGGCGCGGCCTTGCGGGAAGTGACCAAACTGATGTCGGTCAGTTCGCTGGTGCCGATTGCGGCGGAGACATCCGGGGTGCCGCGCAAATTGGCGGCGCCGGTGGAGAACAATCTGCTGCGCATCGCGCAGGAAGCGCTGGGCAACGCGCTCAAGCACGCCCAGGCCGGGCGGATCACGGTGCATCTGGCTTATGACCCCGGCAAAGTCTGTTTGCGGGTGCAGGATGACGGTGTGGGCTTCGACACGAATAACCGGGCGGTGATTTATGGGGGCCATTTCGGATTGCTGGACATGAGCGAACGGGCGGAAAAGATGGGGGGCCGCTTCTCCATGTTCAGCGTGCCCGGGCAGGGCACGGAAATCCTGGTCGAGTTCACGGAAAAGGGGGAGGCGGTGGCCGCCGCCGGGCCGGAGCGTCAGTTCCAATTGCCCGCCGCCTGAGGCGATGAGTTATATGACAGCCGGAGCGAAAAAGAAGATCTGCGTGATGGTGGTGGACGACCATTTCGTGGTGCGGATGGGGTTGAGCGGCTCGATCAACGTCGAAGCCGACATGGCTGTCACGACCGAAGCCTCCACGGGCGAGCAAGCCGTGGCCGCCTACCGCCAGCACCGGCCGGACATCGTTTTGATGGATTTGAAACTGCCGGGCATAAGCGGGGTGGAGGCGACCAAGGCCATCTGCACCGAGTTCCCCGGCGCGGCCGTCATCATGCTTTCGACCCACGACGGCGAGGAGGACATTTATCGCTCGCTCCAGGCCGGGGCGCGCACCTACCTCCTCAAGACCGCCGCGCGCAACGAGTTGATCGACACTATCCGCGCCGTCCATGCGGGCCAGCGGGCCATCTCGCCGGCGGTCGGAGCGCGCCTGGCCGAACGGATGATGCACCCGGACCTGACGGCGCGGGAGATCGACGTGTTGCGCTTGATCGTCAAGGGCCGGAGCAACAAGGAAATCGCCGCCGACTTGTTCATTGCCGAGGTCACCGTCAAGCTGCACGTGGGCCATATTCTGACCAAACTGAGCGTCAACGACCGCACCCAGGCCGCCACCACCGCCCTGCAACGCGGCCTCATTCATCTCGAGTAACCCCCCCATTGTGAATAACCAATCCATCTTGTTCGCCGCTTTCATGTCGATAACAACTGCCCCTTTGCTCCCGGCCGCGGAACAGCCGCTTTACCTGGACGCCCGCCAGCCCCGCCAAGCGCGGGTGGAGGATTTGCTCCAGCGCCTGACCCTGGAAGAGAAGGTGTCGCTCGTGCATGGAGACTCGTATTTCGGCACGGCCCCCATCCCGCGCCTGGGCATCGCCCGCCGCTGGCTTTCCGACGGCCCTCACGGAGTGCGGGAAGACATCGGGCCGGATACTTGGAGAACGGCCGGGCACACCGATGACTTTTCCACTTGCATGCCCGCCGGCATTGCGCTGGCCGCAACCTGGAATCCCGGCCTGGCGCGCGCGGAGGGCGAAGCCATCGGCCAGGAAGCGCGCCAGCGCGGCAAACAGATCATGCTCGGACCCGGCCTCAACATCGAGCGGACGCCGTTGTGCGGACGCAGCTTCGAATACATGGGCGAGGACCCGTTTCTGACCGCGCGCATGGCGGTGGATTACATTCGCGGCGTCCAATCCCAGGGCGTGGCCTCCTGCGCCAAGCATTTTGCCGGCAACAACCAGGAATGGGACCGCTTTACCATCAACGTCGAGGTCGATGAGCGCGCCTTGCGGGAGATTTATCTTCCGGCCTTCCGGGCGGCGGTGCAGGAGGCCGGCGTCTGGGCCGTCATGGGCGCCTACAACAAACTCCGCGGCCAGTTCTGTTGCCAAAACGATTTTCTCCTCAACAAAATCCTCAAAGGCGAGTGGGGCTTCCAAGGACTGGTCGTCTCCGATTGGGCCGCCACCCACGACACCCGGGAAGCGGTCTTGAACGGTTTGGACCTCGAAATGGGAACCCAAACCAATTTCGACCGGTTTTTCCTGGCAACCCCTTATCTGGATGGCTTGCGCAAGGGCCAGTTCCCGATGTCGGGCCTGGACGACAAAGTGCGGCGCAATCTCAGGGTCATGATGGCCGCCCACATGTTTGATCCCGGCCCGCCAGGCTCCCTGAACACCCCCGAACACCAAGCCGTGGCCCGCCGCGTCGCCGAGGAAGCCATCGTCCTGCTGAAAAACGACGGCGGCGCGCTCCCTCTGGATGTGTCCGCCATCAAGTCCCTGGCCGTCATCGGCGAGAACGCGGTCGCGTTGCAGGCGCATGGCGGCGAGAGTTCGGCGATCAAGCCGCTTTATGAAATTACGCCCTTGCAGGGCATCCTTCAGCGCGCGGGCAGCCGCGTCAACATCACTTACGCGCGGGGTTACGGCGAGAACGCCGACGCCGGCCTGGTCGAGCAAGCGGTGCGGGCCGCCCGGCAAGCGGACGCGGTCATCGTGGTGGCCGGGTTGGGGCATGGGCCTTTTTGCGACACCGAAGGGACGGACCGCAAAGACCTCAAGCTGCCTTTCGGGCAGGACGACCTGATCGACAAAGTCCGCCAAGCCAATCCCAGGACCATCGTGCTCGTGGTGGCCGGTTCGCCGGTGGAAATGGACCCCTGGCTGGCGGGCGTGCCGGCGGTTTTGCAGTGCTGGTATTCGGGCATGGAAGGCGGCAACGCCATCGCGCGGGTGCTCTTCGGCGACGTGACCCCTTCGGGCAAACTGCCCTGCACCTTTCCCAGGCATCTGGCCGACTCGCCCGCCCATGCGCTGCACGCCTATCCCGGCCAGGACGGCACCGTGCGCTATGAAGAGGGGTTGCTCGTTGGATACCGCTACTTCGACACGAAAAACGTCGAACCCCTCTTTCCGTTCGGTCACGGCTTGTCTTACACCCGGTTTGAGTATTCCAAGTTCGAGCTGGCCAGGAACACCTCGGCGGGAGACCCCGTCGTGAGCGTGAAATTCGAGATGGCCAACGTCGGGGACCGCAACGGCGGCGAGGTGGCGCAAGTCTATGTGCATCAACTCCATCCGGGACTGCCCCGCCCCCTCAAGGAACTCAAAGGCTTCAGCAAGGTCTTCCTGGCGCCAAACGAGAAGCAGGCCGTTTCCATTCCGTTGGACGAGAGCGCCTTTGCCTATTACGACCCGGACAAGGGCGGCTGGCTGGCGGAGAAGGGCGACTTCGAAATCCTGGTCGGCAGCTCCTCGCGGGACATCCGATGGAAAGGCACATTCACCCTGGACCAGACGACGTTGCGGCCGCCGGCGCTTTCCGCGCAATTGAAAACGCAGACCGCGCCACAGTAGTGGCGGAACTTGGGCAGGTTGAATGGCGCAACCAACCTTTGCGGCCATAGGAGTTTGCAGACACGCTCTTAACTATTTGGTTATTGTTCTATCTCTATTAAGTTCAGCGCCGATCAACGCTGTCACAGCATCATCAATTGCTTTTTTGTACTTGTCGCCAGGCCCAACTTTTTCAGGTGCAATCCCATTGATACGAGTGAAAACGTCTTGCCAGCCAGAAGAACCATCCACTCCAACGGACCCTACATCGCAACTTATTGTCAAGACATCTTCCATATTCCTAAAATTGCTGTGAAAAATGACACTAAACTTCCAATTAACATTTGTGCGGAGATTAAGTTCTTCAACGGCGATGTTTGTCTCTGTTTCCCAGTCAATCACAAGCGGCAGTCCGTGATAATTCTCTTCCAGTGAATCCATTTTTAATTTTGCGACATTGTCCATTGCTGTGTTCAAAGCGGTGATAGCATATTGAAAAGCAGCGACATGTTCTTGATGGTTGAAGTGAAATGTTCTTATTTGTTTGTCATGGTCGAGCTGGATCGTTGCACGCTTATCTCGATATTTTCCAATCATGCCTTCTTCCCAAGTTTTCAAATTCGTGCTTTCGGATTTTATGTCTTGCAAGCGTCTATCAACATCAATAACGTTGTTCCGTAAATCTGGCGAAGCCAACGGATTGTTTGCGATTGCGTCTCGAATCCCTTGCTCTGTCGCGGAAAGATTACTAATAAGCATATCCTGAACGTCTATTCTTTCCATGAGCTTTTTTTCTCCCGCGCTTATAGGCGGCGGGGAATGTTGTTTGCGATATTGACCGGCAATGCCGTGCCGACTAAGCATAGAAATGCTTCCCCATATAGCTATAATGGCAAATATACGGATGCCGATATTTACCCGTTTTATACGCAGCCAAATCCAAATAGCATGAGATGCAAAACAAAGAGCCGCACCCCAACAAATACATGCGCCTACAATGCTTGATTCCAGTCCACTCATTGCATATCCTTGGGCAACAAGGGCCGAAATAACTGCAAAAAGCAAATCTCTCGTATATGGCCCCAAGCCAGTCCCAGGGGTGGTTCGTTCACCTTGCGGCTCCGGTGAATTATTTGGCGCTGGCGCGGTGGGGGCTGGCGTTGTTGGTGGCGCTGGCGGTGCGGTGCTTGATGGCCCGGAAGTTGCCTGAGCATCAGGCGCGCTTGGTCTGCCCAAGAGCTTGTCTTCTTCACCCATAAAGCCCAAGATTGACATGTGAAGTTCACGGCGTAAAGCTGAAAATTACTTATGTGGAGGGGATAATTCCGAAACTTTTTATTTTAGCTCCGTTTTACTCCGTTTTAGTCCGTCTTACTCCGTTTTGGCTGGGTCAAAGCCGGCTTCTTTTGCGGCTTGGAGGAGGAGTTTGCGGTGTTGCAGGTTCATGGTTTCGGCGTTGGGGCCCGACCAGGTTTGGCTGACCGGGTCGAAGGTGTTGGCTTCCGCCGAGCCGGCGACGCCAAGGAGATCGTTGATGGATTCGTCTTGTTCGTCGTCGGTGAGGGGCCGGTCAAGGCAGGGCTGGCCGGCTGCGGCTGGGTGATGGAGGCGATGATGGAGGGCGACGGTGGCGAACTGGTAGCGGCGAAGGGAGGCGAAGCTGAGGCGGAATTGGCGCCAAAGGTTGGCAAGCTGATCGGGGTCTGCGATGGCGTTCTGGGTTCGCTTCATTTGCGCGAGCATCTGTGAGGCAAAGAGAGTAGCCATGCGGTCAATCAAGCCGCCTTGCAGTTCCGTGAGTCTATCGGCGGGAAGTTGGTTGATGCGGTGGAACATATCCTGAGCCATGCGTTCGGCTTTCCATTCCTGGTGGCCGCCTGCGCGCCATTCGTTGAGGTTGTCTTCGGTAACGGGGCGGCCTTCAAAGTCCTGGTCGAGGATGGCTTTGACTGAGGGATCGGAGTTGAGCCAGTCGGCAATGGGTCTTGAGGGTTCGCCTTGTTGGAGGCGGGTGTTGACTTGTTCGCGGATGGCCAGCGGGAGCCGGGCGATTTTACCTATGCGTGACATAAGTTTCTTTGCAGGCAGATGTTACAAAAAATCGGAGTTTGGTTTTTGGGGGACGTAGTGGCGGTCGCGCATTCTCTCTTCTTCGAAGTGAGCGGCTGTGGGGATTATGCCGAGCGGGTACGGCCAGCCGTCGCCGTAAAGGGCGTGGTGGGGGTTGATATTGATGCCCGCCACGGAGACGGTGGCGCAAAGGTTCGTGGCCGCGCGCCAGGCGAGGGCGAGGGCGGTGCAGCGGTCGGCGTGGCCGTCGTCAGTGTGGGCGGCCCGATAGGAGACGTAACCGGAATTGGAGCAGACAAGGACAACGCTGTGGAGGTCTTCGCGGATGGCGCGGGAGACGGGGATACGGAGTTTATGTTTGGCGAAGGCGTCGCGCAGGTTGGCGAAGAGGGCGCATTTAACGGGGGCGGTGAAGGAGAGGAGTTCAATTTTGCCGAATTTATGTTGAGGAGGATTCCATTGGCCGAAAAGCTTGACGAGGTAATCGCCCAGACCGATGCCAGGTCCGGTGTAATCAAAGCAAACGCGGTGGACGCGCCTGATTCTGCGGGAGAGAATATCGACCTGGTCTTGGGTGGGAGTTTTGGAGAGTTCAAGAACTTCGACGGTGTGCTCGACGTCGCCCACAGTGGCGGTGGTCCAGGCGACGGTGAGGTTGCGTTTTCTGCCGAAATCGATGCCCATCTTGAGATTTGCGTTTACAGATGTTTCCCAGAAATCGGGCGGACAGAAAGCGGTGGCATCGAGGCTTTCACATTGGGCGATGAGGTCGTAAGGGAGGAGGATGCTTTGGGCGTCGAGGAATAGGCATTCGAACTCCTGATCCCAGCCATCCGGGTCGTCGAGGGCGGATTTGAGGTCTGGAATGTGGATATCGAGGCCGTTGCGGACGGCTTCGCGGATGGGGACGAAATGGCAGGACCAGATGGGGGAAATAGTTGAAGTTTGAATTAGTGATTTGTTGAGTGGGGCAGTCAGTTTTCCCCCGGCATTCACTGATTCACTAATTCTCACTTCACTAATTCGTTTGTAGTTCTTGATCCAGAGGTCGTGGGCTTTGTTGCCGATGCCGTTGGGGGTGGTGATGAGGCGGACTTTTTTGACGCCGCCGCGCAGGGGATTTGTGATGGCGGGGAGAATGGCGCGCCAGGTGGCGTCGGGGTTTTCGAAAAAGGCGAACTCAGAAAGAAGCACGTTGGCGCTGTAGCCGCGGACGGTGTCGGGCTTGCCGGGGACGGCGATCACGCGCGAACCCTTGGGAAAAGTGATAGTGGCCGAGTGGAGAAGGGCTTCCGGGCCGCCGTCGCGGTTCTCGTGATAGTTGTGGATGGCGGCATTGAAGGTATTGGCCCAGGACTTCCATTTTTCAAGGCTTTCAAGGGATTGTCGTTCGGAAGGAGCGGCAATGAGCCAGGTGGTGGGTTTGCGGGAGGCTTCGGCTTGGATGCAATCAAGGATGCCTTCGTAGGCTGCGGAGAAGTCTTTGCCGACCTGGCGAGCCATGAGGCCGAATTTCCAGCGAGAGGAGTCGTCCACCCATTTTTGCTGGTAGGGGAGGAGTTTTTTGCGGAGATTTGCGGTGATGGTCATAGGGGGGGTTGTTGGAGGGGCCCCGGCCGGTTGCCGATTTCCTTCACCGCATATTGGCGCTTTAGCGTCATGGTGTTATCCGATAACACATATTACGGGGTGATGTCAAGCGATAATCTGTTACTAAATAACAATTTTCAAAATGGACCCCGAAAGGGCTGAAGAAAGGGACGGAAAGGACCAAAAGGACAGACACGGACGGACACGGACGGACACGGACGAATGGACCGCGGAATGGACCGCGAATAGGCTGAAAAAGGGAACGGAAGGGATGGGGATTATGATTACGATGAGGAAAAGGACGGAAGGGACGGAAAGGGCCAATAGGACGGACACGGACGGACACGGACGGGCACGGACGGACACGGACGGGCACGGACAAATGGACCGCGAAAAGGCTGAAGAAGGGGACGGAAAGGACGGGGATTACGATTACGATGAGGAAAAGGACGGAAGGGACGGAAACAGGCGCTTTCGCACGTCGGCACGGCTAATGCTCTCTCAATGGCATGATATCAGTGAGGAGTCATCAAATGGGGGCATCCGGGGTGATCCAGGCCGTGGGACTGGTGGCGCTGATTGGGTTCATCTACCGGCATTTCGGACCGCAGGCACAGGGGCCGGTGACGCCATCGGTCGTCGCCGTTATGGCCACCGGGGTGATTTTGTTGCTTTGGCCGATGAGCTTGAAGACAAGGCACTAACGCATGGGCGGGAATGTCCGGCGTGGGCCTATTTTTGCATTTCGGTCGCGTGATGGTATTCGATTAAACTAAAGAGCAAGGCTGCGACTCCAAAAAAGAGAAGCGGGGCGATAACCAGGGCGGCAATGGCGGTCGCCACGCCGCCGGGTTGCCAGTCATAAGTTCCCTGAAGTGCCGCATTGTGGGACAAGAGTGTCTTGATATGGCGCATGAGGGAGAGGGTGTTGATATTGGTGGGGATGCGGCCGATGCCCATTTCGACAATCGCGCCATAGACCAGGGCGGCGGCCATGAACCGGCTGGTGACTTGTCCGAACAGCACGCCCAGCGCGCTCCAGGCCGGGATGGCCAGAAACTGGACCGCCAAGAGCAGCGGCAGCAGCGCGCCCAATGCGGGAATTTGCCGCGCCTCACCGACCGCGAACAGAAGGAGCGTTTCCAACAGGAGGAGGATTTCCAGCCAGGCCGTCTGCGCCAGGTACTTGGCCAGCAGGAGCCGCGCGCGGCTGACTGGGCGCGTGATGAGAAAACCGAGGGTGTCGGCCTGCAATTCATCGCGAATGAGCGCGCCGGACCCGCGCACGCAGGTCAGGGGCAGGATGATGAAAAAGTAGAAATCGACCAGCCAATGATAAAACGGGGCCGTCCGCCCCCAGGAAGGGGCCGGCTCGTTGAGGCGGGCGACGATGGCGGGGCGGTTTTTTTTCTCGAAATCCTGGAACTCGGCCAACTGCTTGGCGTTCAGCATCAGTTGCGCGCGGGTCACCATTCGTTCGCCGCAGGCGTCGATCTGGTCTTTGAGGCGTTGCGTCCTGGACTCGGCGCTTTCGCCCGGCTGCTCCTGAAAAGAATTCCCGGCCCGCGCGTATTCCTCGGCCAGGATGACTTTGAGCTGCGCCCTTTGTTGGGGGGAGAGCGGGGACCCCTTGCGGGCCAGGCGGCGGCCGAAACTGGTGACCTGGGCGCCGGCGTCGCCAAAGGCCAGTTGCCGCCGCGCCCAACTCGTCGGCGAGGCGGTCGTCAGCAGCACCAGGGCGGGCAGCACGAGCATCGCCCCCGCCAGCCCCGCCAGGCGCCGCCAGTTCCACTGCGCCTTCCACGTCAGCAGCCAGACGCCGCGCAGGACGGCGAAAAAGCCGGGAAGCGGCGGTGGGGGCGGAGGGGAGGGCGGGGAGGGCGGGCCGGGGTTCATGCCGTGACCTTATCGTAGATGTTTTGCAGGGAACGGCTGCGGCCGCGAAGGCCGTAAATGGCGGCGCCGCTGGCCAGGAGCAGGCCGGTCCATTGCTCGTAGAACGAGGCGGCGTCGCGCACGCGGATGCGCAGGCGGCCATTCTCCGGGTCGAGGTCGAAGCCGGCCAAAACGCCGGCGTCGAAGAGACGGCGGAGGAGCATTTCCGGGGAGTCGCACTCGATCTCCAGTTCCTCGGACCAATTGCGGATGTCGGAGCGGATTTCTTTTTGACTGCCGGAGGCGAGGATGCGGCCCCAATTGAGCAGGAGGATGCTTTTGCAGAGCGATTCCAATTCGGCCAGGATGTGGCTGGAGATGAGGATGCTGACGCCGGCGGAGGCGAGGTCCTTCAAGATGTGGGCGACTTCCTGGCGGCCCATCGGGTCCAGGCCGTTCATCGGTTCGTCCAGGACCAGGAGTTCGGGCCGGTGGAGCAGGCCCTGGGCGAGTTTGACGCGCTGTTTCATGCCCTTGGAATACTGGCCCATGCGCCTGCGCCAATGTTCGCGGGGCAAGTTCACCTCGTCCAGGACCGCTTCGGCGCGGGCGGCCGCCTCGCGGGGCGGGACGCCGGAGAGCAGCGCCAGGCCGCGCAGCCAATCTTTGGGCTGCAGGTCCTTGGGCACGGCCTCGCCTTCCGGGCAATAACCAATGCGCCGCAGCAAGGGGGGATTGTTCCAAGGCCGCCCGCCAAAGACGGTCAGGGCGCCGGAACTGGGCTGAAGCTGGCCGGTAATGATTTGGATGAGGGTGCTTTTGCCAGCGCCATTGGGGCCGACCAAGCCGGTCAGGCCCGGCTGGACCTCGAAGCTGACGTTGTTCAGCCCCATGACGATGCCGTACCAGCGGCTCAATTCGTGCGCCTGGATGAGAGGGGTCATTCGGGTGAAACACGTTCCACGACGACCCATCCGGCCAGGAGCAGCATCAACGCCAGCCCGGCCAGCGCGCCGCCCAGCATGGGATGATCCAGGGCGAACATGGTTTCGGGCCGGATGTTGCGGAGCATTTCCCCGAAAATGGGGATGTTGTCCTGCGCCGTTTTCAAATCGTTGCCAAGCCGGAAGGAGGCCAGGCCGATCTGCTTCAAATCGTAAGTGAAGCTCAGGTGGCGCAGCCACGGTTTGGTTTGGAGGGCGATCGGCTGGATGACCCCGCCCAGCACCCACCACATGAACCAGAGCGCCGGGGTGGATTTTTCCCGGCTGGAAACGGCGGACACCCCCAGGGCCAGCGCGCTGAGGATGACCATGCTGCTCAGGACGTAAAGGAGGGCGTGGGCCAGCGCCACCCGCGCGTGCCAGAAGAAGCGCCAATCCGGCGCCAGCAAATTGCCCACCAGCCAGGCGCCGCACACCGGCCCCAGCCACGTCAGCGTCAACAATCCGAACGCGACGCAGAATTTTCCCAGCAGATAATCGCCGCGCGTCACGGCCTTGGAGGCGTAAATGACCATGGCGTTGCTGGCCAAATCGCGGGTGATCAGCGCCGGCATGGCCATGCCCAGGGCAAAAATGCTCAACGGCGTCGCATAGACGCAAAACAAATAGAAGAGAAGGTTCTGGGTCGTGCCGACGGAGATTTCCGGGTGATCTTGCAGCCACGACGTGAGCATCCGGGCGAAGGACTGGAGGCCGGGATTCAATTGCGCCACCCACTTGACCACCATGCTGTCGGCCACCAGCAGTTGTCCGACCAGAAAGAGGAGGGCGGCCATGGCCAAACCCGCCAGCCAAGAGAGGGCGATGACGTTGCGCATGGCTTTGTTCTGCAAGGCGGCGGCCAGGCCGTTGCGGGCAATGACCCAGCGGCGCGCCCAGATGCCGACGTGCGCGCCGTCCCAATGCTGGTAATGGGTGTCATGCAGCGGCATGAGAAATCTCCAGGGCTTGCACAAAGGTTTCCTCCAGCGCGTTGGGGCTGGGGATGATCTCCAGCGGCGGCAATTTCAGATCATGCAGGACGTGGAGCAAAGGATTGAGCGAGTCGGCCTGATGCTCGATGCGCAGATGGCCGTTGGGGAGCATCTGGCAGAGCCAATTGCGCTGCTCGCACGCCGCCTGCAATTCGCCATGCCCGCGCGCCAGCACGACTTCCGCCGCGCCGCGCTTGCGGGCCTTGAGGTTTTCCAGCGAGTCATGCACCAGCACGCGGCCGCGGGCGATGATGATGATCTGGTCGCACACGCGCTCGACATCGTGCAGCAAATGGGAGGAGAGAACGACCGTGATGCCGTAAGTGCGCCACAAACCGCGGACCAGTTCGAGGATTTGCGCCTGGCCTTTCGGGTCCAGGCCGTTGGTCGGTTCATCCAAGAAGACCAGTTCGGGATCGTGAACGATGGCCTGCGCCAGCTTGACCCGCTGTTTGAGGCCGGTCGAGTAAGTATCGACCTTGCGGTAGCGTTCCTGGCCCAAGCCGACGAAATCGAGCATTTCATGGGCGCGCTGGCGGGCGGCCTGGAAGGGCAGGCCGGACAACTGGGCGCAATAGGTGACGTACTCGCAGCCGGCCATGCCGGGGATGTGGCAATTGAGTTCGGGGGCATAGCCGACGCGTTTGCGAATCTCGCGGCCCTCGCGGCCGACCTCGCGGCCGAGCAAACGGGCCGAGCCGGAAGTGATCGGCAGCAATTGCAGGAGGCACTTCATGAAGGTGGTTTTGCCGGCGCCGTTGGGGCCGAGCAAGCCGATGGAGCCGGAGGAAATCTGGAGCGTGACATTGTCCAAGGCGCGCTGCCGTCCAAAGGTTTTGGAAAGGCCCTCCGTTGCAATGACTGGCGCGGATGACATGTTGCGCGGAGAATTTGGGAGCAAACCCGCGCTTTGGCCAGCGCAAAGTGACGCGGCGGAGCAACGCTGGCAGGCGGACTGGCCGGGAAGAGGAGCAGGATTAAGATGAGGAACCAAGACCGGCGCCGGGTCCCGGCGGCGGTGACGGTCGAGTCCGGTTCTACTGCGGGGGGGCGTTGGTGGAGTCGGGCAGCAATTCCAGGGGCGCGGCTTGCTCTTTCTTTTCTTCCTTCGAGTCTTCCGGCTTCTCCGCCTTCTTCTCGACCATGAGTTGCGCCCGGTCGCGAATAAGAGGATCAATCAGCCAGCCATTGACCAGGTAGGTCCACTGGCCCAGAGCCTGTTCGCGTTTGAGCTTGTCTTGCAGGGGCTTGTTCTTCTCCTGGAACTCCTTGTCCAGTTTCTTCTTGTCATCCGGCTTTTCGTCCTTGCCCGGCGTTCTCTCCGAGGGCAGGGCGCCGGCGACGCCCACCTTGAGGTGGTAATCGTTCTCCGGCGTTTTATTGCCGATGTCGAGCGTGTAGGTGAAATGATCGAAGGTCTCGATGCTCACGGCCAGCGGTTTGTCCATGCCGGTCTTGTCCGGGGCCGGGTCCGACGCCACATCGACAAAACTCGGGTAGCTCAGGGTGCCGGCGAGCGAAGCCACCTTGTTGGTGTCAAGAACCTCGCCGGGTTTGGGGTCGGCCAGAACCCAGGGGGCGGACTCGGACTCGCGGGTGAGTCTCCAGGAATTGGCCGCGTTGGTGGAAACGAACGCGATGGCCTGGGGTTTCTCGACCTTGAAAAAGTCCTTGTCCAGCCATTCGGCCGGTTTGGGGTCCAGATTGTTCAGGGGGTCCGAGACCGTGAGGAGGTCCTGTGGATCGGTTTTGAGCATGACGTACCGTCCGTCGGGAAAACCCTCGTCGCCAAAGCGCATGGGGGAGGGCCGCTCGGATTTCTGAACGTGTTTTTTGCCCAAAAGGAGCGATTGCAGCACGTTGCCTTGGGCGTCCTTGAATTCGACCAGCACGCCCGAGTCGGGTCCGCGGCCCGGCTCGGCCAGGTGCATGCGGGCCAACTGCGCGGCGGCAATCGGCTCGGATTGGACGATTTTCAAATCGCTGATTTTGAGCAGCAGTTCGCTGATCTGGGAAAAATTGGCGGGATAATTGCCCTTCTCCAGCACGCACCAGCCCTCCGCTTTCCGAGCCAGGGTCAGTTCGCTCTCGCCCTTGAGATGAATGGCGGCGACGTCGTTGACCTGGAAATTCTGCAACAACTTTTTCCCGGTCTGGCCGCCGGGCGCGGACCAGGATTGCTCGTTGCGCCGGAGCAGAAGCAGGCACGCCCCGCCGATAAAGGCCAGGGCCACCAAAAGCAGGAACAATTGTTTGCGATTCATTTTGCGGCTGTGCGTTTGCGTTTGACGATGGCCAGGACGATGCCGGTCACGGCCACCAGCGCCGGCATGGCGCCGATGTTGACCACTTTGGTCCAGAATTCCAGCGCGTCGGTTTCCTTGCGCAATCTCTTGCGCACCGATTTCAGGTCCTTGTTCACGTCGGCCACCGCCTTTTGATAGTTCTCCAATTCCTTTTGTTGCTCCGGCGAGAGAATGAACTTCTGCTCCTTGCCGGACTTGCTGGCCTGCAACTCGCTGATCTTGCGTTCGGTTTCGGATTTTGTGGCCTCAAGCTGCTTGAGTCTGTCCTTCCATTCCTCGCCGGCTTTCGCCTCCATGTTCTTGAGGCGGGTGAACGGGCGGTTGAGGCTGGCGCGGCTGCGCAGGCTGATGAGATCGCTGTCCCCGGCCAGTTGCTCGACGAAGCTCTGCACGAGGTTCAAATTGCCGTTCATGGGCTGCACCATGCGATAGCCGAAAATCTCCTGCACCCGCACGCACACCTGGTCGTTGAGCAGGTCGGTGTCGCCCACCAAAATGACCGCGCCGTCGGCCTTGGATTCCTTCAAGGGCGGTTCGGCGGGCTGGTTTTTGGCTTCCTCCTTGTCGTCCTTGGCCTTGGGCGGGCCGTCGGGGAAGGCGGTTTTGAATTTTCCTGTCAAACGCACGGCCAGGGCGTAGTCGATGTGCGAGGGCTTGAAGTCCTTGACGATCTGCTCGGCGGCGATGGTCGCGGTCACGCCCTCCACCAGTTGCGACTCGTCGGAAGTGTGGACCAGCACCGTCTCCTTCAAACCGTCCGCCGGCTTGCCCGTAAAGACGCCGGCAAAGGGCAGGACCAGATTGTCGATCTGGCTGGTGACAATGTCGTCGTTGTTGATGCCGTTCCTGTCCATCACCAGCACGGTGGGCATGGCCGCGCCGCTCTGCGGGTTGTGCCCGGCAAAGGTCATGTCGGCGGCCACTTTGTTCACGTCCATCTCCAGCCCCCAGGCCTTGAGCAGTTTGTCGAGGGTGGATTGGCCCGAGCTTTCCCCGAGGACCTGCGCCATTTGATCGTGTTTTTGATCGAAATAGGCGTGCGGGTCCAGGAAGGCCAGCAGTTTCCCGCCCCGCAAGACGAATTGGTCGATGGCGAACTGCGCGCTGCCGGAAATGTCGCGCGGATGGACGACCAGCAACACGCGCACATCGTCATCAATCCTGGCCGCGGTCATGGGAATCTCCTTGACAGTAAAATCCTTTTTCAACTCGCTGACGAACGCCCACGGTTCGGACGGGTTCTGGCCCATTTGCCGCATCATGGGATTGGGCATCGAGCCAAAGACCGGCAATTCGCTCATCAGGCCGATGACCGGGGGGGTGGGATTGACCACCCGCGCGATGGCGCGCGACAAGTCGTATTCGAGCAACCGCTCCCGGTCCGGCGGCAGCCACGGCAGCGCCACTTTCTCATCCAGCATGCTCACGACCAGTCCCATGTAAATCTTGTCCCCGCCGAAAGGCGAGGTCGCCTGCCCTTCCACCCCGTCCAGGCGGGCCGAGTCCTCGGCGTCGGAATCCGGTTTGGGGTCGAGTTTTTCCAGGACGATTTTGCCCTTGGCCGCCTGCTGGTATTCAGCGAGCAAATCCTCGATGTGCTGCGCGTAGGTGCGCAGCGAGGGCGGCATGGCGGTGTCGCCCTGCGTGCAGTAAAAACGGAGGGTGACGCGGGACTCGAGTTTGCCCAGGATCTTCTTCGTCCCCGGCGAGAGCGTGAAGGCCTTCTCGGCTGTCAAGTCGATGCGGCCCTTGCAGGCGCTGGTCACGACGTAAAAGGCGAGCAGGACGACAAACATGACGGCGACGCCGGCGGTGGAATAGAGGATCGTTTCGATATTTTTCTGCTTCATGGCTTGATCTCCCGCGGCGTTACCCCGCGCGGTGGCTGCGGAGGATGACCCCGGTGGTAAACAGGGAAAACCCGATGACGCTGAGGAAGAAAATCACGTCCCGCGAATCAAGCACCCCTTTGGCGAAATACTCGAAATGGGTGATGACGCTGAAGGCCGCCACGGTGTTGACCAGCCACGGCAATTCCCAGCGTGTCAACAAATTTGTCACCGGCGGGAAGCCGCAGAGCACCAGCAGCAGGCAGAGGACGAAGGAAACAATGAAGCTGACCACCTGGTTGCGCGTCATGGCCGAGGTCATGCAACTGATGGCCAGGTAAGCCCCGGCCATGAGGAAACTGCCCACGTAGGAGGCCAGGATGACGCCGTTGTCCGGCGAGCCGAGATAATTGACCGTGATCACCACCGGAAAGGTCAAGGCCAACGCCAGCAGCAAAAACAGCCAGGAGGCGAGGAATTTTCCGACGATGGCTTGCCAGGCGGTGATGGGCAGGGTCAGCAGCAGCTCCAGGGTGCCGGTCCGGCGTTCCTCCGCCCACAAGCGCATGCCCGCCGCCGGCACCAGGAACAGGTAAAGCCACGGATGCCAGATGAAAAACGAATTTTCCAGGCTGGCCTGGCCCCGTTCAAAAAAGCCGCCCGCCATGAACGTGAAGAAGCCCGCCAGCAGGAGAAAAATGACGATGAAAACATAGGCGACCGGCGACGAAAAGTACCCGCCCAGCTCGCGTTTGGTGATGGCTCTGATGTTGCTGATGGAATTCATGGCTGGGCTGGTTTGGCGGTTTCAGGAAGGGTGATGCTGCGGAAGACTTCGTCCAGGCGGCCCTCTTCGGTGTGCAATTCCTCGACCTGCCAGCCGGCGGCGGCGGCCAGGACGTTGCGGGCCAGTTCGCCGTTGCGGTTTTCGGTTTTGGGATAGACGCGCGCCCAGACCTTGCCGTGTTCCTCTTTGACAATGGCCGCGCGGCGGGCGTTGGCCACCCCGGAGAGCCGGTCCACCAATTGCGCCCCGCCCACGCCCCGCACCACCAGCAGCACCGCGCCCGCCACGTCGGATTTCTGCTTCAATTGTTGCGGCGTGCCGTTGGCCACGATCTGGCCGCGGTCAATAATAATGGCCCGCGAACAGACTGCCTCGACCTCTTCCAGAATGTGGGTCGAAAAAATGATCGCCTTCTTCTCGCCCATGCGCCGGATCAACCCCCGCACCTCGTGTTTTTGATTCGGGTCCAGGCCGTCGGTCGGTTCGTCCATCACCAGCGCTTCCGGGTCGTGGATGATCGATTGGGCGAAACAAGTGCGGTGCCGGAAGCCCTTGGAAAGGGTATCGACGCTTTGGTAGAGAACCGATTCCAGGAAACACATTTCGACCACGCGATGAATCGCCCTTTTTTTGGCGTCCCCGTGCAGCCCGCGCAATTCGGCGATAAACCCCAGGAAACCCTCGACTGTCATATCGGTGTAAGCCGGGGCATTTTCCGGCAGGTAGCCGAGGAGGCGTTTGGCCGGGATGGGGTCGTCAATCATGTTATAGGCGCCGACGGTGACCTTGCCCTCGGAAGGGGGGATAAAGCCGGTAATCATGCGCATGGAGGTGGATTTGCCGGCGCCATTAGGCCCCAGAAATCCAAGCACTTCGCCCCGTTCCACCGTAAAGGAAACGCGATTGACGGCCACTTTCGGGCCAAAAGACTTGCTCAGGTTTTCGACTTTAATCATTCCTGTTTCTCCGCTCCGCGCCGCTGGGCTGCGGATGTATAATTCTGACTGATTAACAGGCAAACTGTTCAAACGCAACTCCCAAGCCCCAATGGCTGTTTTGACATTTTCCGAAAAAAACGTTCAAAGAGAATTTTCCCCTCGCCGTTTCTGCTGGCGAGCGGCGGGAGGGCGGGGTAACTTTGGCGGAGTGAATGTATTGCCGCGTCCAGAGGTCATCCTGACCCATGAGAGCGATTTGGATGGGTTTGTCTCGGGCTTGCTGTTGCAACGCCTGGCCAAACGTCTTTTTGACACGGATGTCCGGCTGGAGGCCTACCATTACAACAATTGGCGCCTGCGCGAGCCGCGCGAGAAATCGGGCTGGGTCTGCGACCTGAGTTTCGAGCCGCGCCTGGATAAGGCGGAGTGGGTGGTGATCGACCATCACGCCACCGAGGCCCAACCCAAAAGCGCCCTCCTCATCCATGATCTGGGCAAATCGGCCGGGCTGCTCTGTTACGAGTTGTGCCAGCAACACGGCCTCGGTTCGCCCGCCCTGGACCGCCTGGCGCATTTGAATAACGTCGGGGATTTGTTCCTGGAGGACGACCCGGATTTCATCCTGGCCAACGATTACGCGAACCTGGTCAAGTCCTACCAGTTTTGGAATTTGCACGCGCTGATCGGCGGCCAATTGGAACGGTTGCTGGACCACCCGTTGCTGGAGGTGATGGCGGTCAAACGCCGCATCGAAGACCCGATGGGCTTCGAGTGGAGCCGGAACAATATCGTGGAAATCACTCCCGCCATCGGCTTCGTCGATACGGTCGTCGGCAACACCAACCTGATTGTGCATCAACTGCTGGAAAAACAGGCGACCAAATATCCGGTGCTCCTGACCCTCTTTCGCAAAGCCAACAACACGGTCGTGGCCAGCTTGCGCAGCCGCAACGGCGAGGCGCTCAAGATCGCGGAGAAATTGCAGGGCGGCGGCCACGCCAACGCCTGCGGCGCCACCCTGCCGCGCTCTGTCAAGAACATCCCCGACGCGGTTGATTACCTGCGCCATCTTTTGGACCCCGCCCCGAAAAAGGACACCCCGCTCAACAGCCTGGAAGGGCTGCTGGCCGGGCTGGAGATCAAGGGCTGAGCGCGCTTTACGGCCGCAAGCGCGCCCAAAGGTCCCCCGGCGCCAGGCGCAGGTCGATGAAAACAGGAGTCACTCGACGTTGAGAATCTGGTCCAGCAATTGGGGCAGTTGTTCGGCCACGGCGGCGGTGCCGGCCAGCACGCCGACGCCGGCTTCCCTGGCTTTGGCCTGGACGGCCTCATCGTGCGCCGGGGAAAAGGCCAGCACCGAAATATGCCGGGTGGCGGGATTGGCTTTCACCTGGGCCACGGCGGCGCAGACCTCGTCCGGCGGCGACAATTCCGCAATGAGCACCAGGGGCTTTTCGCGCTCGCAGGCCGGGGCGAGCGCGGCCACGCTGTTGAGCGACTGAACGCGATAACCCAGGTCCTGCAACCGGTTGGCCAAGTGGCTGCCCGGCAATAGATTCGAGTAATAAACGAGAGCCAGCGGCTTGCTCATGCCCAACAGAATGGAGCAGCCCGCCGCAAATTGCAAAAATTTTTGCGCCGGAGCAACGGCCGGCCTTAAATGTATAGCAGTCTCGCGGCCGCTCGGAGTTTGATTTGGCTTCAGGGACAGCGCAGGCGGTAGAAACGTTGCGAAAGATTGGTGCAAGCCAGATCGATAAACTGGAATTGGCCGGGCGCGATTTCAGGAAACGAGCCGAGGACAGTCCACGCGGGTAGTGGCAGGGCTGGGCTGGCAGCGCCGAGCAACGTGAGGCTCGCGCCAGGCAGGTTCGTGAGAGTCATCTGAATGGTGCCGTTGGTTGTTCTGGTGATGGAGGTGAAGCAAAGTGGGAGAGCAGCTCGCTGGAGTTCGAAAGCCCCGATATCGACGTGCGAACCGGACCTGCGTGGCAGGCCACGCTCGTCGGTCGTGACGCTCAACGGCGGGTCCAGCAACGTGTCATCGCCGCTGTCGAGAGCGGGGCTGCCGGCCAGAAGGGCACATGTCAAGGCGAAGCCACCGTTATTGGCAAGTGGTCCAAGCCGAGCGTCGAGCGGTGTGCCGGACCCAACAATGTCGCCCAAAACGCCGTCGGTGAAGCCAGAGTTGCCATCGGCCAGACCGATGAGGTTGTGACCGTTGGAAGTAAAATCCCCGAGCAGATCAGGGCCTGATCCATCCGGGCCGTTGGCGCCTGCCGAGCCGTTGGCGCCACGCGGGGTGCCAGGGCCTCCGGCCCCACCACTCCCAGGAAGTCCTCCGGCACCGCTGAGGTTCTGCGCCGCCAAAACATTTTGGAACGTGGTTGAGCCGCCGCCTTGGTTGTTGACGCCACCGCCGCCTCCACCGCTGCCCCCGTTGCCGCCATTGCCACCGTTTCCACCGGCACCTCTGGAGTTGGGCAAAGCAGTTCCCCCTTGGCCTCCGTTGCCTCCTTCTCCGCCCACATTGGTCGTGATGGTGCAGGCGATTGTCTGGAAGAAGCCAAGGCAGCAAATGCCACCGCCGCTGCCACCCGTTCCACCATCGCCACCAGAGCCGCCAGCGCCCGGCGGGTAGATGGATTGGAAACTGGAATAGCCACTTCCGCCCGCTCCCCCGGACCCGCCAGGGCCAGCGGTATTCCCGGCAAAGGTGCAAGACGTGAGAGTGGGGCTGCTCTGGTCGTACAGGCCGCCGCCGGAACCTGCGTCGCCGCCCCGGCCGCCGCCACCGCCGTCTTGCGAACTGGCAGCGCCGGAGCCGCCGCGGCCACCGGCACCTCCAGCGCCGGCGTTGTTGAAGCCAAAAGTGCAGGCAGTGGCTGTCAGAACTCCCGCATCAAAGATTCCACCGCCATTTCCTCCGCTCCCTCCCGCCGACCCCGGCAGACCACCGCTCCGGGGCGACCCGCCGTCGCCGCCGCTTCCACTGCTGTTAGTGATGAAGTTGCAACTGTCCAGTGTCAGCGTGCCGGCATTGTAAACTCCTCCGCCGTTGCCACCCGGCCCGCCGTCGCTGCTGCCGGGGCCACCGAACGGGAGGATCGGGCTGCTGTACCCGAGGCCCCCTCGGCCGCTGCTGCACTGGGTAACGACGCAATTGCTCAGGGTGAGCGTGCCCGAATTATAGATGCCGCCACCGTCGTTGCCGGGACCGCCCGGGGTTGCAGAATTCGTGCTTTCAGCGCCATCAGCGGCGTGCCCATTGAAGATGGTCAGGCCGGAAATACTCACCACCGCCCCGCCGGAAATGTTGAACACGCGGCTCAAGTAGTTTCCACTGACTGCGAGGCTGTTCGGACCAGGGCCGATGATGTCCAGGCTATTGCCAATGAGCAACTCGCCCGCAAGATTGGTGATCGTGCCGGAAATGGCGAAGGTGATGGCATCCCCGTCGCTTGCATTGGCGATGGCCGACCGCAGCGAGCCAGTCCCGCCATCCGCTCCCGTCGTGACCACGAAGGTGTTTTGGCCCCTGAGCGGCTGTATTAAGGTCCCGCAAATGGTCGCAACCAGCAGCGGTCTCCAGATGAGGAATGAGTGTGTACTCATAGCCCGCTTGACGACACAACAACACCCTGACGGGCTTGTCAAGGCACAAATTCCCATGCGTGCCTCCCCGGCCGGTCAGCCGCGCAGTTTCGGAAAAAACTCGTGCGCCGTCTGGCAGGTCATCGCGCTCAACTCGTCCACCGAACAGTTTTTGACTCCGGCCGCCAGTTCCGCGATTTCCTTGACATGGGCCGGTTCGCAGCGCTTGCCGCGATAGGGCGCCGGCGCCAGAAACGGGCAGTCCGTCTCCAACATGAATTGGCCGGGCGCCGCCGCGGCCAGCGCTTCGCGCACGTTGGCGCCGTTCTTGAACGTGACGATGCCCGTGAAACTGACCAGCGATCCCAAGGCAAAAACACGCCGCATCGACTCGACGCTCTCGGAAAAGCAATGGAACACGCCGCGCGTCCGCCCCGCGAACGGCGTCAGCGCCGCCAGCGTGTCCGCAAACGAATCGCGCTGATGGATGATGCAGTTAAGCCCCAACTCGGCCGCCAGTTCCATTTGCTGCCGGAAAATTTCCGCCTGGCGTTTTTTGTAAACATCGAGGTCCGCCTCCGTCATCGCAGAATCGCGGCGGCGATGGTAATCCAGGCCGGTTTCGCCGATGGCCACGACTTTGGGATGGCGGGCCAGTTCGCGCAAGGCGGGCCGCACATCCTCCGGCGCTTCCCGCACGTGGGTGGGATGCCAGCCAACGGCCGCATAAACGCCGGGAAACTCCTCCGCAATCCGGATGGCGCGCGCGCTGCCTTGCAGGTCGGTGCCCACGCAAATGATTTTGGCAATCCCGGCGGCCTGCGCGCGCTCGACGGCAGCCGGGAGGTCCGCCGCAAAATCCGGAAAGCCAAGATGCGCGTGGGTATCGTAAAAAATTGCCATGCCGGCCGGAAAAATAGCGCGCCGCCGCCCCGCGCGTCAATGCGGCGGAAAGCAGCCCCTTGTGTTTGGCCGGTTCCTTTGCTACGTTGGAGGAGTCGATTGACAAGACCGGAACCGTCACGACTGAAACTCAAATTCGAAAACAAGAGACACATTATGGCATACGAACTACCTGCTCTGCCCTACCCGAAGGAGGCGCTCGAACCTTACATCGACGCGCTGACCATGGAAATTCACCACGGCAAACATCACGGCGCTTACGTGGCCAACCTCAACAAGGCCCTGGCCGGCAAAGCCGACCTGGAAAAGAAAACGCTCGAGCAACTCATCGGGCATCTCGATGCGGTCCCGGCGGACATCCGCGGGCCGGTGCGCAATAACGGCGGCGGCCACGCCAATCACTCGCTGTTTTGGAAAATTCTGGGGCCGAAAGCCGGCGGCGCGCCCACCGGCCCGCTGGCCGAGGCGATTGCATCGGCTTTCGGCAGTTTCGACGCTTTCAAGGAGAAGATCGAGGCGGCGGGTCTGGGCCGTTTTGGCAGCGGCTGGGCCTGGCTGCTGGTCCACAACGGGAAGCTGGAAATCGCCTCGACGCCCAACCAGGACACGCCGTTGATGGGCAAAGCCGTCGCCGGCTGCGAAGGCCGTCCCATCTTGGGGGTCGATGTCTGGGAGCACGCCTATTATTTGAAGTATCAGAACCGGCGGGCCGATTACCTCAAGGCCTTCTGGAACGTGGTCAACTGGACCGAGGTCGCGAAGAATTACGCGGCGGCCAAATAGGCGGGAAGAAACAGTTGAAGTCTGAATGAGTGAATCAGTGAAGGCGGCGGTTTTATGTCTTCCGCCCTCACTGGTTCTCTGACACTCATTCCTTTAACTCTGGATAGATGGCAATTCCTTCGTGCTCGATCTTATCCTTGAGGCGTTGGCTGATGGTCTGTTCCGGGCGCACCACGTCCAGCTCGTAGATGATCGGCGCGTTTTCCAGGGCCTCACACAGGTCCGCCCATTCGGTGAAGGTTGCATGGGGCGCGTAAATGGCCAGGTCAACATCCGAGGCGCGGCGGAATTGCCCCGTGGCGAGCGAGCCGAAAAGGCGCACTTCACGCACGGCGGGGAAGCGGCGGAAGGTCGCCCGCAACGCCGCCAGGTCTTTCTCCCGAAGCGCCACAGTTTTCATGGTCATTCGCAGTTCAGTGTGCCGTTTCCCGGTTTCGGCGCACAGCTTTCTTCATTCTGCCTCCGCTGACAAGACAACAAAGCGCGCATCCCCGCTTAACCCGAATGGCGACTTGCGAGTTACACGCCCATTACTGCCGCACAACCTGCTGACGCCGCCGCCGCCTCTTCGTCTTCGCGGCGGCGTTTCTCGGCCAAGACAGGCGCGTTGCCGCCGCCCGGATTGGAGGCCGTCGCGATGGTGGCCAACCCCGTGCCAAAGCCCTTGAGGGGGTTGTGCCAGCGCACGTTGCCCGTGAGCGGATCCAGACAGAAGATTTCGCCGTCGCACGAGGCGAGAAGCGCGTCGTTTTGCAGGACGACATTGACGAAACCCACGCCTTTGAGATCCGTCGCCCATGCCTGCGCGCCGCTGGCGCAATTGAGCGCGACGACCGATCCGTTGATGCCGATGAACACCAAGTCCGAAGATTGCTTCTTCATGCGCGTCATCCTGGCACGCCGCCTCCCATCAATCAAGCAGTCAGGATTGGGGCGTCTCGCGCGTTGCGGTTTTTGAGTTTCTTAATTCTTCCTTCCTGCTTCATCCTTGTCCGCGAATGAGTTTCAACGTCATCGGCCTCGGGGAGATTCTCTGGGACTTGCTGCCCGCCGGCAAACAACTGGGTGGCGCGCCCGCCAATTTCGCGTTACACGCGCGCGCCTTGGGAGCGCGCAGCCGGGTCATTTCGCGCGTCGGCCTGGACGCTCCGGGGGCGGAAATCCTGCAACGGCTGCAAGCTCTCGGCCTGCCCATCGCGGAAATACAAGTCGATCCGTCCGCCCCGACGGGGACCGTCAGCGTGGAACTATCGGCCGATGGCCAGCCGCGCTTCACCATTCACGAGGATGTCGCCTGGGACCGGCTGGCGCTGGAAGAAACCGCTCTCGCCGCCGTCGCCGAAGCGGACGCGGTGTCCTTCGGCACGCTGGCGCAGCGCCGGGAGCCGGCGCGGGGGACGATTCGGGCGCTGCTGGGCGCCGTTCGCCCCGGGGCATTGCGGATTCTGGACCTCAACCTCCGGCAGCATTATTTTTCGCGGGACATCATTGAGACATCATTGCGCCTGGCCAACGTCGTGAAATTCAACGATTCCGAACTGCCTGTGTTGGCGGAATTGCTGGGGCTGCGGGGGAATGCGCGCCAGCAAATCGAACAACTGGCGCGGCAGCACGCCCAGCGCCTGGTGTGCCTGACCCGCGGGGCGCATGGGAGCGTGCTCTATTCCGGGGGCCAATGGGCGGATGATCCCAGCCAACCCGCCGCGGTCAAGGACACTGTCGGGGCAGGCGATGCGTTTACCGCGGCGCTGGCCATGGGTATGCTGGCAGGAAAGCCGCTCGACGCCATCAACCGCCGGGCCAATCAGGTGGCCCGGTATGTCTGCTCGCGCGAGGGCGCGACTCCGGCGCTGCCGGAATTTCCGGACCCTTGAGCCTACGGCCGCAGGTGATTTGTCGGGGCTGAACTCACCGCCCCAGCCAGTGCGGCAGGAAGGTGGTGAGCCAGGGCAAGTAGGTGATAAGCAGCACGCCGACGAGCAGCACGCATTGCATGGGAATGACGGCCCGCGAAACTTGCAGGACCGGTTTGCCGAAACGGTAGGAAGAGAGAAAGATGTTCATCCCGACGGTCGGGGTGAGCAGGCCCAGTTCCATGTTGGCCAGGAAAATGATGCCCAGGTGAACGGGATCGACGCCGTAAGGCATGGCGAGGGGCACGATCAGCGGCACGACCACGATGATGGCCGAATAAATGTCCATCACGCAGCCCATGGCCAGGAGGCAAAGGTTGAGGGCGAGGAGGAAGGCGTATTTAGACTTGACAACGGCCGTGACCCATTCCACGGCGCGGGCCGGGACCTGGGCGTCCACCAGGTAGTTGGTGAAGCCCAGTGCGACCCCCAGGATGAGCAGCACGCCGCCGACCAGCAGGCCGGCCTCCGCCATGACGCGCGGAATGTCGCCCGCCCGCTTGAAATCGCGATAGACAAACGTCTCCACCCCGAAGGCGTAAAGAGCCGTGACCGCCGCGGCCTCGACCGGCGTGGCCAATCCGCCGAACAACGCCGCCAGCGCCACGACCGGCAGCAGCAGCTCCCATTTTGCCGCCCAAATCGCGCGGCCCGCCTCCGCGCCGTCGAACTTCGCGGCCTCGGCCTGCTTTTTTGGGCCCAGCCAGATGCCCATCAATGAGGCCATCGTCACCAGCAGCAATCCCGGCCCCAGCCCGCCCAGGAACATCCTTTGAATCGTCACCCCGCCCGCGCCGGCGTTGGCGTTGGCCACGACCGCGTAAAGAATCAACGGGAGCGACGGCGGGAACAACAACCCCAGGCCGCCCGACCCCGTGACCAGCCCGAGGGCGGAGCGCTCCGTGTAACCCGCGCCCAGCAACACCGGCATGAGCAGCCCGCCCAAGGCGAGGATCGTCACGCCCGACGCTCCCGTGAACGAAGTGAAGAAGGCGCAGGCGATGACGGCGACAATCGCCGGCCCGCCCCGGAGCTGGCCGAAAAGCGCGTGAAAGACCCGGATCAATCGTCTGGACGCTCCGCCTTCCGCCAGAAAATATCCGGCCAGGGTGAAGAGCGGCACCGTCGGCAGGGTCGGATTGGTGACCATCGAATAATGCGTCAGCGAAAGGGAGGCGATGGGCGTGCCGCCGCCCCAGAAGAGAATGAGCGCCGCCCCGCCCAGGAGCGCAAAGATCGGCGCCCCCAGGATGACCGCCGCCAGCAGCCCGATCAGGCCCGGCATGACCAGCCGTTCCGGGCCGACAAAGGGATGAAGGCCGATCCCGGCAATGGCGGCTGTCAACAATAACGCGGCCAGCCGGCCGCCCCATTGGCCGGAGGCGTTCCAGAGCAACCGCAGCGCGATGACGGCGAAGCCGATGGGCATGATCAACTGCACCGTCCAGATCGGAATCTGATAAGCCATCAGGTTGCCGCCCTCCCTCTCCGAGGCCACCAGTTGGGAGGCGGCGACGCAGAGGAAGACGCTGATGGCCGCGGCGACGGCGCTGCTGTAAACGCGCGCAAAAATCTGCCAGCGCCCCTTGAGAAACTGGGAGAGCGTCGAAAGCGAGAGGAGGCGGCGGTCGCGGGCGGCCAGCATGCCGCCCAGCAGGCTGATGACCAGGGTGAGATGTTGCTGGATGGCCGTGGCCCCGCTGATGCCGCTGTGGAACCATCGGCGCAGCACGATTTCCAGCAGCGGCAAGACCGCCAGCGCGGCCAGCGCGAGCGTGACGAGCGAGTCTTCGCCGACGCGCAGCCACCGGCGCCAGCCGAGCGGCGCCGGCGCAGGCGGATTGGGCGCGCCGCTCATTTCTTGGCCTGTCCGGCGCGAAAGAGGGCCAACTGGTTCGTCACCTCGTCGAAAATGTCCGCCGGCACAATGGGTCCGCGGATTTTGAGATAAACGGCCTCCATTTCGCGCCGCCATTGGGCCTCGGCCTGCGGTGTCAAGGGGTTGACGATCAAGCCGCGTTTGCGCATCGCATCGACCGACTCGACGCTCTCGCGGCGGCCCTCGGCCTTGATGTGGGCGCCGGCCTCGACGGCGGCCTGGCGCAAGGCATCGCGGGTTTCCGGGGCAATGGCATCCCAGGTTTTCTTGGTGATAACGAGCGCGCCGACCAGCGCCGTCCACGCCAGATCGAGCATGTTGGGCGCGGCCCGGTCCACCTGGCCGGCCAGGGCGTAGCTGGGCGGGAGGGGAACGGCGTTGATCAGGCCGGTCTGCAAATTGGGCAGAATGTCCACCGTTTCCAGCGGCACCGGGTTCAGACCCACCGAGCGGTAAAGGTCCACTTGGGCGGGGCTGCCGGCCCCCAGGAACAGCTTGGTCTTCCTCAAGTCGTCCGGCCCGATGACCGGGTCTTTGGAAAAGAACCGCACCCAGCCGGTGTCGCTCCAGAACAAGGCGACAAACCCCTTGGCCTCCAGGCGCTGTTCCAGCATGGGCTGGAGTTTCTGCACGATGTAATCGACTTCCTCGAGGGTGCGGAAGGTCATCGGCATGAGTTGGAGGCCGCTCACGCCCGGCTC
>Ga0187874_10001083_pt1 | contig 27250 bp, 27 predicted proteins | sample June2016WEW_16_1_3_FD_132993 | JGI IMG/M metagenome (GOLD analysis project Ga0187874, IMG submission 132993) | Peatland microbial communities from SPRUCE experiment site at the Marcell Experimental Forest, Minnesota, USA - June2016WEW_16_150 | ecosystem: Environmental > Terrestrial > Soil >... | reverse complement strand
TATCGAGCTGCGGGGGCGGATGGAGCGGTTAGGATTACAGCGGGCGGCGCAATTCAGTTGGCAGAAGACGGCCGGGCGGACGCTGGAAGTATTCCACGAAGTGATGGAGCAGGCGCGGCCGCTGCGCCGGCGCGCGGCGGTTCCGAGCATAATTCACCGATGAGGCACACCCCTGGTTTATTCCTCCTAGTGGCGGCGGCGTTGGCGGCAGCGGCGCCGGCGGCAGCGCAGACGGGCTTCCCTTTTCAGGATGAAGGGCTGCACTATACCGTCAACTGGCCGAGCGGTCTGAGTCTGGGCGACGCTACGCTCTCGGCGCACCACACCGCCAACGGTTGGGATTTCGAGATCGGATTGGATGCGGCCGTCCCCGGTTTCGCCATCCAGGACAAGTTCAAGGCCTCGACCACCGTTGGGCTCTGTTCCACGGGACTCAGCCGCGACATCAGCCAAGGCGGCAAGAAGGTGAAGGAGAAGACCGCCTTCGACCAGGACAAGGGCACGGCCCACCGGGCGACCGAATATCCGGCCGATGGCGGGACGAGCGACTTCAATATTTCCCCGTGCGCGCGCGACGCCATCGCGTACGTCTACTTCGGCCGCAAAGAGCTGGGGCAGGGCAGGGTGCCTCCGGCGCAGCAGATCTACTTCGGCTCGGCGTATGCGGTGCGCATGGAATACACGGGCGCGCAAACCGTCACGGTGGGCGACAAGCAAGAAGTCACGGACCACCTGATGGTTGCGGTGAAGGGGCCGAAATCCGATTTCACGGTGGAGGTCTTCTACGCGCGCGATGCGGCGCGGACACCGCTCCTGATCAAGATTCCGCAGGCCGTGGGAACCTTGTCGATGGAGTTGGTGCGCTGAAATGCGCGCAGCCTTTTTCTCCCCGCTGCCGCCGGCGCGCAGCGGGATCGCGGACTATTCCGAAGCGCTGATCGAATCGCTGCGGCCCCTGGCGGACCTGGAAGTGTTCGCGCGGGCGGAAGACGCGTTTGACCCTTCGCGCTTCGATATCGCGCTATACCAGGTGGGCAACAACCAGTATCACGATTTCGTGTACGAGACCGCGCTGCGACATCCGGGCGTGGTGGTGATGCACGAATCGAATCTGCACCACCTGATCTCGGACCTCACGATCCGGCGCGACGATTGGGACGGCTACCTGCGCGAGTGCGAGTACAACGGCGGGGCCGCGGCGCGCGCCTACGCCGAGCGGGTGCGCAAACTGGAAGTCGGGCCGGATTACGAAGGCTTGCCGATGACGCGGCGGCTGCTGGAGCGGGCGCGCGGGGTGGTGGTGCACAGCCGGCACATGGAACGGGAAGTGCGGGCGGCGGGATTCACGGGTCCCGTCGCGGTGATTCCGCACGGGGCCTGGATTCCCGATGCCGATCGCAACGCCTGGCGCCAGAAGCTGGGCCTGGACGAAATCACGCCGCTGATCGGGATTTTCGGATATCTGAAACCGTATAAGCGCATCGCCGAATCGCTGCGCGCGTTCCGGCGCCTGGTGCGCCTCGTGCCGCAGGCGCGGATGATCCTGGTGGGTGAGCCGCATGCGGAGTTTCCGCTGGCGGCCATGATTCGCGGCATGGGTCTTTCGGGCAACGTGCGGGTGCTGGGGTTCACGCCGATTGAGGATTTCGTCGGCTATCTGGGCGCGTGCGACATCGTGCTCAACCTGCGGTATCCCACGGTGGGAGAAAGTTCCGGCACGCTGCTGCGGTCGCTCGGCCTGGGCAAGGCGGTGATGGTTTCCGAGGTGGGGTCGTTCCAGGAGTTTCCGGAGGACGTGTGCCTCAAGGTTCCGGTGGGGGCGGGCGAGGAAGACCTTATCTTCGAGTACATGAACCTGCTGGTGTCGCGTCCGGAAGTGGCGCAGGCGCTGGGCGCGAATGCCCGCGATTACGTGGCGCGGGAATGCAACTGGGGCGCGGTGGCGCGGCAGTACGCGGCATTTCTGGAAGCCGTGGTGGAAGGCAAGGAATATCGCGGGGCGGAGCAGCGGGCCGCCGCGGAGGAAGCCGCGCCCGCCGCCCAGTTGCCCGAGGTGGAGCAGTATCTGCGCGGCTGGGCGGTGGATGAAGCGTCGCGCGACTATCTGGACACGCACCGGACGCGCCTGGTGAGAACGCTCGAGATCACGCCGGCGGGCGGGCCCGAGGATCGCATCCTCGAAATGGGCGCGTACCTTCAGGTGACGCCGGCGCTGCGCAATAAACTCGGGTACGGCGAAGTGCGCGGTTGCTACTACGGCCCGCTGGGCCGCATCGACCATCGCACCGTGACTTCCGCGGACGGCGAGACCTTTAGCTGCGAGATCGACCACTTCGACGCGGAAAAGGATGGCTTTCCTTATCCCGACGGGTATTTCTCCACGGTGCTGTGCTGCGAGCTGATCGAGCACCTGTTCGAAGATCCGATGCACCTGATGTCGGAGGTCAACCGGATTCTGAAGCCGGGCGGGCACCTGGTGCTCACCACTCCCAACGTGGCGGCGCTGCGCGGCATCTCCGCCATTCTGCTGGGCTATCACCCCGGATTCTTCCACGCGTACATCAAGCCGGCGGCGGAATCGGGAGAAGTGGATGCGCGGCATAACCGCGAGTACACGGCGCGCGAGATCCACCGGCTGCTGGAGACTTCGGGTTTCGCGGTGGCGCGACTCGAAACGGGCGAATTCCGCGACCTGCCGCATCCGGAATTTGGCTGGGTGACGCACCTGCTGCGCCGCTATCGCCTGGAGACGGATCTGCGCGGCGACGGCATCTACGCTTTAGGCAGGAAGACGGGGCCGGTGAAGGAACGCTACCCCGGATGGCTGTATTCATGAGCGCAGCCTGGCTCAATCCGCGGGCGGCGCTGGACGCCGCGACCCGCACGGTGCGCGCCGAATTCGAGATCCGCAACCTTACGGAAGAGACCTGGCGCGCGGCCGACGGCTTCGGCATCGGCTACCACCTGTTCGACCGCACCAGCGGCACGCTGATTGTGGACGGCGCGCGCGTGCGGCTGGAGCGCGACGTCGAGCCCGGCGGCGAGGCGCACGTGTTCCTGGAGTTCGAACTGCCCGCGGAAGACGGCGAGTACCAGACGGTGATCTCGCCCATGCGCGAAGACGTCTGCTGGTACTACGACCGCGGCTGGCCGTTCCTGCTGGTGGAGACGACCACCAAGGGAGGTGTGGCGACACTCCGCCGCATGCGCGTGACAGAGAAGCAGGCGTTGCGCCGCGAGCGCGAACTGCGCGGGGTGGGCCACGCTCTGGTCTACCCGGTTCTGACAATCTGGCGCAATCGCGCGCTGATCCGGGTGATGGCGAAGCGCGACATCATGGGGCGGTACAAGGGGTCGTTCGGCGGCGCGTTCTGGACCATCATCAACCCGCTGCTGTTGATGCTCACGTATTTCTTCGTCTTCGGATACCTGCTGGGCAGCGATCCGAAACGCAGCGGGGGGACGTTCGCGCTCTACTTCCTGGCCGGCATGCTGCCCTGGCTGCCCTTCAGCGAAGCCGCCGGACGCTCTCCGGGTGTTATTCTGGAAAATCGCAATTTGATTAAGAAGCTGGTGTTCCCGGTGGACACGCTGCCGGTGAACCTGGTGGCGTCGGGGCTGGTTACGGAGCTGTTTGCGGTGGCGCTTTATTGCGCCTTCCTGCTGGCGTTGCGGCACGGGATTCCGCCGGCGGTGGTGTGGTTGCCCGTGCTGCTGATCCCGCAGATCCTTTTCACGACCGGCGTGAGCTGGTTTTTGGCGGGCCTGGGCGCTTACGTGAAGGACCTGGGGCAGATGATCGGGTTCGCGCTGACGATCTGGTTCTTCATGACGCCGATTTGCTATCCGGAAAAGGACATGCTGGCCAAGGCTCCGATACTGACTAAGAACCCGATGTATGTGTTAGTAAGAGGCTATCGCGCGATTTTCCTGGATAATCAACACCCGGCATTCGGCGCGCTATGGAAGTTCGGGTTGCTGGCCGCGGTGGTGTTCGTGCTTGGCCACGCGTGGTTTTATAAACTGAAGAAGTCCTTCGCGGACATGATCTAGCGGGACACCGGCAAATTGCTTCACAAAATCACCCTCGCACTGGTGGCTTTTGGACCACTGGGCATCTTTCTGATCGGCGTGATCGATTCGCTGGGGGTTCCGCTGCCGGCGGCCACGGACTACTGGATGTTGGCAGTAGCGGTAGACGCACCGCAGCGGGCCTACTTCACCGCGTTGATGGCGGTGATGGGTTCCTCGCTGGGCAGCATCGCGCTTTTCCAGGCGGCGCGCCACGGGCGCAGGCTGTACCGCAAAGGCGAGCCCCTCTCAGCCGGGGGACAGAGGTTCCAGCGGTGGTTCGACCGCTACGGGTTGCTGACGGTTTTTGTTCCCGCCGTGACCCCCATCGTTCCGCTGCCTTTGAAGGTGTTCGTGGTTTCGGCGGGCGCCTTCCACACACGGACCAGCCGGTTTCTGGCGGTCCTGCTGGCGGCGCGCATCATCCGCTATTTCGGCGAAGCCTACCTGGGAGTACAGTTAGGGAAGGGCTGGGAGCCATTTCTGCGGCGCAACATCTGGCCGCTGGGCGGCGCGGTGCTGGCGCTGGCTCTGGGCCTGTACTGGCTGATGCGCCTGAGCGAGCGCCGGCGCTCGCCGGAGATGTAAGACATGCCCAAACGCATCGCGATCGTGGAAGATGAGGCCGAACTGGCGTCGCTCATCGACTACAACCTCAAGCGGCACGGCTATGAGACGCAGGTGCTCAACGGGTCCCAGGGGACGCTGAAAGCGCTCGAGCAACAGAGGCCGGACCTGGTGGTGCTGGACGTGATGCTGCCCGATATGGACGGCTTCGAATTGTGCCGGCAGATCCGCCAATCGGCGGTACTCGGGCGGACGCCGGTGCTGTTCCTGACGGCGCGGTCGGACGAAGTGGACCGCGTGCTGGGGCTCGAGATCGGCGGCGACGATTACATGACCAAGCCCTTTAGCCCGCGCGAGCTGATGGCGCGCGTGAAGGCGCATTTGCGGCGGGAGGACATGGAGGTGGAGCCGGCCGCCACGGAGATGGGGCCTTTCCGCCTGGACCGCACGGGACGCCGCGTGTTTCTCGCCGGGCGCGAGCTGGCGCTGACCTCGACCGAGTTCAACCTGCTGGAATTCTTCGTGACGCATCCGGGCCGGGCCTACAGCCGCGACCAATTGCTGGAATCGGTATGGGGCGAGATGCGCAACGTCACGCCGCGAACCGTGGACGTGCACGTGCGGCGGCTGCGCGAGCAGATTGAAGAGCAGGCCGAAAACCCGCGCTATCTGACGACGGTGCGCGGTTTCGGCTATCGCTTCGAGGAACCGGCGTGACCGGCAAGATTTTTCTCAAGCTGATCGCCGGCGTGTTTTGCCTGCTGCTGGTGGCGCTGGTGGCGGTGGATACTTTCGCCACCAACGTGGCGAAGGATGCGTACCTGGAAGACCTCAAGCGGCAACTGGCGGATGAGTGCCGCCTCGCGGCGTTGGTCCAACCGGACGCGGCGGCGATGGGCGCGGCCGAGGTGCGCCGCCTGGCGGCGGCGGTGGGCGGCCGAATCACGATTGTGCGCTCGGACGGGAAGGTACTTATGGATTCCGAAGCCGATGCCGCCGGCATGGAGAACCACGGCACGAGGAAGGAACTGATGGAGGCGTTTCGCGGCCAAGCCGGCTCGGAGCGGAGGCGCAGCGCGACGTTGGGAACGGAATTCCTCTACGTGGCCGTGCCGATGCCCGGCGGCGCGGTGCGCATCGCCATGCCGACCGCGCAGATCGACCGGCAGGTGAGCGAGATCCGCGCGAAGATTCTGGCTGGGACGGCGCTGGCATTCCTGCCGGCGATTGCGATAGCGGCCTGGCTGGCGCGGCGGATCTCGAGGCGCTTCGCGGCGGTGATGACGCACGCCGGCGAATTGGCGCGCGGCAACTTCCGTGCGCGCCTGCCGCACCCGGGCGCGAGCGAGTTTGGCCAGCTCGCCATCACGCTCAACCAGACCGCCGAAGCGCTGGAGAAGACCATGGCCCAGCTCCAACACGAGCAGGCCGAGCTCGAAAAGGTAGAGCGCGTGCGCAAGGATTTCGTGATCAACGTATCCCACGAACTGCGCACGCCGCTGGCTTCCATTCAGGGGTACACCGAGACCTTGATGGACGGAGCGCTCGAAGACCCCGCGTACAACATGCGGTTCCTGGGCATCATTCGCCACAATGCCGAACGGCTGGCGCGGTTGACCGAAGACCTGCTGACGCTTTCGCGGGTGGAACAGAACCGCCAGAAGTTCGAGTTTGGTCCGTTCGCGGTGAACGGGCTGTTGAAGGAAGCGATCGAGTTGATGCGGCCCATGGCGGAAAAGCGCGAGATCCGCCTGGAATTGGAAGCCGGACCGGAGGATGCTCCGGCATGGTGCGACCGCGAGGCGGTCTCGCAGATTCTGAGCAACCTGCTGGACAACGCCATCAAGTACACACCGGCGGGCGGGCGAATCAGCGTCGGCGCACGGCCGGACGGCCGATACGTGGAGGTGCATGTGCGCGACACCGGCATCGGCATCCCGGCCGACGAGCTGCCGCGCCTGTTCGAGCGCTTTTACAGGGTGGACAAAGCGCGCTCGCGCGAGTTGGGCGGCACCGGGCTGGGGCTCTCGATCGTCAAGCACCTGGTGGCGGCGCATCACGGGGCGACGCGCGTCGAAAGCCGGTCCGGAGAAGGCTCGACCTTCTATTTCACGCTTCCCGGGGAAGAATCCGCACTCCGGCCGAAAGAGCTTAATCCAGAATTCACGGCGTCTTAACGAATTCGTAACACAGCCGCTGATAGGTTGAAAGCAGGAACTTGGCCTACGGATTGGTTATGAAAAAAATTCTCCTGATCGAGGACGACGCGGACTTATTCTCGCTGTTGAAGTACAACCTGGAGAAGGAAGGCTTCTCGCTCAACGGATTGCAGACCGGCAAGGGGGCCATCGAACTGTGCCGGCAGGTGCGGCCGGACCTGATCCTGCTGGACATCATGCTGCCGGATTCGGACGGCCTGGATATCTGTAAAGGCATCCGCAAGACGCCGGAACTGGCGGCGATTCCGATCATCTTCCTGACGGCGCGCGCTTCCGAGACCGACCGCATTGTAGGGCTGGAGTTGGGCGCCAACGACTACGTAGTGAAGCCGTTCTTCGTGCGGGAGCTGATTGCGCGGATCAAACTGCAGTTCCGCAGCCAAACCGCGCCGCCGCGGGTGCTCGAGGCGGGCGGGCTGGAGCTCGATCCGACCAGCCGGCAGGTCCGTTTTCAGGGCGCTCCGCTGGCCCTGACGGCTACCGAGTTCCGCCTGCTGGAGTTCATGATGAGCCGGCCGGGCGTGGTCTTCAGCCGCGAGCAACTGCTGAATTCGGTATGGGGGCAGGACCGGGCGATTACCGACCGGGCGGTGGACGTGTACGTTCTGCGGCTGCGGCAAAAGGTGGAGCAGGATCCGGCCAACCCCATCATGATCCATTCGGTGCGCGGTTTCGGGTATACGTTCGAGCCGCGGCGGGCGATGGCGGGATCGGCGTAGGAAGCTGGCGCTTGACAGGGTCGAAGAAGCCGTGGCGCACGCACTCTTGCGTGCCGTGTCGAGACTCATCTCGACACGTCTTTCGAGCTGTCGCAGCCGCCGAAAACCGGCGCCCCGCTTTTTCGACCCTGTCAAGATGTGTCATTAGCGCGGCAATAACAGGCCACGAAAAACCATAGCCTGTCCCAGAAGCTCGAGAGCGGACCATCGCCGAGGACGTCGATCTGCTTCAGGTTGATTTCCGCGGGGCTGGAGTTGGTGATGCGCAGTTCGTACACAAGGTGGGTCTGGCCGCCTCCGCGAAAGGCCGTCGGCGCGATCGGGATTTCGACATCGACCCCGGGACCGGGCCTCGGCGCAGGCACGGTGGCTTCACTGTCGCGCGTGAACACAAGCGGGAATGGCTTGCCTTGCGTCCATGTTCCGGCGATCGTGGTATGGCCGGCATCGAACTTGCCGTCGTAGGTTGCCTTGACGGCCTTGAACTCGAAGTGGACTGCATCGCCATCGACGCTGATCGCATCGGCTGGAATGATTCCACCCTGATCAATGCTATTGAGCTTGCCGGAATAATGGTCGCCGGACTTCTCGACGGTGAGCAAGAGGCGCAGATCAGCCACACCGGTGTTGAGAGTGCCGCGCCAACCTCCCGCGAGACCGGGTGGGTTCTGTGGAGCGGGCCGTGCTTGAGGAAAAAAAGCGAACACTGCAACGATGCACCATAAGGCAGGGCTTGTCACATTTCACAGGATCGCACAGGCGCGGCGCAGGCGGTCCAGGACGCCGGCCCATTCGGGCAGATCGGGCGGTTGCTCCACGGCGATCCAATCGAGATGCCGGGCGTCCAGGCGGTGGAGAGTTTCGTACAGGGCGGCAGCGTAGCCGAGCGGATCCGGCGGCATTTCGTGTCCGAGGCGGAGAAGCGCGCCATGGCCGGTGGGCGGAGCCTGGCCGGCAGCCAGCAGAAAGAGCGGCGTCACAGGCCGGTAATGACGCGCGTGCATGCCGGGCGAGGCATGCGGGCCAGAAGCCGAAACGGCGCCCGCGATCCGGATGGGGCCGATCAGCGCTTCGAGTTCCGCCACAGGAATCACGCCGGGACGGAGCAGGGTGGGAGCTTCGACCAGAGAGAGCACCGTGGATTCGATGCCCACGCGCGCGGGGCCGCCGTCGAGGAGGTAGTCGGCAAGCGCTTCCGGCACGTGCGCGGCGGCGGTGGGGGAAAGTTCCGTAAAGCGGTTGGCGCTGGGAGCGGCGATGGGGACTCCGGCGGCGCGGATGAGCGCGAGCGCCAGCGGATGCGCGGGCATGCGCAGGCCCACGGTGGCGAGGCCGGCGGTCACGATATCGGGGATGCTAGCTTGCTTGGGGAGCACCAGGGTGAGGGGACCGGGCCAATAGTGCCGCGCGAGCGAGGCGGCGGCCGGCGGCCACTGGGACGCGAGGGCGCGGGCCATGTCGATGGAATCCACGTGGACGATCAGCGGGCTGGTGAGCGGGCGGCCCTTGGCGGCGAAGATGCGCGCGACGGCTTGGGCATCGAGAGCGTTGGCGCCGAGGCCATAGACGGTCTCGGTGGGGAAGGCCACCAGGCGGCCGGCGCGGATCAACGCGGCTGCGCGCTCCAGGCTCACTCCGGAAGCTCGTCCTTGTCGTCGCCGGCGATCTTGCCGGTCTTGCGCCAAACCAGGTAGGCGTGGATGAGCGGCGAGAGATCGCCTTCGAGCACACGGTCCACGTCGCCCAGGGAGAGCTTGCTGCGCAGGTCTTTGACCAGGCGATAGGGCGCCAGCACGTAGTTGCGGATCTGGCTGCCGAAGTTGATTTCGAGCTTGGAATCCTCGGTTTTGCGGGTTTCCTCGCGCTTTTTTTCGAGCTCGCGCTCGTAGAGGCGCGCGCGGAGTTGCTTCATGGCGGTCTCGCGGTTCTTGTGCTGCGAGCGCTCATTCTGGCACTGCACCACGATGCCGGAAGGAAAGTGCGTGATGCGCACCGCCGAATCGGTCATGTTGACGTGCTGGCCGCCGGCGCCGGAGGAGCGGAAAGTATCGATGCGGAGGTCGTCCAGCTTGACGTCGATCTTGATCTCGTCATCCACCTGGGGATAAACGAAGACCGAGGCGAACGAGGTGTGGCGGCGCGCGTTCGAGTCGAAGGGGGAGATGCGCACCAGGCGGTGCACGCCGATCTCGGATTGCAGCAAGCCGTAGGCGTTGTCGCCGTTGATCTCGAAGGTGACGGACTTGATGCCGGCGCCTTCGCCCTCGAGACGATCGGTGACCACCACCTGGAAGCCGGCGCGCTCGGCCCAGCGCAGGTACATGCGGAGGAGCATCTCGGCCCAGTCCTGGCTTTCGGTGCCGCCGGCGCCGGGATGAATGGTCATGATGGCGCTGCGGCGGTCGTTCTCGCCGGAGAGCAGCATGGCGGTTTCGAGACGTTCGAGCAACTCGCCGTAGGTTTCGAGATCGCGCTCGATATCGGGCAGAACCTTTTCGCCTTCGCGCGCCAGCTCGAACATGGTATCGAGATCGTCGGTCATGGTGCGGATGCGCTCATCGTTGGCGATGGCCTCTTCCAGGCGCTTGCGATCCTGCATCACTTTTTGGCTTTTTTCCGGCTGGCTCCAGAAATCGGGGGCGGAGATTTGTTCTTCGGATCGCGCTAGCTTTTGTTTCTGAGCGGGGGCGTCAAAGATACCTCCGCACGGCCAGGGCCTGGTCGCGGAGGGGCTGATACGCGCGTTCTAACTCTTCGAATGTCATGGGGATTCAATCCAATTCTAACAAATGGCCGGCTTTGCCGACGTTGCGGGCGCGCGTGCGGCCGATTTCGATATGCGCGCCTTCGGCCTCATGGATGTGGCCGCAGAAGAAATACGCGGGCTGGTGCTTTTGGATGAATTCGAGAACCGAGCGCGAGCCGGCGTGCAGGCCGGGGCGGACCTGGTCGAGCGCGGTGCCGTAGGGCGGCGCGTGGCAGACCAGGACCAGCGGCGAGAGCGGGGCGAAGGGCCGCAAGTGTTCCGCGAGTTGAGCCTCGCTGTATTCGCTGGGAGTGTGGAAGGGCGTGGGGTTGGAATAGCCGAGGCCGGCGATGTGCCAGCGGCCGAGCTGCAGATGGCCTTCGTGGAAATAGCGGAGGCCATGGCGCGCGCAGAGCTCAACGATTTTGTCCGCCGACTCATGATTACCCGGAAGCACGTAGACCTTGTCGCCGCGGCGCTCGAGAATCTGGCCGTAGCGGTCGATGCCCTTGTTCCATGTACACTGATCGCCGGCGGCGATGTAGAGGTCGGCTTCCATCGAGAGCAGTTCCTCAAGCCGCTTCCAATCGTTGTGGATGTCGGAGAAGAGGAGGAGTTTCATGGCTTGCGGAGGAATTCCCGGTCTTCGATGGCGTCGGCTGTCGCGAGAGCCTTGTCCCAAGGGAAGAGCTGCTCCGCGCCGAGCGAGTAGGTCTGTTGGACGAAGGGGCGTTTGCGGCGTGCGTCGGCGGGCAGCAGGCTCGCGCGGACGGCGTCGTTGAGAGCCTGCTTGAGCGAGATGCCGCGCTGCCGCATGGCGTCTTCCAGAATTCGTCGGACGTCCGCGTCCAGTGTGACCGTGGTCCGCATACCAGCATCATAGCGTTATTTCCGACGCTGTCATGATGCGGGTGCGCGCCCATGTGGGGTCGGGCTTTCAGCCTGCCGCCGGCTTTCTAGCCGGCGTTTCTAGGATTGTCGCGAGACGCCGGGCAGAAGCCCGGCGGCAGGCTGAAAGCCCGACCCCACAAGCACGCCGGAGATTCCACTCTCATGTTGCTATCCTACCTCTTTGATCTTCTGGTACTGGTTCTTCGCCGGGCCGGCGCTGTTGCTGGCAATTCTCTCGCTGCGCGGCGAGCGCAAGCGCGCGGACTACGTAGCGCGGAGGCTTTGCGAGACGTGCGAACATTGGCCGCCGGCCAGCGTGATCGTGCCGGTGAAGGGCCAAGACCAGGGGCTGCGCGAAAACCTGGCGGCGCTCGAGTCGCTGGATTATCCGGATTACGAACTGCTGGTGGTGGCGCATCGGGCGGCCGACATTCCGCCGGGAGTGCTGCCGCCCAAGTGCAGGGTGGTGCTGGCGCACGGCGACGATCCGGGGACGGGCGAAAAAGTGCAGAACCTGGCGGCGGCGGTGCGGGCGGCGAGCAAACGCACCGAAATCCTGGCATTCGCCGATTCCGATGGGCGCGTGCCGCGCGGATGGCTGCGCGCGCTGGCGGCGCCGCTCAAGGAAAAAGGCGTGGGCGCTTCCACCGGGTACCGTTGGTTCACGCCCGTGCCGCCGACGTTCTGGAGCCTGATGCGCGGTGTCTGGGATGCAGTCGCGGGCGGGCGGCTGGGCCCCGGCGACAACCGCTTCGCGTGGGGCGGCGCCATGGCGATCCGCAAAGAAGTATTCTACGACGCGTGCGTGCCGGACTATTGGAAGGACACGGTGAGCGACGATTACGCGCTGAGCGCGGCGGTGCGGACGACAGGTCTCGCGATCGCGTATGCTCCCGGCGCTCTGGTGCCGTGCTACGAACCCATCGGCATGGGCCGGTTCTTCGGCTGGATGCGCCGGCAAATGACGGTCACGCGCGTTTGCCATGCGCGGCTGTGGTGGCTGGCGCTGATGGCGCACGTGTTTTATTGCGGCGGGATGGCGGCGTCGGCGATTGCCTCGATTCGCGGAAACCGGCTGGCGGAGTGGGCGCTGGTCGCGCAGCTTTCACCGGGAATGTTGAAGGGGCTGAACCGGGCGACGCTGGCCAAGGCCGCGCTGCCGGAATGCGAAGCGTGGTTCAAGAGGCACCTGTGGGTACACGCCATCTGGACGCCGCTGGGGACGTGGGTGTGGTTGTGGGCCGTGCTGTCGTCGGCATTCGGGAATACCATCGAGTGGCGGGGAAAGCGGTATAAACTGCGGCGCCCGTCTACTCGGTGAAGGCCATGCCGGCGAAGCTGACGACGCTCGATTCGTCGATGTTCCACTGCTCGTAACGCAACAGGCGGCCGCGGGCTTTGGGCGCGATCTTCAGGAAGGTGTAGAAGGGCGACGAACCGCACCACTTGAGGTCGTCGCGATTCTGCTGCACCAGGTCCCAGAAGCCGGCGGCGTCGGCGGCATTGATGCACTCGATGCGCCGGGCGTCGCGCGCGCCGACTTCGGTCATCCGACCCTGGTTGGCGGCGGCTTCGAAGGGGTCCTGGTAGCGCGCGCCCATGTGGGCCATGTCGACGCCGAGGACGAAGAAGAGGCGCTCGCCTTCGCGGTCGCGTAATTCGGCGAGAGCGTCGACGAAGCGCTTCACCTGGTCGGAATCCTCGGGGCTACCGCCCCGGTAGATACTGCGGGCGTAGGAGCCGCACAGAATCGGCAGGATGCGCACTTGGGGGCCCATGGTGTGCTGCAGGAAGATGGTCTGGAACTCGACGGTATGTTCGAAGGAGTGGCAGTAATCTTCCATTTCCACCGCGCTGCCGCCGCGCTGGGCGAGCCAATCGACCAGGCGCGCATCGGTTTGGCAGTGGCCGAGCGGCGTGCGGAAGGGCTTGCGCGTGAGGCCGAATCGATCGGGCTCGCCGTAGTGCGAGGTGGCCAGGATGACGAAGGTGCGGTCGCGGTGTTCGGGACCGAGCATGCGGTACGCGGACTGGTAGGATTGCCATCCGCCTTCCGGGCTGACGTGCGGGGCGGCGATGGCGAAGAGGTTGCCGGCGGCGGCGGGAGCCGCGGGGGCATCGGCAGTCATGTATTCCTGCATGGTTTCGCGGAGTTTGGCAGGATCGCCGGGATAAGCGGAGCCGGCGTGAGCGGGCACCCGGACGGGGCATTCGGCGAAAGCCTGGCGCTTGGCATCGCGCATGTGTTCAAAGGTTGCGTCTTCCAGGAATCCGGCGGTGCTGAGGGTCTCCATGAGGTGCCGCGCAATCTGTTCCACTTCCAGGCTGTTGGTGAGGCGCACCAGCACGGCGCGCAGATCGAGCTCGGTCTGGGCGCCGTCGAACGAGCGGAGGCATTCCACCAGCATGGGAGGAACGATCAGCATGGCGTCGGAGAACTTGTATGGATCGCGCATAAACAGGCCGGGATTCTCCGGGGAGGGAGAAGGCATGAAATCGAGGGTCGGGCGCAGACGGGGCAGTGGCTGAGACAAGTCTTATCGTAGCTCAGATTCTTCGCCGGCCATTCCGAGAAGCAGAAGTTTGGAAATCAGAAGTCGAGGAAGACAGAATTCAGAAGGCTCGGGGTGCCCCGTGGGCTGCCGCGGGTTTATTCTGGCTTCTGACTCCTGACTTCTGGCTTCCAAATCCCGCGGGGATTTCAAGGGCGAAGCCCTTGCTCAGCTTTTCCCAGGGCGCGGTACTTGCGGAGCAATTCATAGAGCACGATGCCGCCGGCGGTGGAGACGTTGAGCGAGTGCTTGAGGCCGAGCATGGGGATGCGCACGTGGGTGTCGCAGAGCGCGGAGACGTCGGGGCGGATGCCTTCGACTTCGTGGCCGAAGATGACGCAGACGGGGAAGCGGGGCGCCCAGTCGAAGAGGTCGACGGCGTGCATGGAAGTTTCCACGGCGGCGATTTCGTAGCCGCGCTCGCGGAGGCTGTGGAGGAGGGGAAGCGGCTCCCAGGAGTGCTCCCAGGCCACCGTTTCTTCGGCGCCCAGGGCGGTCTTCGAGATGGCGCGCTTGGGCGGCCGGCCAGTGATGCCGCAGAGGTAGAGCTTCTCGATGGAGGCGGCGTCGGCGGTGCGGAAAAACGCGCCGACGTTGTAAAGGCTGCGCACATTGTCGAGGAGCACGGCCGCGGGCAGGCGCGCGATCTGCTGGTATGGGGCGCCCGCGGCGGTTGCCTGGAATGGGATGCGGTCCATGATGATAAACTAGTATGTTTCGTGGCCATGTTGTCGATCGTCATCCCGATTCACAACGAAGAGCACTCCATTCTGCCGCTGTACGACCGGCTGAGCGTGGTGCTCGACCAGGTGCAGCGTCCTTACGAAATCCTGTTCGTGGACGATGCTTCGAACGACCGCAGTTTCGAGCTGCTGTCGAACCTGGTGGAGACCGACGGCCATCTGAAAGTGATCCGGCTGCGGCGCAATTTCGGGCAGACGGCGGCGCTTTCGGCGGGATTCCACGAAGCCAAAGGCGACGTCATAGTGGCCATGGACGGCGATCTGCAACATGCGCCCGAAGATATTCCGGCGCTGCTGCAGAAGATCGACGAAGGCTTCGATATCGCGAGCGGGTGGCGTAAACACCGCGTGGACAACGCCATCATGCGCAGGATTCCATCGCGCATCGCGAACTGGCTGATGGCCAAAGCCTCCGGCGTGGACCTGCGCGATTTCGGCACGACGTTCAAGGCGTATCGGGCCGAGGTGCTGAAGGACGTGAACCTGTACGGCGAGCTGCACCGCTTCATTCCGGCGCTGGCCAGTTTCTATGGCGCGCGGATCGCCGAAGTGCCGATTCGCAGCACGCACCGGGCGGCCGGCGGCTCGCACTATGGGATCGGTCGCACGTTCCGCGTGATGTTCGATATCGTCACCATCAAGTTTCTGCTGAAGTATTTCACGCGGCCGATGCATTTCTTCGGGCTGCTGGGCCTCGCCGGCACGCTCTCCGGCGGCGGCATCATGGTGTGGCTGGCCGTGGAGAAGCTGCTGTGGCGGCAGGACATCGTGACCGAGCACGGCCCCATCATGGTGGCGGGCGCGTTGTTGCTGCTGGCCGGCCTGATGATGTTTTCCACCGGGCTGATCGGCGAGATGATGATGCGGACGTACTTCGAGAGCCAGGACCGGCGCATCTACGCGGTGCGAGAGATATTGACGCGCAAACAGCGCGGCGTGCCGGGAGGGACGCGCTAGCCCCAGTCCTGGTCACTTAAGCCGTTGAGTGGCACCCTGCTGTCTGCCTGTGCGCCTGTTTTCCCGCTTCAGCCACCACCCGTCCGGGTTGGCGACTTCTCGCTCATGTGGAAGGCCGAAGGGTGCACCCTTCCGTACGCGGGGTCAAAGGAAAGGAAGCTCGTCTATCGTCCGCAATCTGAATCTTGCACAACTCAATGGCCGGGAAAGTGCCTGTTTACCGCTGTATAACGTGCCACGCATCGCACAGCGGGCCATCTGGCGCGAATCGCAGGTGCCTATGCTGCGGCCTGCTTAGTGGGCCGACTTGCCGTCCCACTTGTGTCCGGGGTCGGCGTAGAACGTCACACCGGGACTGCTGCCGAGCATACCAACGAGTACGAGCCAACCACCCGGAACAGCGGATCGATAAACCTGAAAGTTGTCTGACCCTAGCTTCTGCCATTTCATACGCCGTAGCATAGCATTCGGCGCATAGCGCGGAGAATATCGAATCGGACGGTTAGGTTTGGGAGCGAAAGCCGCATCGCCACTGAAAGTGGGTTTCCCGTTCACAAAAATCTCAACCTCAATTTCCCATGGTTTCACTCACTTCCAATTTCGAATTTCAGACTCCGCCTCTCTAGCCCGCTATCGTGGGATCGCATGAGGCGTCTGTCATCACAACCAAATTGGCTTCGTTTGGTCAAATCGAATCCGCTATCGCAGCAACTCAGTTTCTTCGATCACTGCGAAGATTTGAGTTGCCCCGTGGAGCGGGCCTCCGGCCCGCAACGCCGACATTCCTGTCGGCGCGACTGGGGCAGCCACCCAGCCACGCTCCCAGAATTGGCTTCGTTCCGTCAAACCCACCCTTCTTCCAATCCCAAAGAAAAATCGCCAGTTACAGAAAATTGGCTTCGTTTGGTCAAACCGCTGCCAATGGCGCACGCCAGGAGGCTGCCAGAAGGTCCGTCCTCACTTTTTCGAGCTGATGGCAGGGCTGTCCCCAGTCAGGTGGGCGGAAATGTCACGATGATCGGCGGCCTGCCGTGCACTAAGCAAGCGAACGCCAGCGTGCAGAGGATTGTCAATCTCATGCTCCAGCGCAGCGGGTTTACAGGCTCCGCCCTCTTCGCCAGTGTTCTTCGAAGAGGCCTTTCATGGCCTCGCCCATGCCTTCGTGATGGAAGACGACGGCGGTCCAGGTGGGACGCGTGATCACCGGGTCGAGCAGCGCGATCATGCCGTGCTGGCCATCGAAGACCGCGAGTTTCATGGGCAGCGATTCGGCGACGCGCACTTCGACGCCGGCCGCGACGTACTCGGCCAGACGCTGGCGGTGTTCGTCGTCGAGCGTGCCCGACTCGAGCAGCAGACGGCAGGCTACGCCGCTCGAGCCGGCCTGTTTCACCAGTTGTTCGTGGAGGGGATCGACGGCGTAAGGCGGGCGCGAAAACTCCACGTACTCGCGTTTCACTTCGGCCAGCATGCGGCGGTACTCCGCGGCGGTCTGGGTGGGCTCGGAGACGATGCGCAGAAAATCGAGCGTGCCCCGCCCCCCGCGTCCCTCGGAGTAGAGCGACTTGAGATCTTCGATGAGGGCGCCGCCGGCGCGGCCGCTATCGGTCAGATCCTGTTCCAGGATCTGACGCTTGCGCCCCAGGTATCCGGGAATCGCGAGACTGGGCTCGACGGCGGAGAAGAGCTTGGTCTTCTCCTGCACCACCTGGGCAAAACCCTTTTCCACCAGGCTGTCGAGGACCTCGTAGATTTTCTGCCTGGGCACGTGGGCTCGCGCGGCCAATTCCAGGGCTTTGAACTTGTGATGTCCCAAGAGCACCAGGTAAGAACGCGATTCGTACGCATTGAGCCCAAGTTGTTGCAGGCGGCGCCAGAACCGTTGAAAGTCAACTTCGGCCAGTTCCTCGCTCATAGTTCTTCCACCTTAGCAAAGCACGCGGCGCCTTGTGCGGGCCGGAAGGAGAGTTGCGGGAAGCGGGACAATCCTTGTATGCTTATAGTTCCCCCGTAATGCGACTCGCTTGGGTGGGAGCATTGCGGGTGATTGGGCCGGACGGGTGGCCGAGCGGTTAATGGCAACAGGCTGTAAACCTGTCGCTCCTTGGAGCTACGGAGGTTCGAATCCTCCCCCGTCCACCAGTGAGTCCGTAGAGTGTGTGAGAGAAGCCGTTGTAGCTCAGTTGGTAGAGCGCGTCCTTGGTAAGGACGAGGTCACCAGTTCAATCCTGGTCAACGGCTCCAGAATCTCCTACCGGAACGAATACCGTACAGAGAAGGTGTCATCATGGCAAAGGAAAAATTCGATCGCAGCAAGCCGCACGTGAATATCGGGACGATCGGGCACATCGATCACGGCAAGACCACCCTGACGGCGGCGATCACCAAAGTGTTGGGCAAGAACAATCCGAAGGTCAAGTTCCGCAGCTTCGATTCCATCGATAACGCGCCGGAAGAAAAGGCGCGCGGCATCACCATCGCCGTGGCGCACATCGAGTACGAGACGGCCAAGCGGCATTACGCCCACGTGGATTGCCCCGGCCACGCCGATTACATCAAGAACATGATCACGGGAGCGGCACAGATGGATGGCGCCATCGTGGTGGTGGCGGCCACCGACGGCCCCATGCCGCAGACCCGCGAGCACATTCTGCTGGCGCGGCAGGTGGGCGTGCCGTACATCATCGTGGCCATGAACAAAGTGGACATGGTGGACGATCCGGAACTGCTCGACCTGGTGGAGCTGGAAGTGCGCGAGCTGCTGAAGACCTACCAGTTTCCGGGCGACGATCTGCCGGTGATCCGCGTGTCGGCGCTGGGCGCGTTGAACGGCGAGCCGCAGTGGGAGAAGGGGATCCTGGAACTGATGGACGCGGTGGACAGCTACATTCCGCTGCCGGAGCGGGTGGTGGACAAGCCGTTCATCATGCCGATCGAGGACATCTTCTCGATCCAGGGCCGCGGCACGGTGGTGACGGGGCGCGTCGAGCGGGGCATCTGCAAGGTGGGTGAGGAAATGGAGATCGTGGGGTTCCGGGAGACGCGCAAGACGGTGGTGACGGGCACGGAAATGTTCAAGAAGTTGTTGGACGAGGTGAAAGCCGGAGACAACGTGGGGCTGCTGCTGCGCGGGGTGGAAAAGGACGAAGTGGAGCGCGGGCAGGTGATTGCGAAGCCGGGGTCGATCACGCCGCACACCACGTTCAAGGGGCAGGTATACGTGCTGAGCAAGGAAGAAGGAGGGCGGCACACGCCGTTCTTCAAGGGGTACCGGCCGCAGTTTTACTTCCGGACGACGGACGTGACGGGAGTGGCGCAATTGCCGGAAGGGACGGAAATGGTGATGCCGGGCGACAACGTGGACCTGCAAGTGGAGTTGATCACGCCGGTGGCCATGGACAAGGGATTACGCTTCGCCATCCGCGAAGGCGGCCGCACGGTGGGCGCCGGCACCGTGACCGAGATCATAAAGTAGGAGCACAGGAATGCCTCGCGACATCATCACCTTTCAATGCACCGAGTGCAAGAACCGGAACTATTCCAGGACGAAGAACAAGAAAACCACGACCGAGCGCCTGGAGATGAAGAAATTCTGCCGGCACTGCCGGAAACACCAGCCACATAAGGAAATCAAGTAGAATGGTGGGGTGGTCCCCCAATTTGGGGGGTGCGACCCAGGGGCGTAGGTTTAACGGCAGACCAGCGGTCTCCAAAACCGCGAGTGGGGGTTCGAATCCCTCCGCCCCTGCCAGCTATCCCGCTAACCATGGGAGTCAGCAAGGTAAAGATTTATGGCCGACGTAACGAACTGGTGGCACAGCACGAAGGATTACGTGAACGACTTAAAGCTTGAGATGCGTCGCGTGACCTGGCCCAACCGCAAGCAGGTGGAAGGCACCACCGCGGTGGTGATTTTCTCCGTGTTTGCCTTTGCCACGTACTTCTTTGTGGTGGACTATTTCCTGGCGCGGGGTGTAACCGGAGTGCTGAGGTTTTTTTCGAAGTAGCGCATATGGAATCTGAAGAGAACGTCCACTTAGAGGAAGAGCCGGAAGAACCCGCAACGGCGGAGCCTGCCGGGGAAGTCTCCGCGGAATCCGCAGAATCCGCAGAAGCTATCGAGCAGCCGGTTGCGGTAGAGACCGATCCAGTCGAAGCCCCGGAAGCGGCTGCCGAGGCAGCGCCGGAGCCGGAGCCGGAGCCCGCCAGTGAGGAAGCGGAAGTGGAAGTGGAAGCCGAGCCGCAAGCGGTACCGCCCGCGCCGGCGTATGACGAATCCTCTCCCAAGAAGTGGTATATCATCCACACTTACTCGGGGTTTGAGAACAAGGTGGCGGAATCGTTGCGCACGCGTTCCGAAGCTTTCGGTTTTGCGGACAAGATCGGGCAGGTGCTGATCCCCACCGAGGAAGTGGTGGAATTGCGCAACGGCAAGAAGGTCACCAGTAAACGCCTGGTTTATCCCGGTTACGTGCTGGTGGAAATGGAAATGAGCGACGCGCTGTGGCATGAGGTGAAGAACACGCCGCGGGTGACGGGTTTTGTGGGGGGCGGGAATTCGCCGGTGCCGCTGAGCCCGGAAGAGGTGAACCAGATTCTGTACCGGCAGGCTTCGTCGGCGGAACGGCCGCGGCCGAAGATGACATTCGAGAAGAACGATTCGGTGCGCATCGTCGACGGGCCGTTCGCGAGTTTCTCCGGCAAAGTGGACGAGGTCAATGCGGAACGCGGAACGCTGCGCGTGATGGTGACGATTTTCGGACGCGCCACACCGGTGGAGCTGGAGTTCCTGCAAGTGGAAAAGGGTTGATATGGCAAAGAAGATTACCGCATCGGTGAAATTGCAGATTCCGGCCGGCAAGGCCACTCCGGCGCCGCCGGTGGGAACGGCGTTGGGTCCGCAGGGCGTCAACATTATGGATTTCTGCAAGGCGTTCAACGCCAAGACATCCGCCAAGGACCAGGAAGGGCTGATCATCCCGGTGGTGATCACGATTTTTTCGGACCGCTCTTTCACGTTCATCACCAAGACGCCGCCGGTGCCGGTGCTAATCAAGCGCGCCGTGAACCTGGCCAAGGGATCGCCGGAGCCGCACAAGACCAAGGTCGGCAAGATTACGCAGGAGCAGGTCAAAGAGATTGCCAAGATCAAGATGCCGGACCTGAACTGCTTCGACCTGGAAGCGGCCATGCGTTCGGTGGCCGGCACCGCGCGCAGCATGGGCGTGGACGTAGTTTAAGGCCGCGCCGGGCGCGCCGCGAAAAAGTTGACTCCCGCTTCGCGGTTTGAAAAAATAGAGTCTCCATCCAACGTGCGGATGTGGCGGAATTGGCAGACGCGCATGGTTCAGGTCCATGTACCCGCAAGGGTGTGGAGGTTCAAGTCCTCTCATCCGCACCAACCTTCAAGAAGTGATTGACGGAGAGGGCTTGTGCGCGGGCGCGATCCGTCACAGAATGATGGGCATGATTTCACGCACTCGGAGCCTGATGTTTCTGGCCGCGGCGGGGGCACTGGCCCAACCCGGCTCGTGGACCACTTTGCAGGATACCCAAGAGCGGGCCTTTTCCGTGGAGGTGCCGCAGGGCTGGAAAGCGCAGGGCGGCATGCTGCGAAAAGGGCCTTCGCCGACCTCTATGGCCAGGCGCGCTTCAGTAAGATGTGCCAGACGCTGGAGCCGAAGTCGATCAAGACCGAAGAGCCGATCTTCAACGCGGCGCACGACGGGCCCTCGAGCACCACGGCCGGCGAAGTGGTCTACCGGTGTGTGGCGGACGGGCAGGAGAAAGTGGCGTTCGTGTATGTCGAGACCTCGCTCTACGAAATGCAGGGAACTGGCAACTGGTCGCCTGCCTGCCTGCTGAGTTTCCTGGCCCCGAAGGACCGCGCGGCGGCCGCCTATACGATGCTGTTCCACTCCGCCGCGTCGTTCACCGAGAACCCGCAGTGGGCCATGCGGCAGATGCAGATTACCGCCGCGCAGGCCGCGGCCGCCATGGCCACCTTCCGGCGGACGCTCCAGGAAACGCAGGCGCGCTACGAGCGCTGGTCGGCCTCGATGGCGAAACAGGGGCAGAACTTCAGCGACGCGCTGGCGGGCCGGACGCTGACGGTGGACCCGCAGACTGGCCAGCAGCGCGAAGTCTGGGCCGGCACGGGCGCGACGCGCTGGATCGATCCGCTGGGGACGGTGGCATCCTCCACGCTCTCGCCGGGATCGTCTTTCCGCGCGCTTCAGGATACCGGGCACTGAGTGCGAGAATGGAAGAAGCAGAACGCACTCGGTCGACATGTCCTTCTTCGCGATTATCCTTGCCATTCTTGCCGTCAGCCAGGCCTACTGGGCCTGGCGCGGTTACCGGCTGGCCGCCCGGCTGATTCCAGACCGGGGACGCCGTATCCTGGTGTGCGGCGCGGCGGCGGCCGTCTATGCAGCCGGGTTCTGGTGGAATCGTCCCCTCTTTGGGAGAAGCCCAAGTCCGGTTGAGCTCACAGTCAGGGATGCCCTGGTGACAGCGCCGTTCCTCTGGTGGCTGGCCAGCTCGCTGGTGGCATTCCTGGTGGTGGGGCTGTTGGCCTTTCCGCAAAGCATGGTGGGCGCGGCGCGCTGGATGGCGGCCCGGCGGCGGCGCGCGCATTCCTCCGGTGACGCCATCGCATCACCCGAACGCCGCCGCTTCCTGGAACGCACCGCCGCGGTGGCGGCGGCCGCGCCCTTCGTCGGCGGCGTTTATGGTTTGCTCTACGGACGGCTCAACCTCGAGACCACCGCGCAGCCCATCCGCATCGCCCGCCTGCCCGGTGCTTTTGAGGGGTTTCGCATCTGCCAGCTTTCCGATATCCACATCGGGCCGTTCATGCCGGCGAGCGAGATCCGCAAGTATGTCGCCATCGCGAACGCGCTCAAGCCCGACCTTACGGTTCTCACCGGCGACTTCGTCACCTTCGACCCCAGCACGCAGCAGCCCGTGGTGGAAGCGCTTTCCGGTCTGCGCGCGCCGTTCGGCGTGTTCGGCTCTCTGGGCAACCACGACGGCTGGGCCGGCGTGGAGGATTCGATCACAGAGTTGTTCCGGCAGGTGGGTGTGCGGATTTTGCGCGGGACCAATGTGGAGATCGCCGCGGGCGCCGATTCGCTGAACCTGATCGGAGTGGATTTCCAGAGCCATCGGCGCTTCGGTCCCTCCATGCCGGTGGCTCGCCTGCTGGGGAATATCGAGAGCCTCATCGCGCGCGACCGCGTCAACATTCTGCTCAGCCACAACCCCGACACCTTTCCGCGGGCGGCGGAATTGGGCATCGACCTCAGCATGGCGGGGCACACGCACGGCGGCCAGGCGGCGCTCGAGTTCATCAGCCCGGAGATTGCGCCCAGCCGGCTGGTGACGCCGTACGTGGCCGGCCTGTTCCACAAACCCGGCAGCCAGCTTTATGTGAACCGCGGCATTGGAACCATCGGCATTCCGATTCGCATCGGCGCCCCGCCGGAGATCACGCTGTACAGCTTGACGAGGGGCTGAACGACCGGGCATGGGCGGTTGGTTGTGGTTTGCGAACCGATGTAACATAGTGCCACAGCCATGGCTGAAAACTACAAGTGGCGGGAAATCGCGGATCTACCGGCGGACGCTTGGTTGCTCACCAACAATGAGTTGGTGGCCCTTTGGCGGATCTGGCTCGAACAGAAGGACACTTTGGCGGACCAGCGCGTCATCGAGGATTTCCATCAGCAGCTCAGGCGGGAGTGGGCCATCGAGACCGGAAACATTGAGGGTGTCTATGTTATCGATCGGGGCGTGACCGAAATGCTGATCGAACATGGAATCAATGCCAGCCTGATTCCCCATCAGGCCAGCAACAAGACCCAGGAGCACGTAGCCGCAGTCATCCAGGATCATGCCGACGTCTTAGACGGTCTATTTGATTTCGTTAAGGGTGACCGCAACCTGACAACGGGGTTCATTAAGGAACTCCACCAAGCCTTGTTGCAGCACGAGGATTCTGTTCTGGTAGTTGATCAGTTTGGCAAGCTATTCGAGAAGGAGCTTCGGAAGGGTGTATACAAGACCACGCCCAATAATCCCAGGCGCGAGGACGGATCTTTTCACGAATACTGCCCGCCGGAACACGTTCCCTCTGAGATGGATCGTCTGGTGAAATGGCATGCGGAACACGTCCAACGAGAGATCCCCGTGGAGGTGGAAGCGGCATGGCTGCATCACAGATTCACACAGATCCACCCATTTGAAGACGGCAATGGAAGAGTGGCGCGCGCGATAGCCAGCTTGATCTTCATCAAAGCTGGATGGTTTCCGGTGATTGTCAGGACCAGCGAGAAGGTAAAGTATATCGAAGCGTTGGAGGTCGCCGACTCCGGCGACCTGCGGGCACTGGTTTCGCAATTCAGCGAAGTGCAAAAGAGGTTATTCTTGAAGGGCCTCGACCTCGCATATCGCGCCAAGCCGCCCCTTACGGTTGACGCGGCAGTGGACTCGGTACGGGACCTGCTGATTGGCATGGGCCAGATTCCGCCGAAGGAATGGGTGAAGGCCCGGGAAATCGCCGCGGGGCTGCGGAACCGCGCGGTCGGAAAGCTTAACCACGTCGCGGAAAGGCTCAGGGCAGAAATCGGTTCTGTCCGCAGCGGATTCACATTTCAGACGGCGGGAGGGCAAGGTGGGCGCGACAAGGAGATCCTTCAGGTAGCCGAGGAATTGCACTACCCTGCAAACCCGGCAGAATCCAACCTGTGGGCATTATTGCAGTTCGTCACGACGCGGAAGGCGCAGCTTGTGATTTCCTTTCACGGTGTCGGGGCTGCGTTCAGAGGAATCCTTGCAGCCTCGGCCTTCTTTCAGGGGGAAGGCCAGGGGCCCGTACGGTGTTGCGATGAGTTCTTCCAAATCAATTACGCAGAAGAGCAGGCCCAAGCGGAAAAGCGATTTGACCCCTGGCTGGAGAGCTCACTGGTCCGGGGTTTGAGCCTCTGGCAGGAGACGATCAGGGGCGAGGCTCGATAGCCTGGCGTACGCCGGCTTCCACTTCTCCTGTTGGCCTGTGAGACAAAAAAGCGGCCGGCCGTGGTGCAGAGGATCACCACAGGCCGGCCGGGTTGAGCCGGCTGAAGCCGGCTGCGGCCAGGATTGGCCGCCCCACAGCAACTTTGTCAGACCGCTACGTACATCGTGCTGCCCTGGCGATTGACCAGCAGCAGAGTCTGGTCTTTCGAGCTGCGCATGGCGCGCTCGAAATCGGAAGTATTCTTGACCGGTTGCCGGTTGACTTCCTGAATGACATCCCCGCGGCGCAGGCCGGAATCGACGGCCGGGCTGGAGGGACTGATATTGGTTACCACCACACCGGCGGTGTTGGCGGGCAGGCCGAGTTGCCGGGCGGTTTGCGCGTCCACATCCTCCACCGCAACGCCGGAGAGGACGCTCTTGGTGCCGTTGGATTCGCTGCGAACACTGGCTTCCTTAACGGGCAATTCCGCCAGCTTGACGGCGAGTTCACGCTCGGCGCCGTTGCGGAAAACCTTGAGGGTGACGCCGGCGTCGGGGCTCATCATGGAGATGCTCATGCGCAGTTGGTTGGCGTCCTCCACGGGCTTGCCGTTGAGTTCCAGAATGATGTCACCCTTCAGCAGGCCGCTGCGCTGCGCCGGGCTGCCGGGGCTGACGTCGCCCACCAGCGCGCCGTGCGGTTCTTTTTCGCCGAAGGCCTTGGCCATGGCCGGCGTGACGTCCTGCGGGACGATCCCGAGATAGGCGCGCGTCACTTTTCCGTTCTTGAGGATCTGGTCCATGACGGTGCGGGCCAGGTTCACCGGAACGGCGAAGCCGATGCCCTGATTTCCTTCGGAGCCGTGCGAAATGATGGCGGTATTGATGCCGACCAATTCGCCTCGATCGTCGATCAACGCTCCGCCGGAGTTGCCGGGGTTGATGGGCGCGTCGGTCTGGATGAAGTCTTCGTAGGCCTCGATGCCCAGGTTGGTGCGCCCGAGGGCGCTGACAATTCCCATGGTCACGGTTTTGCCGACGCCGAAGGGATTGCCGACCGCCAGAGCGTAGTCGCCGATCTGGACTTTGGAAGAGTCGCCGATCACGATGGCCGGCAGACCGGAAGCGTCGATCTTGAGGACGGCGATATCCGTTTTGGGATCGGCGCCGACGACGCGAGCTTTGAACTCGCGCTTGTCGGAGAGCGTCACTTTGACGTCCGTGGCTCCCTCGACGACATGATTGTTGGTCAGAATGTAGCCTTCGGGGCTGACGATCACGCCCGAGCCGAGGCCCTGCTCGCGCTGCTCGCGAGGCTCGCGCTGCTCGCGGGGCATGCCGCGGCGGCCCTGTGAATCATCGCCGAAGAACTGGCGGAGTTCGTCGGGGATTTGGCCGCCGAACGCCGTAGGCGTTTTGACGACCTTAGAAGACGAGATGTTGACCACGGCCGGCAAAACTTTCTTGACCACCGGCGCGAAGCCGGTGCGGCTGGGGCCTTCATCGGCATCCGCAAGTTTCAGTGTGGCCGGTGGATTGTCGTTCCAGACGCGATTGGCTGCGGCCAGACCGAGACCACCCAGCCCCAATGCCAGAGCCACGCCGAGGGCCGCGGTTTTCGGACGCATCCAGATACTCTGTGTGTTCATATAACCTTCCCTTTCACCATGTGGGCATTTCCACGAGTTCGAGCGGCATCCGCCGAATTGTGGACCCATTGGTATAGATGCGGGGGAGGGCCAGGTGTTTGTAACGGGAAGTCGGTATTCGGGGGCCGGAGACTTGGTATGTTGGCTACGAGATGATTCCCTTGCGGACGGCGTAGAGAATCAGCTCGGGGACGCCGCGCAGGTTCAGTTTCTGCATGACGTGGGCGCGGTGGGTTTCCACGGTATAGACGCTGAGATTGAGCAGGGTGGCGATTTCCTTGCTCGATTTGCCCTCGGCGACCAGTTGCAGGATCTCCCGTTCGCGGGGCGAAAGCAGCTCGTAGGAATCTTCGGCCCCGGTCCGCTGCAGGGTGCGCATGTAGTCCTCGAGCAGCACCTTGCCCACCGCCGGACTGAAAAAAGATTTGCCTTCCGAGGCGGCGCGAATGGCGCTGGCCAGGTCGGCCTCGGCGGAATCCTTCAGAAGGTACGCGCGGGCGCCGGCCTTCAGCGCTCGCAGCACGTATCCTTCGTCGGAGTGCATGCTGAGCATGACCACCTGGGTATCCGGAAGACTCCCCCGAATCTGCAGGCAGGCCTCGATCCCGTTCAGGCCGGGCATTCCGATGTCCATAACGACAACGTCGGGCTTGAGGGATTGCGCCAGGGTCACGGCCTCTCTTCCGTCGGCGGCCTCACCCACCACGGCGAATTCCGGCCGCTGTTCGACCACCAGGCGCAAGCCGGCGCGGATCAGCGTGTGGTCGTCGGCCAGTAAGACGCGGGTCTGTCTCATGAAGGTTTCCCGGCGGATGCGGGCAAGGGCAGCTCGGCTTTGATGGCGGCGCCGCGCCCGGGCGCGGAATCCACGGTCAAGGTTCCACCGAGCCGCTTGACGCGTTCCTCCATGCCCATTATGCCAAGGCCGCGCGCACGCTCGGGCTGGAAGCCGCGGCCGTCATCGCCGACCTCGATGGCGATACGGTTCTGGTTCTGCACCACGCGAACCTTGGCGTTGCGGGCCCGGGCGTGGCGCACGGCATTGTTGAGCGCTTCCTGCACCAGGCGGTAGATGCAGGTCTGATGTTCATCGGGCAGGCCGTCCACCGCGTCGTCGCCGTCCACGCTCACGT
>Ga0187874_10001081_pt1 | contig 27276 bp, 19 predicted proteins | sample June2016WEW_16_1_3_FD_132993 | JGI IMG/M metagenome (GOLD analysis project Ga0187874, IMG submission 132993) | Peatland microbial communities from SPRUCE experiment site at the Marcell Experimental Forest, Minnesota, USA - June2016WEW_16_150 | ecosystem: Environmental > Terrestrial > Soil >... | reverse complement strand
CGATCAGCAGTTCGATCAGGGTGAACCCTTCCTGGTCGAGCCCTTCCATCTTGGCCCTGCGCATTTCGCGGTAACGGTTGAACATGATGGCTGGTACCTTTCCTCAGATCGATGGCCCTAACGGGTTACGGGGGAAGGGTAGCTCTCGTCATCCTGAAGGTGGCGGATTTCGATCCATGTGACCCATGCGGAATAGTCAACATGTGTCAGTCGCTGGGGCGCATTCGGGCCCCATTGGTGCACTTGGCCTGGGCCGATGTGGACCCAGCAGGCACAATGCTTCCTGTTCGGCGGATCGTTGGTCGCTGATTCCGGCGATTCTGCCGTGGATTTACTCGCTGGCTCATTGTAGGAAAACGACGTGGCTGGGTAGCGGTCAAGGCGGAGGGATGACACAGGATTACGCGGCCCCGCACGCGGAGCACCATGGAGGTGGGTGTGGCTGGAGTGCATGAAGGTGGAGCCGAAGTGGGGCTACGTGACCTTCACCTGCCGATAGATGCCGTACATTGCCGAGATGAGGGCGATCGCGACGAAGCCGACGACGACGCCCATGACAATGATGATCGCCGGCTCGAACAGGCCCGTAAAACGCTTGATCTTGGAATCGAGCTCGCGTGCGTAGTACTGGGCGGCGACCGTGAGCTGCTCGTCGAGCGTCCCGGTCTCCTCCCCGACCCGCATCATCTGGCGGGCGGCGCTCGGGAAGAGCTGCGTGGTGGCAACAGGGTCGGCCAGTCCGCGCCCCTCGAGCATCTCGTCCCGGATGGTGTCGAGCCCTCGCTTGTAGACGGAATTCGACACGGATTCTGAGGTGACCGTCATCGCCTCGGGGAGCGCGACGCCGGCCTGGATCATCGAGGACAGGATCCGGCAGATCCGCTCAACCATCACGTGCTGGACGAGGTCCCCGAGGACCGGCAGTTTCAACACCAACGAGTCGATGCGCGCCCGGCCCTGCTTCGAACGGAGGGCGACGACGAAGGCGATGACGACGAAGGCGATGGCCCCGAAGAGGATGTACCACTCGGACTCGATGAAGTTCGTGACGGAGATCAGCATCCTCGTCGGGAGCGGGAGCGAGGCGTGGAGCGACTGGAAGAACACCTTGAACCGCGGCATGACGAACACACCGAGCACGACGAACGTGACAATCGACATCCCCAGGACGACCGAGGGGTAGATCATCGCCGAAGTGACCTTGCCTCGGGCGTCGGCGTCCCGCTCCATGTAGTCGGCGAGCTGGGTCAGCACCACGTCGAGGTTCCCGGCGAGCTCGGCCGACGAGAGCATCCCGACGTAGTAGGCGGGGAATGCCTCCGGGTGGGCCTCGGCCGCCAGGGCGAAAGTGTCGCCGGCGGCGAGGGCCTCGATCATGGTGTCCAGCACCTTCCTGAACAGTTTGTTGGTCGTCTCGCCCGCGATGATCTCGAGCGAGTCGAGGATCGGGATGCCCGCCTTCACGAAGACGCCGAGCTGCCGCGAGAAGTGCATGATCTCCTCGCGAGGCACCTTCTTCTTTGTGACCTCGTACTGGAGGACGCTCGTCTTCTCCTCGACCGAGACCGGTTGCAGGCCACGGGCCATCACCATGAGGTGGGCGTTACTGGCCGACGGCGCGGCGAGCACACCTGACACGGTCTTGCCCGTCTTGTCGATCGCCTTGTATGCGTAACGGGTCACTTGTGGTCCCTACTAGAGCGTGTAGATGCTGCGGACGACTTCGGACACGGTCGTGATGTCCTGGGCGACGAGGTCGATGGCTTCCTGCCGCAGGGTCTTCATCCCCTGCTCCTTGGCGGCGACACGCAGTTCCTCGTGCGTGCCCGCCTCGATGATGAGGCGTTTGATCTGCAAGGTGATCTCGAGGAGTTCGTAAACTCCGATGCGGTCCTGGAACCCGGTCTGGGCGCAGAAGTTGCACCCTTCACCGCGATAGAAAATGGACTTCTCAGGTCCCTCCGTCTCGTCGTAGTAGGCGCGTTCCTCGGGACTCGGCGCGTAACGCGTCTTGCACGCCGGACAAATCCGCCGCACGAGCCGCTGGCTCACCACGGCGACGACTGAGGCGGCGATGAGGAAGGGTTCGATGCCCATGTCGTAGAAGCGGAGCAGCGCGGTCACGGTGTCGGTTGCGTGGAGAGACGAGAGCACGAGGTGACCCGTCATCGCCGACTGAACGGCGATGCGCGCCGTCTCGACGTCACGGATCTCGCCGACGAGGATGACGTCCGGGTCCTGGCGCAGGATCGATTTGAGGCCCGTCGCGAAAGTCAGGCCCGCCTGCTCGTTGGTCTGGATCTGGTTCATCGAGGGGAAGACGTACTCGACGGGGTCCTCGATTGTCATGATGTTGCGGGTCGGGTCGTTCAGCTCATTCAATGTCGCGTACAGCGTCGTCGTCTTGCCGCTACCCGTCGGACCGGCGCAGACGACCATGCCGAACGGGGCGCGGATGATCCCCGAGAACCTCTCGCTCACGGACGTCGGCATGCCGAGGTGCTCGAGGCGCAGCACCGAGCGCGTCTTGTCGAGGATACGCATGACGCATTTCTCGCCCCAGATCGTCGCGAGAGTGGAGACGCGTACGTCGACCGACCTGTCGTCGACCGTCGTCGTGAACTGCCCGTCCTGCGGCCGGCGACGCTCGACGATGTTCATCTCCGCCATGATCTTGATGCGGTTCACGAGGCCGAGGCCCATCGCCGCGGGGAGGATGAGCATTTCCTTCATCACGCCGTCGATGCGGTAGCGCACGCGCACGGCGTTGTCCTGGGGTTCGATGTGAACGTCGGAGGCCCGGTCACGGAGCGCCTGGGTGAGGATGCGGTTGACGACTTGGACGACGGGGGCGTCGTCCGCGATGACCTCCGCCTTCGGCTGCTCCTGGACCCGGCGCCGCCCGCCCTCGATCGTCTGGAACACCTCGACGAGGCTCGTGACTCCGCCGAGGGCGCCGTAGTTGGAGTCGATCGCCTGGCGGATGTCGCTCACCGGCACGATCATGAGGTGGACTTCCCGGTGGGTGAGCGCTTCGAGCATCGCCTGGAGCTCTTCACTCGGTTCGGCGACGGCGACGAAGATGATGTCACCGCTCAGCGCGATCGGCAGAGCGAGCTGCGCCCGGGCGGTCTCCTCGGGCACGAGCTCGAGGGCGTCCTTCTGGGGGATCTGGGTGCGCAGGTCGCACTCGGGCATGTCGAACTTCCAGGCGAGGGCGTCGACGAGTCCCCGCTCGCCCAGCACGCCCATGTCGACGAGGAGCTGGCCGAGGCGACCGCCAGTCGATCGCTGCTGCTGGAGCGCCTCGGCGACCTGCGCCTCCGTGACGAGGCCCCGGCCGACGAGCAGGTCCCCGAGCCGAAGGGTCGACTTGTCGGCGACGTCGTGCACGCCGAGGCGGACGATCGCGCCGAGTCCGTCACCCTGGAGGTTGCCGCTCCCGTCGAATCCGCCCGTCGAGAACGGCCGTGTGAGATCGCTCCACGGAAGCGCACCGGGCTCGTCCTGCTTATTGGGAGGGCGGGCGGACTCGGCTGCGTCGGGGGCGGGGCGCTGGCGAGGGTGTGAATGATCTCCCCGTCGGAGCCTCATCGGGGCTTCTCGCCGCCGCGGGTGAGAGATGCCAGCACGACGACAGGCTACTGCCGCAGGCTGTGGCAGTCGTGACTCCCGGTGCTCGTGTCGGCCGCTAGCCGAAGGTGAAGTCGTAGGCCCGGACACCCGGGCTCACCGAGATGAGCAGCGAGGCGGCCTCAAAGGTCCGCTCCGACACGAGCGTGTAGAGCCGCGGGATCCCGTGCACGCTGATCGTCTTGGTCAGCGCGCCGTTCACCCGCACCTCGACGGTGCCGCGACCGCCGAGTACGAGGTAGACGTCGTTCGCCTCGAACTTGAGACGCAGTTCGGCCTCCGTTCCCGCCGTCATCTCCTCGGGGTTGACCGTCCACGTGCCGGCGAGCTCGAAGCCGTAGGAGTACTCGTACGAAGGGAAGGCGTACCTCGTGGCGACCTTGAGACCGGGTGTCTCGCCGATGAGGTTGTCCTGGAAGCTGCCTCCGAGGTAGTCGTACCCGAGGTAGGTCTCCGGGGTGAGCGGCGCGGTTGGCGTGCGGTCGGGGACGTCGGTCCGTGCCGGCAGTCGCAGCACGGGGTTCGCCTCGACGAGGAGGTTGCGGATGAACGTCTCGGTCCGGGCGTAATTGCCTTCGCCGAAGGCGACATAGCGGAGCTCGCCCCTGGCGTCGATCAGGTACTCGGCCGGCCAGTACGAGTTCCGGTAGGCGTCCCAGGTCGCGTAGTGGTTGTCGATCGCGATCGGGAACCTGACATCGAGCATCCTCGCCGCGGCGGCGACGTTCCCCTCGACGTGCTCGAAGGCGAACTCCGGGGTGTGCACACCGATGACGACGAGGCCGTCGCGACGGTAGCGCTCGTACCACCTCTCGACGTGGGGCAGTTCGCGCTGGCAGTTGATGCAGGAGTAGGTCCAGAAATCGACGAGGACGACGTTGCCGCGCAGCCCGGCGAGTGAAAGGGGCGCGTCGTGCGGGGTGTTCAGCCAGGTCGTGATCCCCGCAAACGCCGGCGCCGCGCCGCAGCGCGCGAGTGCCGGCGCGCCGGACACGCAGTCGCCGAGGTTCCCCCCCGGCTCCCCCCGCAGGGCGGCGAGCTGGTTCCTCACGTACGTCGAGTTCTCGACGTCGTTCGTGAGGGCGTTCGTGTATCCGGGGACCAGCTTCTGCAGGTTCTCGGCGATGTTGCTGAACGCCAGGGCGAAGCACATCCCGACGAGGACGACACCGCCGACGGTCCGGATGGTCCTGGCGCCCTTGCGCAACACCCGGACCCGTTCGACGGTCTTATCGCCGGCGACGGCGACGACGAGCAGCGGTGCCGCCGACCCGAGCGAGAAGGCGAGTGTGAGCCCGACCACGCCCGGCCCGAAGTGGCGTGTCGCCGCCACGGCGGCGATCGCGGCGAGGACGGGGCCGGCGCACGGGACGAAGAGCGGCCCGAGCCCGATCCCGAGGATGAAGCCGCTCGTCGTGCCGCGAGGCGGGCGGGCAGGCAGGTGGGTGAAGGGGCGCTCGATGAGGCGGCCGAGGGCGGGCACGGCGAGGCCGAGCCCGACCAGGCCGAGGACGACGAGTCCGGCGTCCCACAGCAGGTCCTGGGGCAGGTCGAGCGCGCTGAGCAGCGCCGAACCGGCGAGCGTGAAGGTGGCGAAGCTGAGGACGAGGCCCGCGACGACGGAGACGGGACGCCAGCTGCGCCGTCGCCCGGCGTCCGGTGCGACAGGCGCCATGCCGGCGAAGAGGACGACCGGCAGGACCGGCAGGATGCACGGCGAGATCCCGGTGATCAACCCGGCGATGAATCCGATCACGAGCAATGCCAGCATTCGCGCCTTCCCCCGGCAGCATCGCCCTTACCAGTTCTACCGGCGGGTCCAGCCGGCGACCCGCGCCTCCTGTAGCGGGAGGCCGACGATCAGAGTTCGCGCAGCGTCGTCGCCGTACCGATAACGACGAGCGGGTGCTGCGTCGGGCGCAGCCAGCGCAGCGTGTGGACGAGCTCCGGCTCGCCGAGGCTGACGCAGCCGTTCGTCGTCCCGCCCGTCGAGACGTGGAGGAAGATCGCCGAGCCGCGCCCCGGCACGATCGGGGCGCTGTTGTACTCGATCACGGCGAAGTAGCGGTAGGCGGTGGTCTCGGTCCACAGCGCCTCGCTGCCGCCCCCGAATGGTGGCCGGACACCGCAGGGGACGTGGACGAAGCGGTTGTAGTCGGGCGTCGCCGGGTCCTCATCCCACCAGTCGCCGCAGACCAGGCGGTGGTAGCGGTAGGCGAGGCCGGGGTCAGGCGCGATGCCGTACATCTCGGGCCCCAGGCCAAAGGTGCCGATGGGTGTCGTACCGTCTCCCTCGAGGTGGTGGCTCGAGAGACCGTGCCAGCCGAGCCAGGCCGGCCACGGGCCCCCGACCCGGGCGAAGCAGCGTCCTGAGCGCTGCCAGAGCGTCGCCGTCGCCGTCGTCGACGAGATCGAAGGCGCGTCGACCACGACGAGCTGCCGCGCGTCCGCCGTCCAGCGCAGGCTGTTGGCGAGGTTGGCGCCGCAGGATGCCGCCCGTGGGGCGGGCCAAGTTCCGGCGGCGCGGGCTGCGACCGGTCCCGTGCCGGCGGCGACCTGCATTGCGAAGGCGACGAGAACGAGGCCCGCCGCGGCGCGGCCCGGTTTCGGGACGAGTCTCATGGGGCGGGCCGGCCGGTCGGGGCGCCTAACCGCCGGTCGAGGAGAAGTGCTGGTAGTCGGGCGAACCTGTCCATCGCCCGCCCCAGTACCAGCCGACGGAGGCGAACGCCTCCACGAGGGTCCCCCCCGGGACGGCCATGCCGGGCCGGACGTCCGAACGGTCGACGAACCTCGCCCCGGCGGCGGGCATCACGACGGCGCCGTCGATATACGGGTTCTCGACGGGGTTCACGTCGATCGCCTCGCCGTAGGCATGCACCGACCACTGCGGCGGCCCCGGGGCCACGGCGCGGCGGCAGTTGAACCCCGAGGTGTTGTCGGCCGCCATCGAGGCGGGGTCGTGGCCGTGGTACGCGTCCACGGGCACCATGCGGCGGATCGGGAAGTGGGCCGCGTACAGGATCCCGAAGACCCTGACGACAGAGTCGACGACGGAGGCGTTCACGATGATCCGGCCGATGTGGCTCCGGCCGTCGAAGCCGTAGAAGCGGAGGTGGATGAGCCGGAGCTGAATCGGCGCCACAGGGCAGCCCGGTCGCCACGAATAGGGGACGGTCGCCCGCGTCACCATCGCGACCGTCGCGAAATACGGCGGGAGCGTCGAGTCGCTCTGCCCTCTCGCTGCCGCGACCGGTCCGGCGGTCGTGGCCACGAGCGCGAACGCGACCGCGAGCACACCCAGTGGTCCCCAGCGGCCGTTCCTGGCGGCGCCTCGGCGCGCTGAGGATCCTGCGAAGTGCTTCGTCACGTTGTCGTCCCCGATCTTGCTGGTTCGCTCTCGGTGCTGACGGGTGGGTTCGAGCGGCGTCGACGAGCGCGCGTCATGAGCGCGATCACGGCCGCCCCACCGGTGACGAGGAGCGCGAGCGAGGCGATCTCGACGGCGTCGGTGCCGTTGTCGTGGGTCAGCCAGAAGTACTCGTCGACGAATCGGCTGAGTCCCCAGAGCCCGACGACGACGGCGGACACCACCCCGATGGGACCACCGCGTCGCGCCACGGCGCGTTCGGCCCAGAGGGCGACGCCGAAGATGGCGAAGCACTCGACGGCCTGGAAGAGGGGCACGGGGAGGCGCTTGCCGACCTCGCCGGCGTAGTACATGCCGTACCAAGCGGAAGTCGGCTTGCCCCCGCCGGCCAGCTCGAATTGCGGTCCGAGCAGGCGGCCGACCGCCCAGGCGCAGGCGAGGACCGGAGCGACGAGGTCCGCCGCGACACCGGGCCCAAGTTGCGGGCAGCGGCGGTGCGCCGAGACGAAGCCCACGGGAAGGCCCAGCGCCAGGCCCCCGAATGACGAGAGACCGCCGTGCCAGATGGCGAGGAACTCGACCGGGTCGCGCGAGTAGTAGCCGAAGTTGGCGATGACGTGCGCCGCCCGCGCCCCGACGACGGCCGAGATGATCACCCAGAGGAACGTGATGGCAAGCCAGGCATCGGGGTAGCCGTGGTCTCGGAGGCGTTTCGCGAGATAGCGGTAGCCGAACCAGAATGCGATCGCGAGCCCGATGCCGTAGGTGTGAACCTGCAGCGGACCGATGTGGAATACGACCGGGATCGGCTTCAGTTTGCGCCTCCGCTCGGCGGGCGTCGGGGCGGCGGCCCCGCAGCTGCCTTTGACCAGTATGGTCGCGCTCGCCGCGACCCAGGACGCCGTGGCAGGACGGACGGTCGGCGCCAGGACCAGATACCCGTTTCCTGCGCCCCGCGCGCTACCCGACCTCGCCGGGTACGGCGTCGAGCTGCGTGCCCTTCGTCTCGGGGACGAACCGCCAGAGGACGGCGGTCGCCATGAGCAGCAGGACCGTGAGGATGCTCACGGTGTCACCGATGTCGCCGATCAGCCCGCCACGCTCGCCGAGGACCCCGACGATCGCGACGCCCGCCGCCTGGCCCGCGGTAGCGAAAACGCTGCCGACGATCGCCGACGCCTGGGCCCGGATGCGGGTCGGGAAACATTCGGCGGACATGGCGGACAGGACAGGGCCGACGCCGAGCCCGAAGAAGACGGCGATGACGAGGAAGACGAGGCTGTCCGCCTCGGAGCTCGAATGGAACAGTGCCACGCCGCTCGCACACGCCGCCAGGAAGTACACCGTCGCGACCGGCTTGCGGCTGAACCGGTCAATGAGGCGGCCACAGACGTAGTAGCCGACCGTTCCGAGCGCGACGGCTGTGGCCAAATCGACCGAGACGATCGTGGTCGAGAAGTGGTGTTCGTGCTCCGCGTAGTAGACCCACCAGCCGGCGCCGGCGGTGACGGGAATCTTCTCGAGGAGGTTGACCGAGCCGAGGGCGAGGACGCGCCGCCGCCAGGGCCTGACAAGCGCGGCGATCACCGGCTCCTTCCTCGGGCGGTTGCCTATCGTTTCCGTGAACACCACGGTCTCGCGCACGTACCGCCGGGCGACGCCGATCGCCAACGCCGGGACCACCCCGACGAGGTAGAAGGACCGCCAACCGAGCGGCGTGTGGAGGAGAGGGGTGAGCAGTCCCGCCGCCACCGCCGTGCCGAGCGGCACGGCGAGGAGGAGCTTCCCGAGCGCCCGCCCCCTGGTGGCGGCCGGGAACTCCTCGAGTACCACGATCGCAGCGAGCGCGAACTCCGTGCCCGAGAAGACCTGCGCCAACGACTGGAAGAGGACGAATGACCAGACACTCCAGCTCGTGGCGGTGAGCCCGGTGAAGATCCCGTACCCGAACAGCCCGACGAGGAGGAGCGGCCGACGCCCGACGCGGTCGGCGAGCCGGATGGCGAAGAAGGCGACGAACGCCCCGGCCGTGATCGGGACGTTGGCGAGCCCGAGCGTGCCCAGGCCGACGTGGAAGGCGTGTTGGAGCTGCGGGGCGAGCAGCCCCCGGAGGTAACCGTCGTAGCCGTTGAAGAAGGCGGCGGGGATGAGCAGGAGGAGAAGGAGGCGGAGGTACCGCTCCGATCGCTCCTCGGTCCCCACAGGGGCATCACCCTACTGAGGGCCCAGGTGGGAGGACGAACGGGGTCCAGACGCGGCACGGTCCCGGGTAGCCTTTCGGCCGAAGCCGTCCGTACTCCCCGGGACCGATGCCCGTGGTGACAAGCGCCCTGCCGAACGCCTTGCGGCCCTCGGCCGACAGGCCGCCTCTCGACGGCCCCGCAGCACCGGTGCCTCCCCGGAGGGAGTCCTTGCACTGCTTCCTGCCACCCCCCGAGGCTTCGTTGCCCCCCGTTTTCGGTTCGTCCGCCCCCCTCTTGCGAGTGGAACGACCTTCCCGTCCGTATGGAACAACTCGACCTTGGTGGATGCATACTGCTCCCGCGACCAACTCAGGTCAAGAGGGTTACGCGAGATCCACGGTTTCTCGACAGACTTCTTCGGGCATACCCACGTCATCCCCACACGATCCCCAGGCAATGAACAGGAATGTCCACAGAAGGCGTCCGGCGCCGGGCTCGCCGGGCGTCGCAACGCCGCCGCGGGCGATCGGCGCTCGGTCCAGATGACCGCGGGAAACCACCCTTCGGGACGACGGCCGCGCCGTCACCGGTCACACCGGCGGCGGCGGGGAAGGACCTGGTCGCGGCGAAGGCGGGAGGTGCTGGCTAAGGTCGTCGGGGGGTGAGGCGATCATGACGTTCCCTCAGGAACTCGCCGGGCGGCTGGCCCAGGCGATCATCAATCTCAACGGCCCCGGGCGGTACGTGCATTGGGGCTTCATCCAGATCTCCGTGGCGAACCTCGTGGTCATCGCCTTGATGATCGTCGTGTTCGTGGCGGCGATCCTCGTTCCTTTCCCCCGGCGCAGCGGTGGTGGCCGGTGAACGCCGACTCGGACGGATCGGACACCGGCGTCCAAGCGGACCTGCCCGAGGACGAAGGCCAGTGGAGCGCGCGGCTGCGCCGCGCGGCTGTCAACGCGTTGCCACCCGGGCGCCTGCTGCCTGATCGCCAACCCGCCTACGTCGCGTCCTGGATCTACGTCTTCGGAGCCCTCACGCTTGCCGCGTTGGCGATTGTCGTGCTCTCGGGCATGGTGCTCGCCATCGAAGGCCCGACGTGGTGGCACCTGTCGCGCGTCGGCCTCTTCGTCAACTCGATGCACATGTGGAGCGTCGAGCTGTTCTTCTTCTTCATGGTCGTCCACCTGTGGGGGAAGTTCTTCATGGCCGCCTGGCGCGGGCGTCGGCGCGCGACCTGGATCACCGGGGTCCTCGCCTTCGTCGTCTCGATCGCCGCGGCGTTTACCGGCTACCTGTCACAGCAGAACTTCGACTCCCAGTGGATCGGGACCCAGGCTAAGGACGGCATCAACGCGACCGGGGCCGGGGCGTTCTTCAACGTGCTCAACTTCGGCCAGATGCTCGTTTGGCACGTTCTGTTGCTGCCGCTCGTCGTGGGGTTCGTCGTCGTCGTCCACGTCCTCCTCGTGCGCCGACACGGGGTCGTCCCGCCGTTCGCACCCGACCCCGGTGACCTCGTCGCGCCGGAAGTCGTCGCTTCGGCTGCGGATCGGTCGGTGACGAGGTGAGCGTGCTGCAACTGCGCCGCAAGGGGGCGAGGCGGTTCCGCCCTGACCGCGACGTCGAGGAGTGGCACGGCCGGTACGTGCCATACGACATCATCAAGGAGTTCGTTGCGGCGTTCCTCGTCGTGCTGCTCATCACGCTTGGGCTGGCGATCGTCCTGTCGTCTCCCGACGTGCCACCGGTCACGCTCAAGAGCTGGTCACTGCGGGCGCCACTCGACTTCGCCCAGACCGCCGTCACCGAGCTCGCCGGCACGAGCCCGACCGCGACCTACGGGCCCCCATACAACAGCACCCCGGGCGTGAGCCAGACGATCGGCCCCGTGTCGCTCGAGAGCCTCCTGGGGGTCCACCACCCGATCAACACCGCGCTCGACGACGTGATCGATCCGCTGAGGACGCTGCCGTCTGACCCGGCCCTCGCCTCTGCAATCAGGCGGTATACGGCTGCGACGGCCAAGGCCCAAACGGGCTGGACGGACGCCTACGGCTCGGCGCTCGTCCACGCCCGTTTCGCCGCCGGCAAGCTGGTCACCCGGCCCGGGGACTACGGGCCGGTGGCCGAGATGATCGGTGCGCTGACGACGATGGCACGCAGCGGCGCGCTCGACGGCGCGCTCGTGAGCTCGAAGCAGTTCTACGGGACCGATTACACCAAGCCGTTGCTGTTCCTCGCCGACGGCACGTACCTGGCGAACCTCGCCGCGGCGCAACACCTGCACGGAACGCAGTGGGGGATGATGAACGAGACCGGCAACTTCCCCGGTCAGTCGTGGCTCTGGCTGTACACCTTCTGGTACCAGATCCCGCCGTTCACCACCTCGACGAACGCCGACGCGCTCGTCTGGGCGATCATGGTGGTCCTCACGGTGCTGCTTGCACTGGTGCCGTTCCTGCCCGGGGTGCGCTCCATTCCGCGCAAGGTGCGCATCTACCGGTTGATCTGGCGCCGGCACTACCGTTCCCTCGCGGGTGGGGCGGGCGGCGCGGTGTGAGCTGCTGACGGGTCGAGCACGCGGGCGCGCGTCCCCCAGGAGGCGCGGCCATGGACGTGAAGATCCCGGCGGACGCAGGCGGGATCCCGGCCTACCTGGCCCCGCCCCGAGGCGGGCGACCAGGGCCCGGGGTCGTTCTCGTCCACGACGTGTTCGGCATGACCCAGGACCTGAGAAACCAAGCCGACTGGCTGGCCGGCGCCGGGTTCTGTGCCGTCGCCCCGGACCTGTTCCACGGTCGCCGGAAGATGGCCGCCGTGCGGGGGGTCCGGCGCGACACGCTCGCGGGACGTGGGAAGACCTTCGACGACGTAGAGGCAGTGCGCGGCTGGCTTATCGGCCGAACCGACTGCACCGGTAGCGTGGGGGTCGTCGGCTTCTGCATGGGAGGGGGCCTCGCCCTCGTTCTGGCTCTCGGACGCGGGTTCGCGGCGTCGAGCGTCAACTACGGGTCGGCTCCGAGGTCCGCCTACGACGCGAGCATCCTCACCGGTAGCTGCCCGGTCGTCGCCAGCTACGGTGCCAGGGACCGGTCGCTCCGGGGTGCGGCCGGCCGACTCGAGCGGGCGCTCGTCGCGGCCGGGGTGGCGCACGACGTGAAGGAGTATCCGGGCGCCGGGCACGGTTTCCTCAACGACCACCGAGGTGCTGGCGATCGCCTCCCCGTCCTGTTCCCCGTGATGGGCCGGTTCATCGCTTACGGTCCCCACGAGCCCTCGGCCGCGGACGCGCGGCGGCGGATCATCTCGTTCTTCGACGCGCACCTGAGGCCGGACGGGGATCCTGCGCCGTAGCCGGGCTCGCGGGCGGGCGCGAGCCTTCGCCGGGGGGCTCGTGAGAGGCGAGGACGCGCCACAAGCCGCGCACCGCCGCTCGACAAGTCGTGAGCGACCGAACACCTCCCTGAGGCTGCCGCGGGGTTCTGGAAGCAGGAGCGGCCGTCCGCGCAGCCCACGCGGCAACCGGGGATCGGTTGCGTGGCCCGGATCTCCGCCTCGTGACGGCGTCCCCGGGGTGACCGCCCAGGCAGGATGCGACAATGGTTCCGAGCCGGAGACCGCGGGGCTGGCGAATAGGCCGCGCCGGGTTCGGTGGGTCGGGTGCCGGCGCGGCTGGCGATCGCAGCGATGGAGGGATCATGAGCGAGGTTCTCTACGTTCCGGTGGACGAGGGGGGAGTGGAGCACGCGGCCGCTGGCGACGTCGCCTGGGCGCTTCCCGGGGACGACGGGGTGCCGGTGACGACTGATGCGGCACGCGGGTTGGTGCTTCGGACCCCAGCGGCGCTCCTCGATGTCCTCGACGAGGTCATCTACCGGGCGGAACCGGTCCACGGGGCGGCGCAAGTCACCGACGGGGCGATGACGGTCTCCTCGGCCCGCCTCACGACCCGGACTCCTTGGGGGACGGAGTCAGCGGCGCGTTTCGCCCTCGCCTGCGCGTCGCACGTGCTCGGAGACCGGGCGGACCTGAGGCTCCCGGACGGCTCGACGCTCGGCGAGATCGCTGCCGACGCGCAGCACGTGCTCGAAGAGACGGGTCCGGATTCCGCCGAGCGCCTCGGTCGACTGGCCCGGCTCTCCGACCTCTGGCGGCTGCACCGCGAGCGCGAAGAGCTCGGCGACGTCGCCTTCGACCTGGCACTGGACGACGAGGCGAAGAACCTGGACACGTTCGACGACCCGGCGTACGAGTCAGTCGTGCCGGTCATCGATGCCGTGCTTGCCGCCATCACGGCGCTGCGCCACTACGCGCTGCCGCGATCAGAAGTGAACCGCGAGGAGCGTCGGGAGGAACGCGAGGAGCACCGGGCTCTTGGGACGAGGTCCATGTACAAGCCCCCGACCGTCCAGGGGACCCCGTTCGGCTCGGTGATGGTCGGAGGCGGCCCGCGCCTTGGCGGGGGCGAGCCGTCATGGACGGGTGCCCGGGAAAGCGCCCGCCACGCACGTCTGGCGGCCCGTGCAGCGAAGGGCGCAACCGGTGAGCGCGGCGAGCGGGAGTGGCAAGCGGCGATGCTCTCGTCCCTCCTGGAGTCCGGCCGCTAGCAGCTTCTCGGCAGGTCCGGCTGGGACTCGGGGGCACCGATCTCGCTCGTCCGCCGCGCCGGGGTCAGGTGCGGTGCCCGCCATGGCGATCGGCAGGCAGTGGCGCAGTCCGACGAGGGGCGATTCAGCCGCGTCCGGCAGGTCAAGCGGATGTGGTCCACCGAGGTTGGCGGCTCCAGGGAAGGGGCGGGCATCGTCCGCGGCCCGGGCGGCCCGACTGGCTGATCGTCACTCGCGGGTCCCATCCCGATCGAAGGACCGCGGTCAGGACGAGTAGGTGAAGATGGGGTAGTAGCTGCTCGTGCCCGCCGAAGAGGTGACGGTCACGAAGTACGTCCCCGTCGAGGTCACCGCTGGCGACATGGCCGTGATCGTGGTGGATCCCACAACCGTCACCCCGGTGGCGGCGATCGCGCTGCCGGTTGCGCTGTAACCGGATTCCTGGGTGAAGCTGACCGTATCGCCGCTCACGAAACCGATCCCGCCGATCGTCACCAGGGTGCCGCCGGCGATCCTTCCCGTCGCGGGACTGACTGAGGAGACGAGCGGCACGAGCAGCGAATACGTGTAGACATCGTTGCTGCTGGTAGCGGCCGTTCCCGTCGACGTCGTCACGGTGACGAAGTAGGTTCCCGTCGCGGTCACGGCGGGAGAGACGGCGGTGATCGACGTCGACCCGGTCACGGACACGGAGCCTGCACCGACGGTGACACCGCCGGTGACCGGGGTGCCGTTCGATTCCTGGACGAAGCTGACGATGGCGCCGCTTACGAATCCAGTTCCCGTGATCGTCACGGCGTTGCCGCCGGCGACAGATCCGCTCGAGGGGTTGATGCCCGTGATAGTCGGTGCGGCTGGCGAGTAGGTGAAGACGTCGTTCGTGGCGTAGGCGCTGTTCCCAATCGGCGTCGCGACCGTGACGTAGTACGTGAATCCTTCGGTCACGGCCGGTGCGGTCGCCGTGATCGAGCTGGGACCGTTCACCGTCACCCCCGTGGCCGCGAGGACCACGTTGTCGCTGGCGGGGATTCCCTGCGATTCCTCGACGAAGTTGACGGTCGTCCCGGTCACGAACCCGGTTCCGGTGATCGTCACCGAAGTGCCACCGGTGATCGGGCCGGATGTGGGACTCACGCCGGAGACGGTTGGGATCACCGGGTTCCACACCCAACTGTTCACGGACATGGTCGAACCGCAGGAAACCACGCATTCCGCGGTGGTCGGCGAGCTGACCCCCGGAGGGTAGTCGTCGAAGGTGACCATGGCCTGGAGCAGCGGTTGTGCAGCGCACTGCGCCGCTGTGAGAGAGGCGGAGCAGGCCGAGAAGGTCACGACGCGGGTGTCGGCGCTCGTCGGCGCCCAGGCCGTGCTGCACCAGACGTTCATCTGAGGCACGCCATCGACGTTCGAGAGCCCGGAAACGGGGCCGCTCCCCCAGCAGTAGCTCGGAGGACTGGCGTTCAGGGTCTGGGTAGTCGTGAGCAGTGGGGTGTAACGGATGCTCTGAATCGCCAGATCGGTTGCGCTCCGCGCTGCGTACTGGAGCGAGCGGACCGACTTAAAGGTGTTGGAGTTACTGAGGTCATTCGTGATCCCGCTCGCCAGCGAACCGACGATCACGACCGTGATGAGTAGGAAGACGAGCGCTAGGACGAGGACCGCACCGTTTTCGTCGCGCTTTCCAACCAGTCGGGCGTGGCGCGTGACTTCGGACCGGCTTGCGACGGCGTGCAACCAGTTGCCTGGCATGCCTGTCAAGTGCTTTGCCCCTCGTGCAGCGCGAATCACTTCTGCCAATAGTTTCGTCGCCATTGACTCTAGGTCAAGTGTCCGGTCGTCGGCGGAATATCGCTAAATGTCACGACGATCGCAAACGTGCTGAACACCGGGTCGACCTTGCTCCGTCTGGTGTGTTCGGACGGTACAGGACGGCTCATCGGCGTTTCGGAAATGACTCAGATGGATCATTCCACAGGTTCTGGCACTAATACTGCCGAAGAGATTCATGGCGCCGAGGTAGAATGAACAACCGATTAGGCGAGATGTTCGACCCATTACTTGAGGCGGCTGCCGTGTTTCATGGTCGTGAGTCGGCTGGGCACAAGGGGCAGTTTGCGGGCCCGCACGAGTTGGCCGCCACCGAGCCGGCAACCCTGGGTGCTTCCCGCGGGATTGTTGAGGCGAAAGTCGAGATGGCCGTCGGAGTAGTGCGAGGTCCGGTGAAGGAGCGATGAGCACCCACCGGGCCGGACCATTCGTCCTGGCTTGGCGCCACCGTCGCAGTGAGGATCTCGCGGCTCACACCGACCATGGTTTCACGCTCGTCGAAGTGGTCATCGTCTGCGCGATCGTTCCGATCATCATTGGTGGAATCGCCTTGGCATTGCTCGCGCTTCTCACCTTGCAGCACGGGGTTGTGCAACGAATCTCGGATGCGGCGGACGCCCAAACCGTTTCCGCCTACTTCGAGCAGGACGTCGAGAGCGCGGCGAATCTCACCACCAGCGCCACCGCGACTCAGTGCGGCACCGGGACACAACTGCTCGGAATGGAGTGGAACCTGAATCAGCAGACCGACCAGTACCAGTCGGTCGTGTCCTACGTCAAGGTGAGCCACGGATCAAGCTCCTCCCTCGTTCGCCAGTACTGCGCGGCCGGGGCTTCGACTACTCCGACGACCTCCGCCACTATTTCGGACGATATCCCGGCGGGTCAGCTGGCCCCTTCGATCAGCCCGGCGGCCAGCAGCACAGCCGCCGCGGCCGGGTGGACGACGGCGGTGGGCGTGACGAGCGTCACCTTCGCGATCATCGAGCCGGGGAGTTCCTACTCGTACAGCCTGACCGGGGTCCCCAGGGCGAGCTCGTCGTCGAGCCAGTTGACGGGTGTGGGAGCCCCCACCACGACGAGCTGCGGCTTTGCCACCCCCGGAACGGGGACATACGCCTCAACCCTCTGCTTTGTCAACTTCGCGGCCTTCAACTACAACGAGTACAACAACGCCACAGCGGCACAGCAGGCACAGTACGGCACCTGTCAACAGATGACGGCCGCGATCGCCGTCACGCCGTACACGCTGTCGTTCTGCCTCAGAACGACGGTGACGCCATATCCCAGCGGCTGGATCGTCCAGTGCCCCGTGGCGAACCCGCCGACGGTTGCAGCCGTCGTCGCGTGCCCCATCCCCACCTACTTCGCGCCTCCGACGAGCGAGGCGTTCCTCGGCAACAACGGCTTCTACACGGGCATTTCCGGCGACCCGGCGCTCTACGAGAACGACGAGGGTTCCAACGCCTACGTCTACCTGACGAACATCGAGCTGACCGATTCGAACGGCAATGCGGCGACGAACTGGGAGCTCGTGACCGGCGACGCGGAGTCGACCGACGGCAGCGAGTTCCTGACGTGGACGACGGACGCCAACAAGGTATTCAGCCTGCTCCCCAACAGCTCGACCTCCCAGATCGGCAACGCCTGCGCCGACCCCGCCCCCGGCGCGGGTCTGACAGGCATCGGAACGAACACGGTCGAGTGTGTGGCATCGGTGAATTCGGACAAGACGGGTACCGTCATGCTCGAGGTTCCGTCGCCGACGACGCTCACGGTGCAGCTGGGCCACACCGGGCTCGGGCTCCAGGCGACGTTCGTCGGAGTTCTCCTGCCATGAGGCCCGCAGTGGCCAGCCAAACCGGCGACGGCGTCCGGGGGTCGGGGCGAGACCGCGACCTGTACGCCGGTGCCCCTTCCACCAGGTCAGCCGGGTTGGTTTCGATGTCCGTCGCGCAACCTTCGCCGCCCGATCCGGTGGCCGTACCGGCGCTCGGTGCACCTGTCCCATGAGACGCCGCCCTCAACCTCGGGTTGAACGCGAGACACGTTGGAACGCCCGTGCCCGCTCGCGCTCGTCAGCCGGCGACACACTCATCGAGGTGCTCATCGCCGTTGTCGTGCTCGGTCTGGCGTCGACTTCGCTGATGCTCGGATTCAGCACGTCGATCTGGGGATCATCCGACTACCGCAGCGTCGCGACGGTCGACACCGTACTGAGGAGCGCCGCCGAAGAGGTCACGACCCAACTCCAGCAACAGTCGAGCACGCAGTGGGGGAACTGCAGCGCGCCACAGGTGCCCAGCGTTCCCAGCGGCTATACGGCGCAGATCCTCTCAGAGCAGTACTGGAACGGCACGACGTTCGCCTCGACGTGCGTCGCCAACGCGGCCCAGCTGGACGTCATCTCCGTCACGACGAAGGGGACCACCTACCAGATCAGCGTCGTTGTCGACGACCCCCTCACCCGCTCGCTGCCGGTCTCGGGAGCGGCGACGAAGCTGGTCTTTGTCGGCCAGCCCGGTAGCGTCAGCGCCGGCTCGGCCATCTCGCCCCCGCCGGTCGTCGCAGTCGAGGACGCCGCTGGGAACGTGGTCACGACCGACCTGTCCCCGGTCAGCCTGACCATCACCGCCGGGACGGGGACGAGTGGGGCGACCCTCTCGACCAACTGCACCGGGAACGAGTTCTACGGGGTCGTGACGTTCTCGAACTGCAGCATCACGTCAGTGGGGACGGGCTACACCCTTACGGCGACCGACGGCACGCTCACCTCCGCCACGAGCGGCACGTTCAACATCACCGCGGGCAACCCATCTGCGCTCACCTTCATCTCCCAGCCCGTCACGGGCGCGAACATCCAGGCCGCCGGTACGGGAAGCTTCACCGTGTCGGTGGCGATCCAAGACGTCTACGGCGACACGGTGCTCGCCGACAGCAGCGACCAGGTAACCCTCGCCATCAGCAACAACCCCGCCAGCGGCGTGCTGAGCTGCGCGGGAGGTTTGACTGCGACGGCGGCGTCGGGTGTGGCGAGCTTCACCGGGTGCGCCATCACGGTTACCGGTGCCGGCTACACCCTCACGGCCGCGAGCGCGACCAGCCCGTCGCTTTCGGCACCGACCAACGCCAACTCCTTCAACATCATCGCCGGTGGCCCGGCCGCGCTCCGCTTCGCCTCCCAACCCGCCACGGGCGCGAACATCCAGGCCACGGGTACGGGAAGCTTCTCCGCCTCGGTGGCGGTGCTGGACGCCAACGGGAATATCGTGCTCGCCGACAACAGCGACCAGGTGACGCTGGCCATCAGCGCCAACCCTGGCAGTGGCGTGCTGAGCTGCACAGGCGGTCTGACGGCGACGGTGTCCGCGGGTACGGGGAGCTTCACGGGGTGCGCCATCTCCAAGGTGGGCTCCGGCTACACACTTACCGCGTCCAGTTCCACCAGCCCGTCGGCGTCGGCGCCCAGCAACGCCGACTCATTCAACGTCGTCGCGGGATCGGCGACGTCCTTGGCGGTGTCGGGCTTTCCGACCTCGACGGTTGCGGGCGTGAGCCACACCTTCACGGTGACGGCGCTCGACGCCGACGGCAACACGGCGACGGGCTACGCGGGCACAGTCTCGTTCACGGCGAGCAACGATGCCGTGGCAATACTCCCGGCGAATTCCATGCTCACCTCCGGGACCGGGACGTTCAGCGCGACGTTCAAGACGGTGGCCGGCGGCACGAAGACGCTGACAGCGACCGACACGGTGACCGGGACGATAGCGGGCAGCGAGTCGGGCATCTCCGTGACGGCCGGTACGGCGACCCAGCTCGTCTTCACTCCGGCGACACCCGGTCCCGGTTCTGCGGGCAGCCCCATCCCGAACGCATCGGTGTCGGTGGAGGATGCCTACGGCAACGTCGTGACCTCGGCCTCGGGGTCGGTTGTCATCTCGATCAAGTCCGGCAGCCCGCAGTCGAGCTTCACCTCGGGGACGACCACGGTGGTGTTGAGCAGTGGCGTTGCAAACTTCAGCAACCTCGTGGTGATCACGCCGGGTAGCTACACCTTCACCGGGACGCCGAGCGGGATCAGCGGCGTGACCACGGCGGTCAACTCCGCCGCCTTCACCGTCACCGCCGGCACGGCGACGAAGCTGGTCTGGGACGTCCAGCCGGTCGGCGGCGTCACCGAGGGGATCAACTTCGCCACCCAGCCCAAGGTCTACGTCGAGGACGCCTACGGCAACGTCGCGACCACCAACGCGAGCAGCGTGACCCTCGCCCTCAACGGCTACACGGCGGGCAACGGCGGGGCGACACAGGGCACCCTCGGCTGCACCAACCTCACCGTCACCGCCTCGGCCGGTGTGGCCACCTTCGCCGCTTGCCAGATCACCGGGACGGCGGCGGCCGGCACCTACACCCTCACGGCGACCGACGGATCGCTCACCGCGGCCCCGGCGTCGTCGAACGTCTCGATCACCTACGGCACGGCGACGAAGCTGGGCTGGGGCGTCCAGCCGGTCGGCGGTGTCACCGAGGGGACCAGCTTCGCCACCCAGCCCGTCGTCTACGTCGAGGACGCCTACGGCAACGACGTCACCAACAACACGAGCAGCGTGACCCTCGCCCTCAACGGCTACACGACGGGCAACGGCGGGACGACACAGGGCACGCTCGGCTGCACCAACCTCACCGTCACCGCCTCGGCCGGAGTGGCCACCTTCGCCGCTTGTCAGATCACCGGGACGGCGGCGGCCGGCACCTACACCCTCAAGGCGACCGACGGATCGCTCACCGCGGCCCCGGCGTCGTCGGGAGTCTCGATCATCGCCGGCACCGCGACGAAGCTGGGCTGGGGCGTCCAGCCGGTCGGCGGCGTCACCGAGGGGACCAGCTTCGCCACCCAGCCCAAGGTCTACGTCGAGGACGTCAACGGCAACGTCGCGACCGGCGACACGAGCAGCGTGACCCTCGCCCTGAACGGCTACACGACGGGCAACGGCGGGACGACACAGGGCACCCTCGGCTGCACCAACCTCACCGTCACCGCCTCGGCCGGCGTGGCCACCTTCGCCGCTTGCAAGATCACCGGGACGGCGGCGGCCGGCACCTACACGCTCAAGGCGACCGACGGATCGCTCACCGCGGCCCCGGCGTCGTCGGGCGTCTCGATAATCGCCGGCACGGCGACCAAGCTGGCCTTCACCCCGTTGACGCCCGGACCTGGCGTGCACGGTATCGCCATCCCGAACGTCGCGGTGTCGGTCGAGGACACGAACGGCAACGTGGTGACGACGGCGTCTGGGTCGGTTCAGATCTCCATCAAGTCGGGGAGCCCGCAGTCCGGCTTCACCTCGGGGACCACGCTGGTGGGGTTGAGCAGCGGAGTGGCGAGTTTCACCACCCTCGTGGTCACCTCGACGGGCAGCTACACCTTCACGGCCGCGCCAATCTCGATCACTGGAGTAGGGAGCTCGGTCAACTCGAGTGCCTTCAACGTGACGTGATCGCCCCTGGCCGGGTTCGAGAGCCCGATTGGCCGGTTTGATGTTGACAGGGCGTTAGGCAGGAATTAGTCGGCGGGGAGAGAGGGGCAGCCGCGCAAGGGCGGCGGGCACCGGCTACGCGCGGGCAGGGCAGGGATCAGGCGGGGTCGCAGGTGCGGGTGGAGGGGGGTTGCTGTACCGTCCCAGATCTCAAGCAGGCAAGTTGGGGCGACTCAGTGGCATTCGATGGGGCGCGCGTCACGAGACGTCCAGAAGGACGCCGGATGGTGACGTAATGCGCAATCGCTCTTCCTGAGACTTGGCGAATTGGCGTCCTGCTGTGCGGCTGCGCGCTGGGGCGAGAGAACGGGCGAGGCACATGGCGCCAGATGACTCGCGAACGCGCCAGTGATCAGCATGGTGATCGAGGGATGACCAGACGAGTTCAATTCCCAATCGAGCCATCGTCGTTCATCGTCGTACCGGTGTTCCGGACAGATACGGAGGTGGCCGTGTAGCAGGATCCTGGCGCTTCAATGCAACGGCATCACAAACGTGCGACGGTGACGACCTCCGGGCAGTCGGCGCTCGAGAGCTGCTCTGCTCACAATTTCGACGACGGACCGCTCGGAACGCCGCGGAACCCAGTCCGGCTCAGCACCATGACTACTGACGTTTCCCCGAACCTACAGCCGACGAACACTCCGTCCCGTTGGAGCGGAGGGCGTGGCCGATCGAATTGACCGCAATGCAGAAGGGCCGGCGCGTGCAGGACACGAGTTGAGATCCAAGCTGGCCGCCGACTCGAAGTGGGCAGGAGTCTGCCAACCAGGCCTTGTGGCGCCGGTGCTCACCGATGGGATGGAAAAGGACAGGAGACCTCCCGCCAGCGCTGCCAGGCAGAGGGAGGCGCTTCGACTCAAACCCCCGGTGCGAGGCGCCAGGATGTCATCCGCCGTTGGAGGGAAGAGGCGATCACAGAACTGGAATTCCCCGTCACGCTGCGCCGATCCGCCGTGTGCCTCTGTGGACACCGCCGTTGCTGCGATCACGGCGCGACAAACCGCGGCACGTGCCGCCCAGCTTCCGCCGGGACCTGGGAGTTACCCCTCCCCAAACCCCGCGACGCGGACCGAGAAGACCAGCCCCGCCGCCGTCGGCTCGGAGTGACCTGTCCCCTTGCTGTTCATGGCATCATTCGCTGAGGATGTCACGTCGACGGGACGGTCTTCCTACTATCGCGGATGGACTCACGAGAGAAGCGGAGCCGTCGAATTAACATCCTCCGGATTGCGATGCCGTCTGGCGACGACGTGCCAGGTGATTGCGGCTGCCGGGCCCATGTGGTCGCCAGCCCGCTCCTGACTCGCACGCCCGTTGTCCGAGGATCAACACATCGCCCCATCTGTCGGGGGTAGTCATGCGTCGGATCCTCGCTCCGCTGCTGGGCGCGTTCCTCGCCGTCGGTACGTTCGCGGTGGCGATCGTCTGCTCGGCAGGACCAGCAGGTGCCGACGTCGCCTGGCCAACGCGGAGCGAGGTCGCCGGATCGCTCAACACCGGCGGCAACGCGGTGATCAATTCGGTCTCGTGCTCCTCGGACGGCAACTGCGCCGCCGGTGGGTACTACAAAGACAGCTCTGGGAACACCCAGGCCTTCATCGTCAGCGAGGTCGCGGGCGTTTGGGGAACGCCGAGCGAGGTCGGCAACGATGCGCAAATCGACTCCGTCTCGTGCTCCTCGGACGGCAACTGCGCCGCAGGCGGGCAGTACAGAGACGGCTCCGGCCATTCCCAGGCCTTCGTCATCGACGAGGTCATGGGCGTCTGGGGAACGCCGAGCGAGGTCGCCGGAGCGCTCAACACCGGAGGTGATGCGTGGGTCAGATCGGTCTCGTGCTCCTCGGCCACCAGTTGCGCCGCCGCTGGGTTCTACACAGACGGCTCCGGGAACGCCCAGGCCTTCGTCGTCAGCGAGGCCGCGGGCGTCTGGGGCACGCCGAGGGAGGTCGCCGGAGCGCTCAACGCGGGCGGTTGGGCGTGGATTCCTTCTGTCTCGTGTCCCGCGCGCGGTTACTGCGCCGCCGGTGGGTTCTACACCGACGGCTCGGGGAATACCCAGGCCTTCGTCGTCAGCGAGGTCGCGGGCGTTTGGGGAACGCCGAGCGAGGTGGCTGCATCGCTCAACACGGATGGTGTTGCGGCGATTGATTCGGTCTCCTGCTCTTCGCACGGCAACTGCGCCGCCGGCGGGTATTACGAAGGTGGCTCCGGCCACTCCCAGGCCTTCGTCGTCAGCGAGGTCGCGGGTGTTTGGGGAGCGGCGAGCGAGGTCGCCGGAACGCTTAACAACGGCGATGACACGGGGATCAGCTCGATCTCGTGCTCCTCGGTCGGCAATTGTGGTGCTGGCGGGCAATACAGGGACGACTCCGGACGGATCCAGGCCTTCGTCGTCAGCGAGGTCGCGGGCGTCTGGGGAATACCGAGCGAGGTCGCCGGATCCTTGGACGTTGGCGGCAACGCGTGGATCAATTCGGTCTCGTGTGCCGCGGGCGGCAACTGCGCCGCCGGCGGGTACTACCAGGACGGCTCCGGGAACACCCAGGCCTTCGTCGTCAGCGAGGTCGCGGGCGTCTGGGGAATGTCGAGCGAAGTCGCCGGATCCTTGAACGTTGGCGGCAACGCGTGGATCAACTCGGTTTCGTGCTCGGCGGACGGCACCTGCGCCGCCGGCGGGTACTACAAAGACGGCTCCGGGGGCACACAGGCACTCGCTGTCAGCAGGGAGATGGTCCCTCCCTCGTACGCGGTCACCTTCAGTGCCAATGGCGGCAGCGGGACGATGAGTGCCGAGACGGAAAGCGTCCCGACGGCCCTCACGGCGAACGCCTTCACACGCACGAGCTACACCTTCACCGGCTGGAACACCGCGGCCAGCGGTTCGGGCCGGGCCTACGCCGATGGCGCGACCTACCCGTTCGACGCCAATACCACCCTCTACGCCCAGTGGAAAGTCGAGCCCCAGCCGAGAGAGATCCTGACGGTTCACCCGTCGACGGTGCTCTTCGGCGCGAAGGTGCGCCTTCGCGTCCACCTTTTCGGAAAGATGGGCACCGTCTTGGGGAGAGTCAAGGTCAGTTTCGCCGGCAGGACAATTTGCTCGGCATCACTCACGAATGGCGTCACGGTCTGCCTGGTGGCTTCGTCGTGGCTTGGACACGGGAGGCATCGGCTCGTTGTGAAGTTCGGAGGCTCGAGGCACTACCGTCCTCGGATCAAGTCTGTCGTCGTGCGGGTGAGCTAGAGATCTTCGCGTCATGGCGCGCGGTTTGACGTCATGGCTTCAGACCGCAGTGGCGGAGGAAGGCAAGGCAGAGGCGGGCCCCGGCGCCGATCCGACAGGACCCCTGGTCGTACCCCCTGTCCTTGTCGGTGGTTCTTGGTGGAACGCCCGACACCTGCCAACTGGCAGGTCGCGGGCGGGGCCGCCACTTCAAAGGCGCGAGCACCGAGTTACTGCACGACAGAGATGTGCGTTCCAGCATCAAGGGGTCAGAAACACGCAACCGACGCAGATCGTGAGGCGTGAATGGCGTCAACTTGGCATTGGCGGCTCGGGTCTGGAGGATCGCGTCCGTTGCCCGATCCGTCACGGAGCGGACGATGGTGGGAGACCTGAAACCAGGGATGATGAGAGGGGCCGGAGCTCCTTGCTAAGAGTCTCAGATCCTCTCGCGTGCCATAATGCCTGCTCAGCGCGCTCGGAGGGACTCGAACCCCCAACCTTCTGATCCGTAGTCAGATGCTCTGTCCAATTGAGCTACGAGCGCAGACCGCCGCGTGATCACGACCCGCGAGCGCGATCACCGTGTGAGCCCTGGATGTTACCCGGAGCACCACGACTCGGAGAGGGGGTCCGCACCTAGACCTGGTACGGTCCGGCTCGTGGCAGGCCACGCCATCGTCGACGGCGAGCCGCGGCCGATGAGTGGGCCGGAGCTCGCCCTAGGTGCGATCCGCCTCGCCTTCACGAACTATCGCGTCCTCATCAAGGCGATCGCGGTCATTCTCGTCCCGACGTTCGTCATCGGGGGTGTCCTTTCCGGGTACAGCCGATCGTTGGGCACGACGGGCGCGAAGCCGTCGGGGAGTTCAGAACTTGTCGAGCTGCTCGCCATCGCCGTGTTCCTCCTCGGGAACTTCTTCGCGCAGGCGGTCGGCGCCCGCGCCGTCGCCGACCTGGCCGCGGGCCGCCCGGCCGACTGGCGAGGTTCGGTTCGCGCCGCCTCCGCAAGGGCGTCGGCGGTCGTGGCCGCGAGCCTTTCGGTCGCCGTCCTGGTGGCGCTGGGCACGCTGCTGTTCGCCATCCCAGGTGTTTACCTGCTGATCTCCTTGTTCGTCGTGCTGCCGGTCGTCGTTCTCGAGGGGCGGACCAGCCGAGAAGCGCTCGCTCGGTCGTCCTTTCTCGTCCGGGGCAGATGGTGGGGCGTCCTGGGCGGCTACTTGCTCGTGCAGCTGTTCATCGCGGTTTGGTCGTTCCTCGCGGGCTACCTCGTCGGAGTTCTCGTCAACGGTTCGCCCGTGAGTCACGCCGTGGTGGCGGAGATAACGCCGACGTTTGCCGAGTTCGCCCTAGCCCCGATATCGATCGCCTTCGTGACCGTCGTCTACCTGGATCTTCTTTTCCGAAAGCAAGGGATCTCGCCTCCATCGGTCGATCGGGGACCGGGTTTCGGTTCGGATCGCGCCGCCGGCGAGGCACCGGGCGCGCCGTGGGCGGACGCCAGTCCGACCGGTGGTGCTGCACCGTGGCCGCAGGCGTGGGGGCCTTCGGCACAATCCGTCGACGGGCCGTGGTGGCCGAAGGAAACCCCAGGTCCGGCGTCGCCGCCGGGCGAGCAACCGACAAGACCACCGGGTTGGCCGGCCGTCTCACCGAAACCACCGGAGCCGGACTACACCGAGCGCTCGCCAGGTGACAGCTCCGCCCGTCCGAGCCCAGGAATTCCGACCCAAGACACCGCCGGGGAGCGCGAAGGATCGCCATGAGCTTCCTTTCCGATCGTCTGCTGCTCGCGGCGAGCGGGTGGAGCTGGCTCGGTTCGACGCGTTGAGCGGCTCTCGCAGCTACTGGGATGACGCGGCCCGGCGCAACGCGGCCTGGTACGTAGCCACCGGCCATGTGCAAGAGACTGAAGAGTTCTTCTCCCAGGGTGCCGCCGAAACCGATGCTTTCCTGGAGTTCTGCGGCATCGATCCCGGGGGGCGTGGGACCGTGCTGGAGATCGGGTGCGGAGTCGGCCGGATGACGCGACATCTGGCCGAGCTGTTCGGGAACGTCATCGCCGTCGACGTGAGCCAGGAGATGCTCCACCGATGTCGGGACAACCTCTCCTCTCATTCGAATGTCGACTACCGCCTAGTGGACGGGGACGGGACGCTTGGTGGGATCGGGGACGGCGAAATCGACGTCGTGTTCTCATACATCACGTTCCAGCACGTCCCAACCCGGGCGGCGCAGATGCGCTACTTCGAGGAATGCGTCCGAGTTCTGCGAGCCGGTGGGAGACTCGCCGTGCAGATCCGCTCGTCGTCCCCGTCGGCCGTTGCCCTCAGCTACGTGGGACACCTCGCGCACGTCGTCCAGGGCCGGCGGACGCTCAATCGCGCATGGCGCGGATCGCGAGTCCGGGCCTCCATGGTCGTGGAGTGCGTCCGTGCGCGGGGTGTCGAGGCGACGGTGCGTCCCTGGCCGCGCCACGCCCGCTGGAGTCCCCTCCAGTGCTGGGTGGCTGGATCCAAGAAGGGTTGACCGCAGGTGAATGAGCGACGGGCGTCGCTCTGAGCCCGCGCCGGGCCGCCGGGTTGGTCTCACGAGACATCTCAGTCGGGCCGTCACGGCGACTGCCGAACAATCGTGCTCAGTAACCTGCTCTGGTGCCCATTCAGGGGGCAGTGGGTGTTCCCTGATTTGGGAAACAGGGAACGGGAGGCAAAGTGAAGTCATCCAGTCAGACAGCGACCCTGGTTGGTGAGCTGGTGCGCCGATGACCGTCGACCCCGCCCTCGTCCCCCAGCGCCGGCTGCGCAGCGGTGCCCTGATGCCGGCCATCGGGCTCGGCACGTTCGGCTCGGACCGTTTCGCCGCCCAGGACATCGCGCAAGCGGTG
>Ga0187874_10001079_pt1 | contig 27299 bp, 26 predicted proteins | sample June2016WEW_16_1_3_FD_132993 | JGI IMG/M metagenome (GOLD analysis project Ga0187874, IMG submission 132993) | Peatland microbial communities from SPRUCE experiment site at the Marcell Experimental Forest, Minnesota, USA - June2016WEW_16_150 | ecosystem: Environmental > Terrestrial > Soil >... | reverse complement strand
GACGGACAGCCGCCGAAAAAATTCACGCCGCCGCCCTTGCGCACCAGATGCACGGCCGCCTCCCACACGTTGGGGTGACCCACCGCTTCAATCACCGCGTCGAAATGCGTCTTCGTCGCTTCACGAATTTTTGCGGCCAGCCCCCTCCCGTCGCCGATGTCAATCGCCTGGTTTGCGCCGAGGCGGCGTGCTGCTTCCAACCGCGCCGCGCGGCGGCCGGCCACCGTCACGTCGCAACCGAGATTTTTGGCCAGTGCGGCGAACATCAACCCGATTGGCCCCGCGCCTAAAATCAAAACGTGCTGGCCCGCACACAAGTTTGTGTCCTCGATGCCCTGGACGACGCAGGCGAGCGGTTCGACGAGCGCGGCGTCGCGGAAATCGGTTTCCGGCTTGAGGCGCAGCAGGTTCTTTTGGACGAGCCGGGCGGGAACGACGATGGCTTCGGCATAAGCCCCATTGAGAAACAGCAGGTCTTCGCAAAGATTTTCCTGTCCAGCCCGGCAGTAAAAGCATTCACCGCACGGCGCGGAATTGGCCACGACCACGCGGCCGCCAATTCGGAATTCGGAGTTTGGAATTCGGAGTTCGGAAATGACGCCGGCGAGTTCGTGGCCGAAGGCGGCGGGCGGCACAATCATTTTGGCGTGATAACCGCGTTTGAACACTTTCAAATCCGTGCCGCAGGTGAGCGCGGCTTCGATGCGGATGCGGACTTCGCCCGGCTTGAGCGCGGGCGGCGCAATGTCTTCAATCTGAATGTGTTCTTTGCCGTGCAGGATGGCGGCTTTCACGGACGCAGTGTATGACTGCGCGCGGGCACGGTGGAAGAAAGTTTTTTGTTGGAACAATCAGTGCCGGAAACTTCCAATGATTCACCGAAGCCAGGATGACGAGGCTCAAATGGTTTCGGGAGAACGAATCTCCTTACGCCGGCTCCCATCATTGTTTGGAATCAGTAAGCATTCCAGTCGCCCCATTGCCCGCGGACAATCCATTTGACTTGCGGCGTGCATGGCGGCTGTCCGGCCAACGTTGCGAGTTTCGCATCGAAACCCCATTTGCGTGTGGGAACAGTGTAGTTGTGGGTGGGATATCCGGATCTGTCGGAGGGGCCAATCCAGAAATTCGTTGCATAAATGCTCTGAAACATGACGACGATGGAACCGTTATACCACAGGGATATACTGTTAGCACCCCAGTCTTCATTCAAACGGAGGAAATTCTCCAAGCCGCCGCTGTATTGTTTTTTGGTGCCCGCTAGGGTGGAAGGAACGATGCCTTCAAGGCAAGCGGCGTTGACGGTGATGTTGCCGTTCACAACGCGACTGCCAGTGCCACTTTCAGGAGCGTTATAACTACTGCCGCTTTTAGTAAGGCTGTTGGCGTCGTTCCAGTTGCTGGAGAGAATGGTAATGGAATCACCCATCAGCCCGGCCGGGTAAGTGTAAGCGGTGTTCGTGGTGTTGGCGGACATTTGGCTGACGCTGGCGCTGGCGTTAGTCTGGACGTTGTAATTGCCCAGCACATAAAGCGGCTGGGGCGTGGCGATAGTGAGGCCTTTGGCTGACGCCAATTGCCAACCATTGACCACCCGCACGCCAGGAAGTCGAAATTTACTGATCGGGGTGACGGCATTATAGACGTAAATGGAATCAATGGGATGACCTTTGGAGCCGTGGGCGCCATCGCTGCCGCCACATTGAAAATTCCACTGGTAACCGCCAACTTGAACGCCGCCGCGCGTGGTCGCGTTTGTCAGCCAGCTATTGAATTTGGCGACGTCAATTTGAACGACCTGCACTATGGCGCATTCGCGGAAATCATAAAAATTGGTGTTCATCACAAAGGAATAACCAGCCAACGCAATATTGGTGGCGGCATAGTTGGTGATATTGACGCCGTTGGTAGTTTTTTGCAAAAGCAAATCGTTTGTGAGCAAGATCAGGCGGCCGGAAAGGTTATTATAGTCGCTATAGTAAGCGCTGAGGTTGGTGCCGTACCAGCTATTGCCATTCGTGCCGGAGACGGAATTGGAGATGATGAGATCGCATTCGTTGTAAAGATACGTCTGATTGGAAGACGCATACGCAACATCGTTGGGTACGCCCAAGCCTGCTGGCGGCAGGTTGAGAATGGCTTCAGGGTTGGTGAGGCCGGTATTGCTGCCGGCGACGGGCATGACCAGCGAGTCATGGTGGGAAACCGGTTGGCCGCCATTATAGGTAAGATCGCCCGAGATAAAGGACAGGTTCTGTTGATCATTGGGGTTATCGTGGTTGGTGACCAGCAAGGTGGCCGAAACGGTGTCATTAAACGTCATCAGTGCCTGCGGACACATCCAGATGTTTCCGTTGACCATGACCTTGCCGTTCATGGTCATCGCCTGGCCGGGACTGATGTCCATGTCCATGTTGTAAAACGCGCCATATTGGAAAACGGGGATGGCGGCGAGTTGGAACTGCTCCTGGACAGTGGAGGACATGCCGTAACCCTGGTTGAGAGGCGTTGCTGTGGCAGTGACTGTGCAAGTGGCTATGGCGGCATTCAAGCCGCTGAACTGCGAGGAGTTCAACAAACCCCAGTTGGTGGTCCAATTTTGCGGGACTACGGTCACGGTGATTTGGCCTGCCGTGCTGCCGTTGGTGCCGCTGAACTGGAAGGTGACAGGCCAGTTGGTTGCCGGTATGGGCAACACCTGATAAACGCTGGCGTTGTTGAGGGTTTGATAGAGGAAATCACGGTCCATTTGTGAGATAATCGTATCAACGGCGGCTTCGGCGGCGGATTCGCTGGTGTTGTAGAGGTTGTTCCGTTGCGTTATTGTGGAATTGCTTGCAATCATATACATCATGCTGGCAAAGACGGTCAGAGTGACAACCAGGAAAACCATGATGATGACCAAGGCATAACCCCGGTTATTCCGCCGGATGGATTTGAATAAAATTTGCATAACGTCCTTTGTGTTTTTCAGTTCCACGCGCGACGGTAAACCCGCGTGCGCAGTTGGTAATAGTCAAAAGCGTTGACACCGACCCCGCCGACATAGCCCACCGGGTATTCCCATTGTGAAAATTGCATCGTCACCCATATGACCAGGCGATTGCTCAGACCTGAATAATTCGTCGACGTCCAAATATTCCCGTAATAATCTGCGGCAGCGAAAACGATTTGGTTGGTCAGGAAAGAGGCCAGCGTGTTGGTGAGGGTGGGAACGCCATTGAGCACGTTGTATTGCTTCAAATAATTGGTCGAATTGGTCTGAGTGCTAAACTCCAGATAGAAAATCGTGTAGCTGGCCATGTTCGTGGTGGGGTAAACGATCAGGGCATTGCCTTGCTGATAGTTTGACAATATGAGCGAGAAAGAAGTGGGGCCGGTAACGGAACAGTTCCCGACATAAACCGTTTTCGCCTCCTGGATTTGGAGCCGGATCTGATTCATTGATTTGCGTGAGCCGGCGGTGGCCACCAGCTTGGTCGCTGCCAGGGTGTAGACGCGCAAACCAAAGATTTGAACGGCGATCATCGCACCCGTGAAGATAAACAGGAAGACTCCAACGGTGATCACCATCTCCGCCAGTGTGAAGCCTCGAATGTTCCTCCGAGGCGGGCGGTTTTGGGTGTTTTTGAAAAGTTTCATTGGTCAGGCGCGCGCAAGGTTATGACGGTATTGGTGTACGTATAGCCGGTCAGCGGAAAGGTCCAGATTACGTCCGAACGGATTTGCCGCAGTGGCGGATTGTCGGAAACCTTCGTGATGTAAACGCGGTTTGTGAGCAAAAGCGGAGCGCCGCTTTGGGGAACATCATTTGTATCCACCTGGGGAGGCAAATTCGTTACGCCAAGCCAATCACCCGTTCCGGGTCCAACACTTTGGGGCCACACCTGGGTGTCCCATTTCGCCGCACGCGCCTGTTCCAGCCCCTGCATGGCATACGACTGTGCTCCCTGCGACATCGAACTCCACTCCGCCATCCGATTGGCCTGCACGTATCCGTAAATCATCCCGGAAATCACGAGCCCGAAAATGAAGAATCCAACCATGACTTCGATCAACGTGAATGCGCCACACGCGATGCCCGATTTGCATCCCGTGGCTTTGCCAAGACGGTTCACCATAGATTTTTACGTCAGATTTTCTTGCTCGCTGGGTCATAAAATAGCAACCCGCATACCATTATGGTTGGTCGGAACCATTGTCGGATTACAGACAGGATGACAACTCTTTACAGACAGGATGACAACTCTTCATCGCGCCGCTGTCCTGTAATTTGGCAATTTTGTCCACAAACCCGGACGCGGGGCAAACAAGGACGCTGCCTTCAAAGCGTGGCGGACTTTCGTCCGGTGGCTTTGGTGAAATTAACCTCCCGCAAATAAATCGGCGCCAATTTTTCGCCGGCGACAAAGCCATTTAGCCCGGCTGCGAGCCGGGCTAAGGTCGCCGCGCGCGGGAAGATTGTCCGGCCACCGGGAAACCAGCGCGTCACTTCCGGGCCAGCCAGAATTTCCCGCGCCTCAGCCCGCGATTGAACTTCCTGCAACGTCAAAATCCGCAGCGGCTCAATTGTATTCCAGCCGTCCGCGGATGTTTCATACGTTGCCAGATAAAATTCATTGCGCTGCGCGTCCACCATCACGTTCACACGGCCGAAAATTCCTTCTACCCGGGCCTGTGCCGCCAGACAGTCCGCGCTGCTCACGCCGAGCAATTTTGCGCCGCGCGCCAGTTGCCAGCCCTGCGCCATCGCAAGCGCAACGCGAACGCCCGTGTAAGAGCCGGGGCCGAGGCCGACCGCCAAAACTTCAATCTGCTCGCGCTCCAGTTTTGCTTCGCGCAACGCAGCCTCGATCAGGCCGAATGCCCGGGTCGCGCCGGTCTCAATCGCTTCGCCGAGCACACGACCGGCACGCACAACCGCCACGCTCCGTTGGGGCGAGGAAAATTCAAGCGCCAAAATCGTCATAAATAATTTTCCGCTCCGTCTCGCCAATGATTTCAACCTTCACTTTTTTGATTTTGCCATCTGCCAACGTCCCATTACCATCCTCCAGCTTTTCAGCCCATTCAATCACCGCCACGCCGTCCGGCTGCAAAAATTCCTCCAGACCGGCGGACAAAATTTGTTCGCGCGTTTCCAGCCGGTATAAATCCAGATGAAACAGCCGCAGCCGCCCGCCACGGTATTCGTTCACCAGCGTGAAGGCCGGCGAATGGACCCGGGTCATGACGCCCAGCCCACGCGCGACGCCTTTCACCAGCTGTGTTTTGCCCGCGCCAAGTTCGCCGGACAACGCGATGACACAACCGTGCTGCGCCGCCCGGCCCCACGCCTCGCCGAGCGATTCCGTCTCCGCCGGGCTATGCGAAATGAACATGGACATCACGGTAGGACAGGCGTCACGCCTGTCTCCATTCTCAAAATTTGAGACAGGCAAGATGCCTGTCCTGCATTATCGTGCAAAATGGTCATAGCCATGCGCAGTGAGTTGGTGCGAACCCGTTTTGTCATGGATCGTGACGCCCCCGCCGGTGACAATTTTCCCGATGCAACTTAATTTCAATCCGGGAAACCTCTTCGGCCATGCGTCGAGCAGCTTCACCGCGTCGCTGCCGGCAATCGTGAACAGCAATTCAAAATCCTCGCCTTCGGTCAGCGCGGCGGCAAAAGCCGGTTTGGCCGAGGAGCCTGCCCGCTCCCGCGCCTTCGCCGCGCGGCTGACCGGCACCGCCGTTTTGAGCAGCTCCGCGCCAACACCGCTCGCTTTCAAAACGTGCTGCAAATCGCCGGCCAGGCCATCGCTTAAATCAATCATCGCGTGGATGGTAAACTGTTCCGCGAGCCAGCGCGCCTCAGCTAATCGCGGCTCGAACTCCAAATGTTTGCCGGCGCGCGAACCACCCAGTTCGCCGGTGACAAAAATCGCATCGCCGACTTTTGCGCCCGAACGAAGGATTTGTTTTCCCCGCGTGACTGTGCCGAGCAGCGCGATGGAAATGAAAACGCGCTCCGGATTTGCCGTCGTTTCGCCACCGGCAATTGCCACGCCATATTTTTGAGCCAGCGCACTCATGCCACCATAAATTTTACCAACGAACTCCGGCTCAAAATTTTTTGGTAATCCGAGGGTTACAAGCGCGGCAATGGGTGTGCCGGCCATGGCCGCGATGTCGCTCAGGCACCGGGCGAGCGCCTTGTGCCCGATGCTTCCCGGCGACGTGACTTTCGTGAAATGGATCCCTTCGACCACCGCGTCGGTCTTGAACAGCAGCCATTTGTCCGGCACTCCCAAATCCAGCACAGCGCAATCATCGCCCACGCCGACCAATACATCCTGGTTGGTCGGCAGCGATTTTGTCAGACGCGCAATGAGCTCAAATTCATTCATTTTACGAAACAGAGCACGACGAGGTTGGCGACGTTGAACAAGCTGTGCGCCGTGATGGGCGCGAGCAGGTTGTCCGTTCGTTCGTAAAGCCACGTCAGCGCCAGCGCCAGTGCAAACAATGGCACGAGTGTCGCGGCGTCCATGTGAATCAGCGCAAATATCGCATTGATGCCAAAGAGGGCATATCGCGGCGAACCAAGTTGCTTGACGAATGGATACAGCACGCCCCGAAAAATAAATTCCTCGGCCACCGGCGCCATCACGACGGCAAACACGCCCAGATAAACGCGTGTCCACCACGATTGCGCGCCCGCCAGCAGCATTACGGCGGTTTGTTCTTCCGGCGGCCAGCCGATTTTTCCCAGCACGAGCACCGAAGCGTGTTTCAGCCACGACGCAATGGGCAAAATCACAAGCACGGTCAACAAGACCAAGAGCACCGTGCGCAGCCATCGCGATTCGCGAAGGCCGAAGACTTCGCGCCAACGGACTTGATGGTGCCGCAAAAAAAAATAAATCAGCACCCAGGTCGCACCTTGAAAACTCAGCGTGCCGAGTAGCACTGCGCCAAAGCCGTCCGGTGTTTTGAAGGCCGTGAAACCGGCCTTTTGCAGCAGACTGACAGTCATCACCCCGAAACAGAAGCAGAGCAATTGCACCGCGCAAAATTGAATCACGGCCTCACTGCGCCATGGTTTGGCGGATAACATGCCGTCAGCCTAGCGCAGCAGCACCGCAGTGACGACGCAAAATTCGCGCGCGTGGGCGTGTGGACAGTTTATCTGCATGTTTCACTTTGCTCAGACGGAACTCACGGAATACCTTTACCCAATGGCCGCCAAGCACACCAATCGGCTCGTGCGCGAAAAATCGCCCTACCTGCTCCAGCACGCACACAATCCGGTGAACTGGTTCGCTTGGGGTGAAGAGGCGTTTGCCAGGTCACGCGCCGAAAACAAACCGATTTTTCTCAGCATCGGTTACTCCACCTGCCATTGGTGCCATGTCATGGAACGCGAATCATTCGAGGATGAAAGGATCGGCGCGTTTCTCGACGAACATTTTGTCAGCATCAAGGTGGACCGTGAGGAACGGCCTGACGTGGACAAAATTTACATGACGTTCATCCAGGCTACGACCGGCGGTGGCGGCTGGCCGATGAACGTTTTCCTTACGCCGGAGCTGAAACCGTTTTTCGGCGGCACCTATTTTCCGCCGGACAACCGTCATGGCCGCCCAGGCTTTTTGCAGGTGCTCCGGCAAATCGCCGCGCTCTGGCGGGAACGCCGCGGTCAAATTGCCGCCTCGGCCAATGAAATCCACGCCCGGCTCGAAGCCGCAACGGCAAACATGACCACGGGCAATCTGATCCTGACGGCGGACGCGTTGCGGAATGCCGCGACCCTGTTCAAGTCTGCTTACGATCCGCGCCACGGCGGCTTTGGCGACGCACCAAAATTTCCGCAGCCCGGCATGCCGTCATTTTTATTGCGCTGCGCAAAACGTTTTCACGACGATGAGGCCGCGCGCATGGTCTTGCACACGTGCGAACGCATGGCCGCCGGTGGCATTCACGACCAGCTCGGCGGCGGTTTCGCGCGCTACGCAGTGGATGCCGGGTGGCTGGTGCCGCATTTTGAGAAAATGCTCTACGATAACGCGCAACTCGCACAACTCTACCTCGACGCACATCTTATTTCCCAACCCCGGACGCCAGACGCCAGACTCGAAACCCCATTCGCCGGCACGGTGCGCGGCATCCTGAATTACGTTTTGCGCGACATGACGCATCCGGATGGCGGTTTTTACTCCGCTGAAGACGCCGACAGCGAAGGCCATGAAGGGAAATTTTATTGCTGGACGAAGGACGAACTCTCGAAATTGCTCACCGTCGAGGAATTCAATGTGGCAGTTCGCCATTATGGCGTTACCGACCGGGGTAATTTCGTTGACCACAGCCATCCATGTCCGCTACCCGGCCAAAATGTATTGAGCCTGGTCGAGCCAAAAGTGAGTGCGGATGACCTGCCGCTGCTCGAATCGGCGAAGAAAAAAATGTCCAAAGCGCGCACTCAGCGCGTTCGTCCGCATCTCGACGACAAAATCCTTGCTTCCTGGAATGGCCTGATGCTGGGCGCCTTTGCCCGGGCTTACGCCGTGCTCGGCGGTGAAAAGTACCGTGTGGCGGCGGAGAAAAATTTGCAGTTCATTCAGAAAAATTTGTGGCAGCCGCCAGAAAGCAGCGCAGCCGTCCCGGGTGCATCCGAAAAACGCAGGCGAGACGCCTGCGCTACACTGTTTCACCGCTGGCGCGATGGCGAACGTGACCGTGTCCAATTGCTCGTGAGCTACGCCTTCCTGCTCTCCGGTGTCATTGAACTTTACGAAGCGACACTGGAGCCGGGGTGCCTCAATTTCGCCGTCGAACTGGCGGAAGCGATGATCCTGAAGTTTTACGAGGCGGAGAATGGCGGTTTCTGGCAGAGCACCACCGCCGCGAAGGATTTGATTTTGCGGGTCAAAGACGATTATGATGGCGCGGAGCCTTCAGGCAATTCCGTCGCCACGCTCGCGCTGCTGAAGCTGGCCGCCATTACCGGGCGCGGAGATTTCAAAAAGCCGGCCGAGGCAACGCTGCGGCTGTTTGCCCACCGGCTGCAACATTTTCCGCAAGCCATGCCGTTCATGCTGCACGCACTGGATTTCTGGCTGGAAGAGCCACGCCGTGTCATGATTGCCGGCGATGCCAGTTCCGCCAAGGCGCGCGAACTGGTGCACGCCGCGCACTCGGTTTATCAGCCGAACAAGATTGTTTTGGGCAACACCGGAGCGGTCGAGGGATTTGTTCGCACTTTGCCCGCGAAAAGCGGCCCGGTCATGTATCTCTGCACCGGCAAGGCATGTCAACCACCGACAAGTGAAGCCGCGACAGTGCGAGAATTGTTGCAATAAACGCTGAACGAGATCAGTCGTTTTGCTGTGACCGTTCCCGCCTTTCACCTCGCGGCTGCTGGATTTTGCGCAACGCCTGGCGCAATGACTCGATTTCGCGTTCGTCAGCGAGTTTCTGGCGTTCGGCCAGTTCGACGAGTTCGAGCACTTCCTCCATTTGGTCAAGTGTTTGTTTCAGCGACTCAACAATCTGTGTCACTTCTTCAATCGCCTGGCTGATGGCGGAAGAAGGAGTTTCGATTTTTCGTTCGGGCAATGCAGGCGCGTCGGCCGGCGGACCAGCTTGGGAAATCTGTTCCGTTCGTCGCGGGCCGCGGCCACGGCCACCACGATGGCCACGCCGCCTGCCACCGCCCGGACCTCGCGGCAGCGCGGGACGATTTGGTTCGGTTGGTTGTTTTTCCGGCACTCTTGGCACGAGCATGACGCACTACCGGACAAAAGCAATGGTGAAATGTGTTTACTTCTTCACCAGCAGCGCCAGCGATGCGGCGTAGCTATGCAAAAAACTCTTTTCGCCGACAGGGCCGATTTCGCCGTTGCAGAAAAATCCGGCGAGGCCGAGCGGGCCGAGTTGTCTCTGGATAAATTCCGCGTCGTGGTTTGGCTGGTGGAAAAGATGTTTTCCGCGACCATTGCAGCAGCAGAGGCAGCCGCCGTAAATCGTCGTGCCGGCCAGCCTTTGCTTCGCACGCCCGAGCAATTCGCCCATGTCCTCGGTCGCCGCCGCCGCGTCGCGCCGTTGAAATTGCATCGTCTGCCCCATGCGTGGCAACGCCCCGACGGCCAGCACGCCGGAGCGCGGGTCGGCGCCGATGAGGTTGCGCACGAGAAAATCGCCGCGATGAAAATCCTCGAGGTATTCGTTGACGACGAGGCCAATCAGCAGGTTGCCCTGCGCCTTGCGCTGTTCGTCGGGCGGAAGTTTTTGAAACGTTTCAGCGAGCACGGCATAGGCGGGCCGGTTGCCGATGTGATGAATCAAATTGCGTTCCACGCCCGTGAGCGTCCATGTCTCGCCGATGGGCGTGCAACCCTGTGAAATGACACCAGTCAACACCACGTCACCACCGACGGAAACCGCCACGCCGCCGTCCTCGAATACCTCGCCGTCCAGATAAACCTGCGTGAGCGGTTCGGGAACGGCGCCGCTGGCGAGTCCGCCGAAGACCGGCAGCGGTGCGTAAGCCTCGTTCCACGAGCGAAGCCAACTTTCCACGTCGAGGTGAAACGGATCAAGGAACACCAGCCAGCCGTTCGTGCGCGGGGGTTCGACGCCAGTTTCCAAATACCAATACGCCGCGCCGTTCGCCTCCTCCACCTGCGCCTGCGTGAAGCGGAAGCCTTTCAGCTCCCCGCCGGGCAGCGCGCAAAGCGCGAGCACGAGTCCGGAGGCATTTTCAATTTCCTGCGAACCGGCGATCAACCCATTGCTCGAACAACCCGCCAGCAATGGAATCCGGGCATGAACGCGCAAAATTTCCAGCGTCTGCCGGGCATGCGGGAAAAATTTTGGCGACATGAACAGCAAGCCGAGCGAAACCTGTGGTGCGGGCAGTTGCCGGCGCAGGTCTTCCGCCCACTGGCGCAGTCCGGCTTCATCGAAACCGCCCGGCCAGTGCGCCACAATGAAATATTCGTGGTTCACGATCTTACCTCAACCATGCCACAACTTTCTCGCCTGACCAAATTTCTTTGACCGGCTGGCGTGCGCGCGCCACGGCAGCGCGTTGGCCATCCACCAGGATCTCGGTGGCGAGCGGACGGGCGTTGTAATTGGATGCCATGACGAAACCGTAGGCGCCGGCGCTCAAGAGTGCCAGATAATCGCCCTCGCCGACCTTTGGCAACCAACGGTCCCTGCAAAAGCAATCGCTCGATTCGCAAACTCCGCCGACGACATCAGCTTTCATCATCGCACCGCCTTTGCGGGTGACTGGCACGATCTCGTGGTAGGCGTCGTAAAACGCCGGGCGAATCAAGTCGTTCATCGCGGCGTCCACGATGATGAAGTTTTTTCTGCCCGTGCGTTTCACGTATTCGACGCGGGTGACCAAAATGCCGGCATTGCCGGAAATGAACCGTCCCGGTTCGAGGAGGATTTTCAAGCCGAGCGGTTTTAAAAGCGGCAGCAACCGTTCCGCATATTTTTCCGGCGTCAGAATGTTCCTTGCGGCAGGCGATTGCCACCAGCCCGCCGCGCCACTCGCCAGCGCGGGTTGATAAACGATGCCCAGCCCGCCGCCGATGCTGAAAAATTCCAGCGGGTATTTCTCCTGCAACCGCCGCACGAGCGGCACGACCTTGCGCACGGCCTTTTCAAACGGCGACACAGTGGTCAACTGCGAGCCGATGTGCATCTGCAACCCGCGCAGCCGCAGATTTTTCAATCTGGCCGCACGGGCATAGACGCCCTCGATTTGCTCGAACGCGATGCCGAATTTGTTTTCATAAGTGCCGGTGGTGATTTTCGCGTGGGTGAACGCTTCGACGTTTGGGTTCACCCGCATGGCGATGGGCGCGATTTTTCCCAGGCGCGCAGCGACGCGGTTGATGCGCGTGATTTCCGGTTCGCTCTCGACGTTGAACGAATAAATCCCCCGGCGCAGGGCAAATTCGATTTCCGCCTCCGTCTTGGCCACGCCGGCAAAAACGCATTTGTGCGGGTCGCCGCCGGCCGCGATGACGCGCTGCAATTCGCCCCCGCTCACAATATCGAAGCCGCCGCCGAGATTGGCGAACGTCCGCAGGACGGACAGATTTCCATTCGCTTTGAGCGCGAAACACAGCAGGTGGTCCATCGGGGACATGGCGCGGTCGAGTCTTTGGAAATGTTCCGTCAGCGTGCGCTGCGAATAGACATAGAGCGGCGTACCGAATTTGCGCGCGAGCGTCTCGACGGCGGCGCCTTCGCAGAACAACCTGCTGCCGATGTAACGGAAGTGATGCACGACGCCGTGAGTTTAGGCTTCAGGGCTCAAAGTTCAACCCCGAAGGCTTTCGGGGTCAGGGTTGGGAAATAAAAGACCCGCCGGTGAAAACGGCGGGAGAAGGAAATCATTTGATTTTACGGTTCCGCCAGGATTTTGGCGCGCTCGGTGTGATACCGTTCCGGCGTGATTTGATCGGCCTTGTATGCTGCCAGCAACGCCTGGAGTTGCGCTTCCTTGGTGCCGGAAATCCCCGGCGGCGGCGCTTCAATCGGCTTCAGACCCAGTTCTTTTCCGGGATAGTTTGCGTTGATCTGGTTTGGCGGCGACATGACCTCCGGCTTGGTCGCCGGCGGGGCGGGTTTTACCGAACCGGTTGCAGCGGGCTGGGTCTGTGGCGCAGGGGGAGCGAACATGGGATTTGCCCATTCCTGTGGGTTCGGTTCGGACGTTTTTTGTTTCAATGCGGCTGGGGCCTTGGTTTGGGCTTCCATGTTGGAAGGCGTCGGCTTTGTTTGGGCCGCTTTCGTGCCAAGCATGGGTTTCGTTTGGGGAGCCGGAACTGTCGGTTGCGCGGAAACCGCGGGAGGCGGAACCACGACTACGTTTTTCGGGTGGCTTGGTTGTGCCTGCGTGGCGCCGGAGGGAGTGACCACAACCGGCGGCGGGGCGGGCTGGGCCGGCTGCGCTTCCAACGCGTTCATTTTTTCCATCAATGCCGCGCGCGCGGCGGCTTGCGCCGGGGTGTCCTCGGCCCGGATGGTGATGAAGCCCGCACAAAAGGCAACCACGCAAACTACAGGAAATAACTTGGGAATTCGCATAAAGCTTTCTTACGCCATTTTCCCGCCGGATGCAACAGCTTTTCCTGCCAGCGGAAATAAATTCCGCCAGGCCTTTGGGAAAGGACAGGCCAAGATCGAATATTTCACTATGGTGTTCACTTCGTCGCGGGAAACTTTGACGCGCTGTTGCAACTCGATCACGTTCGCCGCGCGCAGCTTTTCCAGCGTCCGTACGCCGATCAAAATCGGCCACGCGCACGCCAGCCGCACACGGAACTGGCCGAACGGCAACGTGTTGGTATAAGTCCAGCCCGCCGCAAGGTGCGACTCCGCCTTGTCGAGATATTCGCGGAACAACGGCAGGAACCTCGCCTCGTTGGCCGGCGACAGCAGGGTTTCCGGCAGCAACTTTGCCGGTTCCAGTTTTTCGGTCGGCAGATAACAACGTCCCCTTTTCAAATCCGCCGGCAGGTCCCGCAAAATGTTCACGAGTTGCAAACCCTTCCCAAACCGGACACCGTCCGCGATCAGTTGCCCCTCGTCCAGCCTCGCGTGTGGAAATCCCGCAATGCGGGACGCGAGCAACATCTTTGTCCAGAACTCGCCGACGCAGCCGGCCACGCGAAACGTGTAATCGTCCAGTTCAACCGCGGTTTCCAGCGCGACGATTTTTTCGGTGGAGGCGCCGGCAAACCGGCGCAAATCCAGTTCCTGTCCGCCCATGATGGTGGTGAGGACATCGCGGACCAGTTTCAGATCGGCGGGTGAAAGTGTTTGCAGCAACGTCAAACTGTCCTCGGCCTTTTCCAGCAACATCCGCTCGGCGGGCGAACCCTGCTGTCTGGCCAGTTCGCCAAAATTCAGCGGCGCGGTGGACGAACCCAAAATCCGCTCCCGCAATTTGTGGAGCGCGTCGAGCCGTTGTTCCAGCGGAACCAGTTCGGTGTCGGCGATGGTATCGGTCGTGCGGGCGAGCAGGTAGGCGAGGCCGATTTGCGGACGAATCACGCCTGGCAACACGCGCAACGTCAGATAAAACGAGCGCGAGGTTTGCTTGAGCAAATCGTTTAAGGGTTTTGGCATTTGTATTTTTATGGTCCCGCAGGGACAACGGATATTAGCCAGCCACGCAGTGGCTGGTAACCGAATAAAAAATAAATTCGTCCCGTGAGGGACGATGGAAAATTTCACCACAAATATTTTTCATCATATTCCACAAGGTGCTTTTTGAGAAACGCCACATATTCCTCCTGAAATGTTTTTGTCCGGTGATGTTCAACTTGGTTTGCAATGTATTCTTTGACCGCACCGCAATTTGAAGCGCTCACGGTGAACGCTCCATAACCCGGCTGCCACGCGAAATTTTTCACGCCGATGGTTTCGTGAATCCACCGCGACGACGTTTGTTTGATGTCTTGCACAAACGACGCGAGTGAATGCGTCGCGCGCAAACCAACCAGCAAATGAACGTGGTCAGCCGTGCCACCGATGGCTTCGGGGATTCCGTCCGCCGCGCGAACCAAGCCGCCAAGATATTCATGCAAACGCGCCCGCCATTCATCCGCGATGAATGGATGCCGGTCTTTCGTGCTGAACACGATGTGGTGGTGCAGGCTTAAATGGGTTGATGGCATACGAGGTTGGATTGCCAATTGACGCCGGAAATTGTTTGGCCGTGTCGCGGAGCGACGGTGGAAATTAGCCAGACACGCAGTGTCTGGTATCGTTCCACAAAATTTAATCCGTCCCGGCGGGACGGTGGAAGCGTTCGCGCAACAATCCGATTCGGGAATTTCCATTGTCCTTTCAGGACGAATTTTCTTTTGCGCCACGACCAGACACTGCGTGTCTGGCTAATTTCCGGTTGTGCCTTCGGCACGAGCCTGGTCGCGAAGCGACCCTGGATATTAGCCAGAGACGCAGTCTCTGGGAACGGCCGGAGAGGGTATGTGTCCTGAAGGGACGCTGGCAATTCCCAATGGTGCGCGAGCAGATAGGCGCTGCCGGTTTGCGGGCGCACGCGCGCGGGCAGCACGCGCAGCGTCAGATAAAACGAGCGCAAAGTCGCCTGGAGCAGATCATTTAACGCGTTTGGCATTTTTAGACAGAATGAACAGAATTTTCAGAATTCAATTTGCGCCGCCAGTTCGAGTTTCAAATTTTGTTAATTCTGTCAGTAATTCTTTTGGGCGTCCTACATTTGAATTTTATATCCTGCTGCTTTTAGTTCTTTGATGATTGAAATTCCTTGCGACTCAATTGAGCCGTCAATTTTCTTGTAAACAAGCCCGTCAAGGTCGCTCGGCAAAACAACTCCTTCTTTGTAAAGACAACAAACCCGCTCACGTCCAAGTTTGCCAACGAAGAAGCCAAATTCAAAAATCACATTTGGGCGCGCACGTTTTTCCTTTTTGCGAGAGGCATCGGGCAAAGTGTCTTGGTCAATCGTGTAAGCGATGTCATCGGGAGTTAGCAAAATGAAGGCGTAGCCGACGTCGCTGTGTTGTTCAAATTTCTCAATTAAAGTTCGTCCTTTGTCTGGTTGTCTGTGCAACACGATTGGTTCAAGGCCAATTTGCCGAATGAATTGTTCAATGTCTGTTTTCAGTCCTTGATCATGTCCATGAACGATAAAAACCTTATTGGATAAGGCCGGTGAACCACCGCTCGATTTATTAGAGCGAAGCTCGCCAAAAGTGTCTTCTTCAACAGCTTTGAGTGCTGTTCTTAATGCAAGTAAAAGTGTTGATTTAGCTTTTTCAAATTCTGGCGGATACATGCCAGACGTTCGGATGCTCAATCCTTGTTTAATTAACAGGTTACTTGGCGAGTCTTCATCCACTACTTCGCGTATCAGATTCCGACATCTTGTTTTCCAAGCGAGCCATTCTGGAGTATCGTCTCCACCATATTGCCCCGGAAAATCTGTGCGCGGATAACAAAAATTTTGAAAGTTAAATTTTTCACCTTCATCAATCAGGCGCTTTAGTAATTCAATAGGGCTTTCCATAGCCGTTAATTTTTACGAAAGCTGTTCCCGCCAGCGGGCCAGTTGCTTCGCGACTTCCTTCGTTCCCGGGGCACCGGTCAGATTGCGTTTGGCCATCGCGCGTTTCAAATCGAATACGCCGAGGCCGTCGCGGCCAAAGGTTTTGTCCACGGATTGCAATTCCGCGAGCGTGAGCCGGTTGAGCGGTTTGCCGGATTTTTCCGCCAGCGCTACAACTGCGCCAACCGCGTGATGTGCCTGCCGGAACGGCATGCCCTTGCGCACGAGATAATCCGCAAGATCGGTCGCCAGCAACGCCGGGTCGCCCGCGGCGGCGGCGCAGGCAGCGCGATTCACTTTCGTGTTCCGCAACATCGCGGCCATGACCCCCACGGTCACGCGCACGGTGTCGGCGGTGTCGAAGAGACGTTCCTTGTCCTCCTGCAAATCGCGGTTGTAAGTCATCGGCAGACCTTTCAGCAGCGTAAGCAAGGCAACGAGGTTTCCAATGACACGGCCAGATTTGCCACGCGCGAGTTCGACGACGTCGGGATTTTTTTTCTGCGGCATCAGCGACGAGCCGGTAGTGTAGGCGTCGGCGATGTTGATGAAGTTAAATTCCGCACTGGCCCAGAGAATCAAATCCTCCGCGAGCCGCGAGAGATGAACGGCAAGCAGCGCGGCGGCGGCGCAAAATTCGACGGCGAAATCGCGGTCGCTCACCGCGTCCATGGAATTTTGCGTGAGCTGCGGCTTGCCCTTCGCATCCACGAAACCGAGCAGTTTGGCGACGAGCACGCGATTTAGCGGCAGCGTCGAGCCGGCAATCGCACCGCTGCCGAGCGGGCAGACGTTCGCGCGTGAGCGGCAGTCCCAAAGGCGCTCGCAGTCGCGCTCCAGCATCTCGACGTAGGCAAGCAGATGGTGCGCGAAGAATACGGGCTGCGCGCGTTGCAGATGTGTATAGCCGGGAATCAACACATCGGCATTTTTTTCGCCGAGCGAAATGAGCGCACGCTGTAAATCGGCGATTTCGCCAAGTAGCGCAACAATTTCATCCCGCAGCCAGAGGCGCATGTCGAGGGCAACCTGGTCGTTGCGCGAACGGGCAGTGTGCAGTTTGGCACCGGCAGGAACACGCCGCGTGAGTTCGGCTTCGATGTTCATGTGGACATCTTCGAGTTCGGGCCGCCACTTGAATTTGCCAGCGGCGATTTCCTTGCCGATGGTGTCGAGGCCACGGATGATGGCGCGCAGTTCTTTTTTGGTCAGCACGCCGATTTTCTGGAGCATGGTGGCGTGGACCATCGAGCCGAGGATGTCGTGCTTCCAGAGCCGATGGTCAAAGGAGACGGATTCGGTGAATTGCGCGACGTCCGCCGCCGGGCCGCCGGCAAACCGCTTGCTGCGGGAGATGGGAGAAATCTTTTTCATACCTGCACCGCGCCGAATGTGCGTCCGGTCAAACGAAATGTCACTCCCAAAGACGCAAAGCCAACCGGCGGTCTTGATCGTCATCCTGATTTTTGTTCCGGTTGTCAAACGGTTGTGATTTGGGGGCGGGATTAAAATTAGAATTAAACAAAAAACGGTATTGCGGTCGTGGCGCGGATGTGAAATTCTCCCGGGACAACCATGAGCGAGTTCAAATTTGCCTGTCCGGTTTGCGGACAGCACATCCAGGTCGAGTCGTGGCGGAGCAACACCGTGATGGAATGCCCGACGTGCTTCCAGAAAATCACCGTGCCGCAGGCGCCGGCGGCGAACGACCCGAAATTTATCCTGGCGGGAACGAAAGTCGGAGGCGAGCGTCCCGTTCCGCTTGCGGCGGATGCGGGAGAAGAGGCCGCGCCGGAGAAGCAATTTCCGATAGCAGTGTTCGTTGTTGTGCTTTTGCTTTGCGTAGTGGTCGTGGCGGTGTTTGTGTTCCGCGGAAAAATCTTCAAATCCACTGGCCAAGCCGCAACCGCGTCGGTCGAAAAACACACACCGGTATTACCGCCAGGCGTTGCCATGCCGTCCGCAGACAGCACGAATTGGACGTTGGACCTGGACAAGGTGACGATCCCGGATTCGCCGGCGGTGGGATATATTCATGGAAAGGTGCTGATTCCGGAACGGATGATTTTGAATCCAGACGGGTTGACGATCCGCACGGCGGCGTACCCGCCGGAAGCCGGCGTCACCATTTATCTGCGGCCAAGGCCGGTTGAGAGCCTTTACGGGAAGTCGGTGGTTATCAAGGCCAATGCCACCAACGCGCCGGCGGTCTATTTACGCTGGAGGGACGAGCAAGGCCGGGAGAAAATGCAACCGCAAACCAATGGCTATGCAATGCGGATCGAATTTGGAAAGCCCGACGGCGACCGGTTGCCGGGAAAAATTTATCTTTGCACGCCGGACGAAATGAAAAGTTGGCTGGTGGGTGCATTTAATGCCGAGTACCCCAAACCCAGACCCCAATAGCCGGAGCCGGAATGTTGAGGAGACGGTTGTCCGCTTGCTGACAAAACGGCGGCAGACGCTGGCGCTGGCGGAATCTTGTACGGGTGGGTATCTCGCGCATTGCATTACGAATGTACCGGGGGCTTCCAAAGTTTTTAACGGCGGACTCGTGGCTTACAGCAACGCGGCCAAACAAAAATTTCTCGGCGTGCGCGCCGCGACACTGACCCGGCACGGCGCGGTGAGCGCAGCCGTGGCACGCGAGATGGCGGAGGGTGCATGGAAAAGGTTTGGCGCGGATTTTGCTATAGCAGTCACGGGCATTGCCGGACCAACCGGTGGGACGAAAGCCAAACCGGTCGGGACGGTTTTCATTGCGCTGACCGATGCGCAGAGAACCGTCGTCGAACGCAAATTTAATTTTTGCGGGCGTGAACAGTTCAAGGTTTTGACAGCACAGCAGGCCCTGGAACAATTGCGGGCGCGGCTGGTTCGGGATTGATGCTTTGTGCTTGAGAGTGAACTTTTTTACACTAATCTGATTTTCAAACATGGCCTTGACTGCTGATCCACCGACGGAAGCGAACAGCGCGGCGGCAAACCTCATTGAGGCAACCGTAACACCCAAGCGGCGGGGCACGTTGTTGGTTGTGGACGATGAGGATGGGGCGCGGCAATCGTTGCGGATGGTTTTCAAGGATGATTACGATTTGCTGATGGCTGAAGACGGGCCGACGGCCATCAAACTGGCGCAGGACCATCCCATCGACGTGGCGGTGCTGGACATCCGCATGGCCGGCATGTCGGGCATCGAAGTGCTCGAACGCCTCAGATACGTAAATCCCGACATCGAAGCGATTATGATCACGGCGTACGAAACCACGGATACAATCCGCCAGGCGTTGCGATTACGCGCGTCCGATTACATCAACAAGCCATTCGAGATCGCCACCATTCGCGCTGCCGTCAGCCAGGCGATGCAACGGCGCACGCTGGAAAGTGAAATCCACAGCAGCGCGGAAAAAATCCAGCAACTCCTTGCCGAACTGCAAAACCAGCGCATTGAGGAGCAAATTGCCAAGACGCGTGGCGACATTTACGCCAGCATCATCCACGACATCAACGGCCCGCTCACTGTCATCTGCGGTTTCGTGCAGGTGCTCAACCGCCGGTTCAACCAGGCTTCGCGGCTGGACGTGGCGGACTTGGAATTCATCCGGGAACGGCTGAACATCATCGGGCGGCAGACGAGCAACTGCATTGAGATTTCCCGGCGCTACCTCGGCTTTCTCCGCCGCCAAAAGGATGAGACGGCGCGCGTGGGCGTCAACCAAATGCTTAACGATTTGAACCAGCTTGTTCGTGTGCATCCGAGCCTGCAGGACAATGAGTTCGGCATCCAGCCATTGGCGGAGGACATCGGCGTCAAAATCAACGGCACCGATCTCATCCAGATTCTGCTCAACCTTGCCGTGAACGGCTTTCAATGTGCCCCGTTCAGCCACCGCGTGGACATCAGCGGCGAAGTTTTGCAGGAGCCTCTTCGCTTGCAGGCGTTCAAGGACAGCCCGCAGGACCGATTGTTGAACGTGGAAGGATTCAACAACACCGCGCCGCTGGTGAAACTCCGGGTGCGCGATGACGGTCCCGGGATCCCGCCGGAAGTGTTGCCGAAAATCTTCCAGCCCTACTTTACCACCAAAGGCCCGCGGCAGGGAACCGGCCTGGGTCTCAACATTGTCCAGCGGCTCATCAAGGAAGGCAACGGCGCGCTGCACATCCACACGCACGTGGGCGAAGGCACGACCTTCACGATTTATCTGCCCGGGGCGAAGCTGGCGAAGTAAACCGGAACATGCGTACCGGGATTATCATCGCACTCGGTTTGATGGCTGCGGCTTGGGTGGCACGCGCGGATGAAAAACTGCCCGTGCTCAAGGTGGGCAGCGACGTTTACAGCAATGTGACGGTCACCACGGTCACGACCACGGACATCTATTTCGTTTACGCTGGCGGGATGGGTAATGCGAAATTGAAAAATCTCGGTCCGGACCTGCAGAAGCATTTTGGCTACGACCCCCAAAAAGCGGGTGAAGTGGAACTCAAACACACCCAAGCCAACGCCCAATATCACGCTTATCTCGTTAGCCAGCCGGCACCGCGTCCCCCAGCCGAGGAACGCGAAATGCCGTCAACAACGGTCACGCACGCCTCGGAATTGTCCTGGGGCACCGATCTGCCCGCATCCTTGGATCAGGCACGGTCTGAAAACAAAATGGTGTTGCTCGATTTTACCGGCTCGGATTGGTGCCCGTGGTGCATCAAGTTTGACCACGCAGTTCTGTCCACTGACAAATTCGCCGCCTACGCCAAAGACAAACTCGTGTTGGTCAAATTGGATTTCCCACGCCACACGCCGCAAGGTAACTCGCTCAGACAAGCCAATCGGGAACTCGCGAAACGATTCGGTGTGCACGGCTACCCCACCTATGTGCTGTTGAACTACGCCGGAAGGGAATTGGGGCGGCAGGTCGGCTATGCCGAAGGCGGCCCGGAGGCGTTTATTGCGGAATTGGAAGGCTTTAGCAAGCGGTGAACGGGCCGGCCCATGCCGCACGTGTTTTGCACGGCACAATCCTGATGCGTTGGCTGTCTGGAGTGGAATGAGCAAACTCCTGCCTCTGCGGTTGCCGAATCGTTAATGGCTGTAGGAATCCGGATTTTCCGCCATTCCCTCCAACCACGAATTCCCCAAAATGCCGCCAATAATGGTCAAATCGGCAGTCACTGCCAACGGCGTCCAAGCCAGACGCTCATATTTTCCAACGCCGTCATTATAAACCGGCAGGTCGTGCGAGCCGATTTTGCGTTCGCCCGAATAAAGCGTGAATGACTGATGGTTGGTCTGGACGATGGCATAAAGGACCGGTGGCATGTTGGTGCCGGGTCCAACCGGCGCATGGAAAACCATCACCGGCGGAAACTCGTGTAGCTGGTTGGTGCTGACAAAATGAGGCCGCTGGTTTTGCGCTACCCGCTTTTCGTTTTGATTGAGCAGATAGGCGCGAGTGTGGGTCTTGCCGCTGCGTTCGGAGTATTCCTCATAAGCAGCCAGCAAGTCCTTTTGCGGTTTTGCATCAAACAAGCGTGGATTGGCTTCGTCCGCCGGCTCGTTGACATCATCAAAATACCCGTTGGTCCAGAGGGCACGGGTGACGCATCCACCACTCAGCAAGGGTAACAACAGCAACAGCAGCGGCAACCGTTGTCGCATGACGAAATCCTGCACCGGCTATTACCGGTTGCAAACCTTATTTTCAGGAAAGCGGGCTCAGTTTCCCGGATACTCGCACGGATCCACAATCTTGCCGGCAATCGTGCTGGCGGCCACGGTCGTCGGCCTAGAACAGGCTGTAAATGAACGGCGCCAGCGCCGAGCCCTTGGCGACCACAAGAATCAAACCCAACAACAGCAGGAAGAACACGATGGGCATGATCCAAAACTTTTTCCGCACGCGAAGGAAATCCCAGAATTCTTTGAGGATGCTTAATTTGTTCATGGTGTTAAGAGGTTGGTGAGGGTGAGGAAAAGATGTTGGGCGACGAGCTGGTTGCCCGCCACGTTGAGATGCGCCGCGTCGCCTTCAAGAAAGAGGTCTTTGCCTTTGGGCCTGATGTCATCAGTCATGTCCACCAGCGGCACGCTAAGTTTCCGGCTGACTAGCATTTCAATCTTGAGGATATGATCGGAATCTGGATCGCGCAAATACCCAATGGTTGGGATATACAGCAGCACCGGTTTGATGTTGTTGCTTAAAGCCAGGCTGCAAATGCCCTCGATGTACTTGCGGAAAAAGGCATCCGGATCGTTTGCCTGTTCTTTCTTGAATAACGTGTCCTGCTTAGGGTCTATGGGAATGAACTTCACGCGCTCACGTTCATAGACTTCCCGGAGCTTGTACTCAACAAAGTAATTATAAGTGGCAAACCGGCGAAGAAAATTCTTCAACCACACCCGGCGCATGAAGGATTTGACAAACCCGGGGCTGTTTTTGTCGGAAAATTGCGTCCACAGGTTGGCGTCCGCCAGGATAACGATGTCCGGTTGATACTTCAAGCCGAACTCGCGAAGGTAAGCATGCATCTGGGCATAAGACCAGGCATTGACCCCGGCGTTGATGACTTCAACATGCTTTCCGTTGCCGGCCTGCTGTTGGAGCATTTTCTCGATCAAACCGGAATAAGTCTCAGCTTCAGTCAAGCCCCAGCCGAAAGTCTTCGAATCACCGAGCGAGAGAATGCGGATGGTGTTTGCGGGTTTGGCTGTTTGAAATTCGGGTCCGCGCGTACTGTGCGAGTTCACATGAACGGGTTTGTGATCGACCTTGGTGTAACAATTCTGGTTGGGCTTGAGTTTCCAGTAGAGCAGGGGGTCCGGCTCGTAGATTTCAACATTCCCGTAACCGGCGATTCGCAGCACGAACTCCAACGTGATGCAGCACAGGGCAAACGTGCCGGCCATGAGCGCGAGGTTTTGCAGCCAGGTTTTAAGCCGGGAACGGGGCGCCGGGCCGGTTGGGGTGGGGGCGGTTGCAGTCATCAGTATTGTTGTTCGTAGTCAGCCGGCTGCCGGACCACCGAACGGTCTCGCGGCAACCAGTAGCTTTTGGCCTGGGGGACAAGTTTTTCCGAAAGGAAATCCTTGCCGCCCAGGCGTCCCGCCAGCGCGAGGGGCGTGACTACCAGGAAGTAAAAGAGCGTGAGGAGCACCGTGGAAACCGCCAAGCCCAACGTGAAAGCCAGCCCCATCCACGCGATGTGCACCGTCCGGAGCATGCGCGGGGCAATGAGGCCGAGGAGCACGAGCAGCATCCCGGGGAACAAAAACCAGGGCCAGACCGGCCGGTGCCGGAAAAGAAACCATCCACCGAGCAGCAGAAACACACCACCGACCAGCAGGCCGAACTTTCGCAGGTCGCGGGTGGTGTGCGAGAGTTGCTGGAGGTCTCTTTGAATCATGGTGCTTCTTGGTTGCCCGGGTGTCAGCGGCGGCGGGCAATGACGATGAAAAAGCCGCCTTCGCGGTAGCCGCTCGACAGCGAACACAATTGGCTCCACACACGACTCGTGGCTGTGCCGCGGCTTTTGGGTTCAAACATCCGCTCATCGGGCGCGAGTTCCGGTCCGCCGGTGGGTTTAGGGATGGCGTTCACAAATTCCAACTGGTTTTCCTCCAGCCAGTCTAATACCTCGTCGAGGGTGTGGCAACTTTCGTGTGGATGGCAATATTGGTCCTGAAACCAGGCTTCGCGCTTTCCTGCGGCTGAAACGCGGCCAAAGTGCGGGTCGAGCACCCGGCTGGTTACGCCGGTGAGGCGGAATAGGGCGCGTCGGGCGTAATGCAGTTGACGGCCGTAAGCGCTGTAAAGGCCCACCAGCACATAACCGCCCGGCTTGGCCAATCGGCTGATCCGGGCGAAAGCCCGGCGCGCATCGTTTGTGTGGTGCAACACGCCGTTGCTGATCACGAAATCGAAGAATCCGTCCCGCAGGCCGGGCCGGAAAAGGTTCATCTGGGCGAACACGGCGCGGTCGATGCCGTGTTTGGTTGCGAATCCATGTGCCAGCGCCAGTGAATTCCCGCACATGTCCGTGCCCAGCACACTGCGATGCGCAATGGCCAGAAAGTTTGTGAGTTGCCCGGTGCCGCATCCGATTTCAACCACGCGGGCGTCAAACGGAATCTGCTCGTTGAGCAATCGTGCAAACAGGCCGCGCCCGGCCTTTTCCAGCAGCGCGCGGATGTTGTCAACATTTTCGTAGTTCGGAAACGGCGTCTGCTCGTAGAATTTTCTGACGAGATCCGTGACATTGGCGCCGTCGAGTTCCTTGTCGTCCGTCGGGAGGAACAGGCGCGGGATGCCCGCTTCCACTTCGTAGCGCGTGCCGGTCACGGGATTAAAGGCACCTTCGGGGGTGACGATGAGCGGGTCGCTGGTCCGCGGGTCGGCAAACGGGCAGGCTGGATCGGGGGTGGTGGTTCCTTCCCTTGCCCACGCTTGAAAGCCCACCGGTTGCTCGCGTTTTTGCAGGATGAAGTTCTCCAACACCAACACGTCCATTTCCGACTGCATGAAGGTGTTATAAGCTTCTTGCGGGGTACAAACAATGGGTTCCCACGACAGGTTGAAGCTGGTGTTGACAATGACGGGGCAGCCGGTCTTCTCGTAAAATTTCCTCATGAGCCGCTGGAAGCGGCCATGGCGTTCGTCCACGGTCTGCACGCGGGCGCTGTAGTCCACGTGTGTGATCGCCGGCACGGTGCTGCGGGCGATCCTGACGCGCCGGAGCAGATCGTCATCGGCGCGCATCGTCCCATGCTCGGCTTCGGACAGTGACGAGCGGTGTTTGTCCAGTACGGGGGCCACGAGCAGCATGTAAGGTGAATCCTCATTGGGCCTCATGCCGAACCAATGGTCCACCTGCTCGCGCAGCACACAGGGTGCAAAGGGGCGAAAGCTTTCGCGGAACTTGATCTTGAGGTTCATCACCTCCTGCATCTTGCACGAGCGGGCGTCCCCGATGATGGAGCGGGCGCCGAGCGCGCGCGGGCCGAATTCCATCCGACCCTGGAACCAGCCGATAACTTTTTCCTCCGTCAGGAAACCAGCCACTCGGTCCGTGAGTTCTTCGTCGCTAAGTTCCTCGAAAACAATGTTGCGGGATATGAGAAAGCGCCGGATTTCATCGTTGTCGAAGCGCGGGCCGAGGTGCGATGCCTGCTGGCTGTCATGCATGCTGTCGGCTGAACGCGGCCGACCGAGGTATTGGTACCATACCATCAAAGCCGCGCCGAGCGCGCCGCCAGCATCACCGGCTGCAGGTTGAATCCAGATGTCCTCGAAAATGCCTTCGCGCAGAATGCGCCCGTTGGCTACGCAGTTGAGCGCCACACCGCCAGCCATGCAGAGTTTCTTCATACCCGTCTGGTGCTGAAGATGGCGGGCCATGCGGCTCATGATTTCCTCGGTGACAATTTGGATAGAACGTGCCACGTCCATGTAACGCCGGTTGAGGCGCGATTCGGGCTTGCGTGCGGGCCCACCGAACAGGACATCGAACCGCTCGTTGGTCATAGTGAGACCGACGCCGTAGTTGAAATATTTCATGTTCAACTTGAACGACCCGTCCTCCTTGAGATCAACCAACTCACGCAAAATCAGGTCCACGTACTTCGGCTCGCCGTAAGGCGCGAGGCCCATGAGCTTGTACTCGCCGGAGTTGACAGTGAAACCGATATAATAGGTGAACGCCGAGTAGAGCAGGCCCAGCGAATGGGGAAAGTATAATTCTTTGGTGATTTCGACGGTATTGTCCCGGCCCACGCCGAGGGCTGTGGTTGTCCACTCCCCCACGCCGTCCACGCTGAGGATGGCGGCTTCCCGGTAAGGCGACGGGAAAAATGCCGAAGCGGCATGCGACTCGTGATGTTCGGGGAAGATGATCTTGCCTTCGTAGCTGAGTTCCTTGGCTATAAATGCCTTCATCCAGATCTTGTCCTTGATCCAGATCGGGATGGCCTTGAGGAACGATGGCAGGCCCGCGGGCGCGTAGGCGAGGTAGCTGTGCAGGAGGCGGTCGAATTTCAGGAACGGTTTCTCGTAAAACGCGACGTAATTTACGTCCTTGATGCTGATGCCACCCTCGCGCAGGCAGTATTCCACGGCGTGTCGGGGGAAAGAGGCATCATACTTCTCGCGCGTGAAGCGCTCTTCCTGGGCGGCAGCGATGATTCGTCCATCGCGCACCAGGCACGCCGCACTGTCGTGGTAAAAAGCCGAAATGCCCAAAATATTCATCGGGCGTCCAACGGTCGGCGCGGCAATGGGGGCATCAACCTTCACGAAGCGTGGTTTCAAGCCGTGATTTTCCAGCATTGTGTCATACGAATCAACTCAGGAATTCGCGCGGGTCAACAATCTTGCCGGCAATCGCGCTCGCAGCCACGGTCATCGGCGAAGCGAGGAACACCTGTGATTCCTTGTTGCCCATGCGGCCGGGAAAATTGCGGTTTGTGGCGCTGATGCACTTGATGCCCGCCTTGTTGATGCGGCCAAACGTATCCACCGGTCCGCCGAGGCACGCGGCGCACCCGGCGTTCTCCGTCATCTGCACGCCCGCGGTCACGAGAATGTCCCAGACAGTTTGATTGCCCCAGTAAGTCGTTTGCAAATCGCGCACGATTTCCGGCGTGGCCGGCACGCCGAATGTGTCAATGGTCACGCGCTTGCCGCGCAACACGCGGGCAAACTCGACGAAATCACTGGTCTTGCCGCCGGTGCAGGAACCGACGTAAGCGCGGTCCAATTTGATGTGGCCGAGTTCCTTGGCCTTCTTGCGCTGGCCGGGGTCGGGATGGCACGCCACCGTCGGTTCGAGCCGGTCGAGGTTCACAACGAGTTCGTAAACGAACTTTTGTTTCTTGTCCGGCGCGACCGGTTCGTAAGTGGATTTTGTGCCGTTCAATTTCACGCGTGCGTCCACGTATTCCTGCGTGCGCGCGTCGAATTCAAAAATGCCGTTCTTGCCGCCCGCCTCAATGGCCATGTTGGCGATGGTCATGCGGTCGTCCATCGAAAGCGACACCGCGCCGGGACCGTCGAATTGCATCGCGCGATAGGTCGCACCGTCGAAACCGATTTCACCAATGCAATGCAAAATGATGTCCTTCGCCATCACACCGGGCTGAAGTTTTCCTTCGAGCCGGAAGCGCATCGTTTCGGGGACTTTGATAAGCAATTTGCCG
>Ga0187874_10001076_pt1 | contig 27373 bp, 57 predicted proteins | sample June2016WEW_16_1_3_FD_132993 | JGI IMG/M metagenome (GOLD analysis project Ga0187874, IMG submission 132993) | Peatland microbial communities from SPRUCE experiment site at the Marcell Experimental Forest, Minnesota, USA - June2016WEW_16_150 | ecosystem: Environmental > Terrestrial > Soil >... | reverse complement strand
CTTTATATGGCGTTTGAAATCACTATAATAAAATATAATGTGAGAGTTACTTATAAATATTATGGTTATTGTCACTTTTGCAATTGCACATTCGTGTAAACTTGCAAAAATTTCAATGGCAACTCCGAAATATTTTCAATTTTTACTCTACTTACTTTAAGATTTCTAACTTTAGAACCAAATTCTTCTACGTTTTCACATGAGTCAAACCCTATGAAACAACATTCAATTCCACTTTTAGCATATTGCTGAAGCAATTCCTCACACTCGTTTTGGTCACTTAAAGAAAAATCGCTTGCAACCACTAATATTTTGCGCCGTTCTCGAACGTTATTGAAAATCTTTAGCATAGCTTCTAAAGCTACTGCAAGTTCGGTTCCACTTGAATTAACTGAAATATTTCCTACCCTCGCCCGTGTATTTTGATAACTTTCGAATGGGGTTTTGCACCTTTGAGTATCAGCCCCAAAAGCCATTGTACCAAATCCAGCATCATCGACAAAGTTCCCAAAGACCTCGGTTAAGACAGTCATGATGCATTCAGCCTTATGCTTATCCACACTGCCACTAAAATCAAAGGCAAATTGGATGCAAACTTTTTCCTTCTCAAATGTTGAAGTTGTTCGTAAATAGACATTTCTAACTGTTCCTCTGAAGGAATTAGTATATATACGTGGTATTATTGGACTTAACATCTTGCCCCGTTTCTGGAACAATGCTCTCTCAACTCGTGGTTTCATCTTTACTTTAAGCAAATTCAATAATTCTGTAATTTCTGGCTTATTTTCATCGAGCAACGTTGAATATGCCTCAAAGTCTGGGTCGGGAGCGTTTATTTCTTCACCCGTTCCTTGTCCCGCAGTTGCCCCTTTAGCTAAATCCTCTTTTTGCTTTTTGGCTTCTTCTTCTTGTTCTTCTTTTATCTCTTCAGCTTCGAGCAATTCCTTCAGCTTATCGGAAATATCGCCCTTTAATGTGCCCCCTCTTCTTGAGCAAACGTACTGTTTTGTTGTGTAGTCTGCCTTTAAATGCTTGGCAACTAAATCATAAATTCCTTGACACGTTCTTATGAGGTCTAACTTAACGCGCTTATATTTAACCTCTTCTAACAATTGTAAGGCTTTTTTAGTGTCCTCTTTCGCTTCGGGACTCATTTCTTTCCATAACGGTGTGCATTTAGCTTCATATAGTCCCTGATTGCAAAGAATTGCAACCATATACATTCCGTCTTGCATTCCAGATTGAACCTGTAAAGGCTTTTGAGGACTTGAGACGCTATTTCCCTGAGCCAGCAATGGTTTATTTCCTAAACTTATGTCTAAACTTTCGCCAGAGCCGAGTTGGATAACGTTTGTGCCTTTTGGTAAAAATGAGGAAATTGGTGTTTTTCTTGGTTCAAGTGTATTATCCATCATGTCTTTTAGTATCAAATTCGCCAAAAGTAGCCTTTTTCCGACATCAAACCTATATCTTAGAATGATAAAGTGATTAACGCGCTTATCTTCCACTATGTTACAATTTGAACCCAGAACTACTTTTCCATTACGTCTTACTATCAAAGTATGGTTAGGAACCCGTACATCATAAACAATTCCATGATATTCTTCTTTTTTGACTTCTTTTGTGCAACATGGGGTTAATTTCTTGTGGTTTACTGTTATAGTATATTTTGGTTTGTTATAAATAACAACTCCCGATAAACCTATTTTGAGAATTAATTCTTGCACATCGTCAGATAACTTTGGTGAAACAGTAGCATAAAGTCTTATCTTCTCGTTTCTGAAATTTCCATCGCCTTTAAACAACTCATTAAGAAAATACTCAATTAATTCTGATGAAAGATTCTTGATAAATTGTGGAACCTTTTTATTATGTGAACCTTTTCCACATTCTTTATTCAAAAATTCGAAAAGAGATTTATTCGAAATTGTAAAGTTAATGTTTGACGGTGATTCTACGAAATTCCAATATTTTGAAATAAGACTTCGAATTTCATTTCGATAAGTAAGTTTTGTGTTACTTATTTCTGTTCGATAAGAACGATTATAGTAACCTAAATGTCCTTCTGAAATATACCATGCTATTAAAGATAATCCGTCTTTTATTGGGAATTCTTTGTTTCCTATAACTATTGTTTTAGGAGATTCACCTTTCCATTTGAAATTACCTATTTGAAATTCGTACCACTCTTTAGCTTTATATTCGGCTAAAGTAGAAGCTGGAATTCTCTCAAAGTTTTCTTTCCATCTCTTTCGAATTATTATTTCGTGGTCAGGTGTAACTTTTTCATCGATATGGTGTCCGTTCCAATGGTACATCATTCCATCATATCTCTGTCGTATAATCTTTAGAGAATTTTGATATTCAATAAACCCATCTTTGTTTAATGTAGCAATTTCGTCCTCAAGAGTAATATCTTTAAAAAATTTCCATCCATTTTTAGTTAAAACTTCCGTTAGTTCATCATAACATATCTCGTGAGCCAGCTTATAGAATCCTCTTTGTCTCTTGATTTTAGTAGCCCAATTGTTAAAGAATTCCCAATTCGGACGGGTCAAAACTAAGTGTCCGCATTCATGTCCCATATCGCCGTCTAAGCATTTACGGAATAGTCTGGGGAACTTTCGAACGTAATCGGGATAACTTTGTAAACTTAACGAAATCTCAAAGTTTTCCATATTAAAAGCACTTGTGCTCTGAGTTGGGACATATTTGACCCTAATACGCTTGTCTTTGCAAATTGCGATGGCTAAATTCCTCATCTCTGACAAAGTCTGAGAAAAATTCTCATTTGGATTAGTTTGTTTAGGCTTTGTCTTATAGTAGCTCATTTTTTAATCACTTGATTAACAATCATCTCATCGTGACTTATAAGTGTTTCTTTAGCATCCCCATGCTCAATTAGCCATTCGAACGCTTTATCGTTAATTTCAGCCATACCGCGACCCGTCCAGACGTTATGATGTACTGAGTTATGTAGTTCTTTAGGAATATAAACTACACATTCAAAGTCTATATGATGACCAACTGAATTTTCGAATAACTCGTTAAAAGGAATAAAACCTAATCCACGAGTTCTTTTAGTAAAATGTTTTTTATACGATTCTTTGTATTGTTTTTTATGAGTTAAACGATATTGTTTTTGTAGTTTTTTATCTGTTTGATAACGTTGTTTTTTCTTTTTTAGCATCTCTTCTTTATGTTCTAAATAATATTGGTGTCTTTGTGCTTTAATTTGTTTTGAATTGATTTTTGTTCTAAGTTGTGACTGTTTTATAATTTTCGATTTATGATTCTGATAATAGGTTTGCATATATTTTTTGATGTCAGAACGTTGACGATAACTTTTTCCATTATACTTTTTATATTCTTCTTTTCGTTTTACCTTTACCTCTGGACGTTTACGGTATTCTCTCTGATATTTACGTCTTTGTTCTTGCGGTTGCATCCGAATCACAACCTTTATATAATGAGCAATCATCTATTTAAATGTTATGGTTGTATTTAACATGGAAAACTTGAATTATTGAACAAACCAATCTCGGTTAATCAGGTGATTAAAAAATCGAAAAAAACGCTCATCCATGCCTCACTCCTTTCTCTGCCATTGTCCATTGTTTTCGGGAAGCGCGGGGAAGAACCGCCGTTTTTGCCTGTTTTCAAATTTCAACCTCTGTGCTTGCCGTTCGAAGCAAAACGAACACAACCATAAGAGTTTTATTAGCTGATTAAATTTTTCGGAAAGCACAATCGTTATTTTTTGATGTTTTTATCGCAGAACAATTTTGACAAAGCAATTGGGTTTTTCCCTCTTTAAATAGCTTCTTTGCAAATTCTACATCTTTTCGAGAAAGATTCGTGAATTTCTTTTTTCCAATTCCCAGAGGTTTAATTTCATCAATTGCAAAAACTCCATAACAAAAATCTACGTCTTTCGGAGTCAAACCACACATGACGCACTTATTCCCCATAAATTCTATAAGTTCTTGTTTATTTTTTCGGTAATAATCTCTAACATATCTTCGATTATGAAATTTCATTCCGACTTTACGCCATGCGCTTATCCAATATTTTAACATAAGGAATGAAAACAGCAGTCGCTTATAAACTTTGCGGTTAATTAATCTGTTGATTAAAAATGGGTTATTCGATTCGTGAAAAAACGTGAACCTTAGAATTAATCGGTTGATTAAATAAACCCCAAATTATGTCGCGTTACCGAAAAGAAGCGATTGTTCCCTTCTGTGAAATTTGAGCGAACATGGTCTTTCTACCATAAAGTTTATAAGGAAGATTGCGGTATTATTCACAAACAAACACGGGGATAAAAAATGTCATTGTTCGTTTATTTCAATTCGTTAATATTTGCTTTCCTTCTTGCTCAAGTTGTCAGAATCTTTCGGAAACCTGATTATATGTCCGACAGCGAACCTATATTCGACTATGAATAGTAGCTACGGATAAAGATAGTAGCTACGAGAAGAGTTAGTAGCTGGATAATCCATCCAGCCATGTGGTACATACCCCCAAATTTTGGGGAAAATTTGATTTTGGAAATGGAATTTTTTTTAAGGTTTTTTTCCTCGCTTTTTCTTCTCGATTAATCAGATGATTAAAAAACCAAAAATGACGCAGAAGCTCGGCACATCCATTCTGCCAATCTTTCTCTAATCGTCAATCATCTAAAAAAGGTGTCTAAGTTTTCATCAATGCTTTTGGGAGACGGGAGTTCTTGTGAAACATAACCTTTCCCCTTGCATTCGGGACATTTCTGACGAACAAAATCAATGATAATATAGCCGTCTCCTTTGCACTTTTCGCATGGTTTTAAAGCAGTTTTCATAGCATCGCCTTCAATTTTGGTCTGCAATTTTTACATAAAACCAAATGTTGATTGCAAAGATTTGGCAAATGATAAGCTGTAAGGTTCATTTGTGAAGCGCAACAATGACATTCATAAGAGCCGTCTGGGATTCTCTCGTGCTTAATCATGTAAAGTTAACCCTCTCACGAATATAATTGTCTAAACTTTCGTCTCTTGTAAAGTTAACGCAATCGTTAGATTCTATATTCCAATTGCCAACGGGTGTATTAAAATAGATGGTTGCACAATCCACTATGAATTTACAGTCCGCACATCTACCTGTTTTTCCATTAAGCCCTACTAACCTCATGTAAATTCCACTACCTCTTTATCTTTTTCTAACAAAGTTTTACATCTTCCAACTGTATCTTTTTCTAATACGCAATCAGAACATTTTCCGTCCCAAAGTTCTAACTCTGCCATATTAGTTGGCTTTCCGCAAACTGAACATTTCTCTTCAGGTTCGCTCATGTGAAACACACTACCTCTTTAAGGTCTATTATTTCGCAACCTGAGCCTCTACTCATATTACATTCTCCACAGTTGCAACCTGTATGTGCATAAGGACATTGAAATAAACCTTTGTTCTTTTCTATAAGATTCCATCCTTCGCCTTTACAAGTGAAAGTTTTGCCACAATTACCGCATTTCTGGGTTACAGCGTGAGGATAATCTTTCATGTGAATATAACCTTCTCGTCAGCAAGATACTCAAGATACTCTTTGGAAAATTTCCAAAATCTTCTTCTAATAAACTCAAGCCAGATTTTTTTAACAAAGTTTCTGGGGCTTTTGTTTCCGTTAATTGGCAAGAAATGGCATGAGCAACCATCTGCATAACCCTTAACCTCTTCAAATTTTACGCCGTGTTTTCGAGCGAACGCAACCCATTTAGACTTGCACGGGTCACAGAAATGGTAAAAGTGTTTCCCGTCAGGGCTAAGTTCATAATAACAATTCCAAAATGCGCCCTGTATTTTACCGCAAAATTCACATGCTTCGCTCTTAGTCATGTAAACATCACTATCTCCTTTTCATGATTTAACATGAAATTTTTCCATAAAACTTCAGGTTCAATCGGCTCATTTCTTTGTCCCCCGATAGTTACAAGTGTATCTCGTCCATAAGTTTTTTGCCATAAATCACCCCATTTTTTATAGCAATTGGAACAAAGCCATGTTTCTCTAACACCTTTAAACGGTCTAAAAATAGACTCAACCTCAGTAAATTTTCCGCAACGGTGACATGTCATACTAATCAAATTGAACTACTTCTCCTTCATCCCATTCATTGCACTTGCATAGAATATCTTTGTCGTCTTCTTTCAAAAATTGACAATCGAAACAAGCGTCATCTGAACATGCTTCACTTTTAGGAACGCCGTAAGGACAATATTTTTTCTCGGTCATGTAAAATAAACCTTCACTTTAATCTTTTCCATATATTCTGGAAGATATGTAGAAACATCATTATTATAACCATGTTGTTTCCATGCCCAATCACAAAAGTCACACCAACACTTAGGACAAAGGTATCGCCAATTACCTTCATTTTTAACATCACAAACAGGACAAACTTTTGGCAAAGTCATTTACAATACTCTTCTACTTTTCGGTTTCTCTCATCTGGGTTTTCTACATTTCTTGGGTCAAAATCAAATTCTACAATCGCCTGTTTTTCAGCGTTATAATTCCGAATGAACAACGGTGTCGGGTTATCTTTAATAAACATGTACGTTTCAGCATTCAAATATGCAAGTTGTTTTCTTATTTGTCTTTCGAGTTCTATTAGATTTTGGGCTTCTGACATATTTACCAACACAAATATTATGGGTTCGTACCTTATAAACCTTTCGCCAGAATTACCATGCTCGATTAATCATTTTTCCAAACTCTTCCTCTTCCATAAGGTCAGTTTCTTTTTGTTCTGCATCTATCCAATCTAACACAGTTGTTCCACAGATGTCACATTCATATTCGTCTCCATTCCAAGTGTGAGGCGTTATATCAACGCAAGTCGTACAGTACAAATCTTGATGTTTTTTGCTCATTCTTTCTTCACACCGTTAACGTAGAAACTAACTTTTACTGTTACTCCTTTCGCCTTCTCCAATTCCTCGTTAAACTCGTCTATATCCTCGTTAGTTACTAATCGTCTCATATTACTCATCTTTTATGTTTAACATAAGACATCGAACTATATAAAGGTTGTGGTAGAATTAACATGCTCAATTAAAGCAAACCATAAGATTTAAATAGTAGGTTGCTATATATTATTTACAGGGAGAAATACAAAATGACCAAAAAATGTCTTGAGGGGCGAATTTGTGTAATATGTGGAAAAGAATTTGATGTAAAAAGAGGAAAATATAAAACTTGTTCCCCAGAATGTTCTAAAAAATTGCATAAAAAGTGGTTCAAAGATAATAAAGAACATGTAAATAATTATTGGAACGAAAGGAAAAAACGAATAAGAAAAGAAAGCCCAGAATCCCGTAAAAAAATGAATAAAGCAACTAAAAATTGGAAGTTAAATCATCCAAACGCCCAAAAAATTTATCGAACCAAAAATAGAAAACTTACAAACGCTTATGCAGAAAAATATTATAAAGAAGATAGTGAAAAAATAAAAGAAATACTTGGTTCCTTATGTATCTTATGCGGTTCATCAAAAAGGGTTTGTTTGCACGAAATTCATGGAAAAAGACATATAACTCTCAAATATTATATTCTGCAACATATTGAGGATTTCATTCCCTTATGCTTCAATTGCCATAATTCATTGCATAAAATGTCAAAAACGAAAAATATAAATTGGAAAAAATTCTTCGAATTAAGAGACCTTCTTTTATTTTCTAAAGAGAAAGATAGAAGTTCGTGGGTTTAATTATTTAAAATGTTATGGTTAAAGAAACGCTCGCCTTGCCTCAATTTTAGTAGGGACTTTTTCGTTATATTCCCACGGTTTGCCTATGGGATTAAATAGGGGGAAATAAATAATAAAACTTCCTTCTTCAGGTCGTTCTTTATCGAGAAACAAAAACTCCCCTCGTTTTAGACCCAACAGACAATCAATAACTTTACGTGCTTGGTCAGAAAACATCATTGCTTTAATCTTTTGAATATCATTCGAACCGCTAACCGCACCTAACAAAAAGTAACGTGTTCTTTCCACGAATTTTGTTGATAAATCCGCAAATCTTTGGCTTGTCCCCAAAATAAAAATCCCCAAGTTTCTACCTTCGGAGACTACTTTAAGAAAGAATTTTCCCGATTTGCCGTTTAAACCGTAACTACCCAGAACATTCTGCATTTCCTCAATGGCAGTAATTCTGTAAGTTTGGATTTGCCCCTGATTCTTGTTTATATTTTCTCTTTGTTCTATCCAATCATATCTTAAAAGATTTTCAATTATTCTGGTGTTTGCATCTGAGTCGGAAAACCCTAAATCCAATAAAAGAGCTTTTTCTTCGCTTGGAACTTTTTGAGTTTTCGTAATATCTATGAAGGGAATAGAATCATAAGACCAACGCCATACATCGGTAGTGTCAGTAATTCTAATTCTATATCTTCCGTTTTTGTATTCTTGGCTGTTTATCAAAAATCGAAGAATATGTTTCATAGCGTTACTCTTTCCATGTCCATTTATTGCAACAATTATTAATTTACCGTTGCTCACTAAGCATTGCACAATTTTATTGAGCAATTCTTCTCCCATTTCTTGACTTTTTGTTTCTTCCGTTTCAGGTATTTCTATTGCAATTTTTTCTTCTATTTGTTCTTCTACCATTTTTCATCAACCTTAAAATCCTAATGCCACGATATACATAAACCACAGTATTACAACAACTGTAAACAACCCAATCCCAAGCATCAACTCTTGTTTAGGGGAAAAATTACGATGAGACGATGTTGTAACTTTCAACTCATTTCTAAATGCTTTAAATGGTTGCCCCGTTTCAGGGTCGATTCTCAAATCTCTCATTTGGTTCGGGTCATTACCAAGAATTGCCACTTCATCATTCTCGAATTTTCCAGATAAGTTTTCCTTCTTTTTCTTGGTCATTAATTTTTTCTTTTCTTCAGTCATTACTCTCATCACCCTGATAATTAGCTTCCGTTCTATATAAACCTTTCTTTAGAATCTCCATGTTCAATCGAACGACACCTTCTCCTTTATCTCTTCCCATTTCTTCCCGTTAAATCCATAAGCGTAACCGTCCTTAAACATGATAAAGTTGGAATACTTAGCACCACTTTTGACCGCGCAATCTTCACACACCCAAATCCAAAGAGACAACGGGTGAAGCCCGTAACCTGTATCGTAATATTCAACAACTTCCATGAGCCGTTCCTCATCTGTTGGCAATCCGTCTAAGATTCCTTCGGTAAACTTCTTTATATTGGTTTTAATCATTCGTTTACCACAATAGGGACAGTCATAATCAAGCATTGATAATCTTCTCCTTTGGGCTTCTTATTTTCCAGATAATCTGCAATACCCCTATTGTTAATCCGACCATTGTTGTTGGAATAGCAATCCACGCGCTTGGTGTCAATATGCAAGCACCAACAAAAAACAATCCAGCTACAAATTGCCCTAATAAAGTTCTATAGGACAAAGCCACTAAGTTTGTTTTTCTATGAGTAAAAGTTGTTACTAACTGAGGAAAACCGCTAAAAAAATAGATATAAGAGTTAGCAATTAAGAATAAACCAGCAATATTAATCAATTTTAATCTTCTCTTTTCTTTTCCTTTCGGCTTTTTGTTTTTCATGCTCTTCATTCAAATCAATAAGATGAGCGTCAATCGTATCCCATGTTACCCCTATGGTTGCATCGTGCTGTCTTTCCATTGCATCGAGAATCTTATATGCCTCTTCTTTACTGCATTTTTCACCAAGTTCATTAGCTCGCCCTATAACATCGTCCGCAGACCACACTATTACACAGAGATGTTCACCCTTCTTATGCAACCTTTGAAAGTAGTCTATTACTTCATCGCGTTCCATTTTTAATCAAAAGTATAGTGTTCAACGTCCCTTATAAAGATTTGCGTTAAACAATCATGTTCAATGCTTTAAAGAAGGGGGTCGGCATCTGTCTTTTAACCAATTATGAATAGTTGCAATAGATAAAGATTTCAAATGAAATTTTTCCATAGCAATTTTTCGAGTTTCCCGAAAAGAGTGTCCTTCATTCATTAGTTTGATAACTTCTTTATAAATATCAGGTTCAAAATAATGTTGGTCTAAAGGTTTTGTAACTACTATTTCAGCATCATATTGAGAATTTTCGAGTCTCCTTCTTGCGAAAGCAACGCCTGTAAATGTTGTGTCTGATTCAATAGCAACTATTTCTTTCTCATTTATTGCAATTGCATCTGGGACAATTCTACGGTCTAATCGTATAACTCTGTAACCCTGTAGTTTCATTTCTTTTATTGCTATTTGAAGCATCTTTTCGTGTTCAGTTTCCATATGTTCAACTCATATATACTGATATTTATATGTTCAATAATAGTGAAACCCCTATTTAAATCTTATGGTTAATCGGGTGATTAAAAAAATGTTTGGGCGCAAGAAGACCGAACCGAATTAATCAACTGATTAAAAAAGTGAAATTTTGGCTACCAGATGGGCAGTAAGGCTGGTCATTCGTTTTATATAAGTAATTTAGCTAAATTGTATATTCTCGTATATGGGGGTAACATCTGTAAACCCATAGATGCTAAATGAACCAATCTATGACATCGTTTGCATAAAGTAATTAAGTTCTCTATGTCATTATTTTTCTTGTTTCCATCTTTATGATGAACACACAAAGATACCATTTTATAGCAATTCTGACATTTAAAATTATCTCTCTCAAGAACTTTAAGATAATTGCCCCCATATTTATTTCTCCGTACTCTCTCGATAACAGCTTTTCTATTTTCTTCATACCAATCGTGGAAATTTTTATCTTTTGATATTCCAATTTGCGGAAAACTTTTACCTTCTCGCCAACGCCAAAGTGTTGCTTTAGATATTCCTGTTTCCTTATGTAATGCTTCTAACGTTTCACCGTGTTCCATCCTTTGCATAAGAGATAAAGCTATAAGTTGGCTATAAATTTTTTTCATAGTTTACCACATTTCATTAAATATAATGAAACACAAGTATTTAAATGTTATGGTTTTAACGAAATTGCTAAAAATGTTTACAGTTATCCCGTTTATGGCATACTACATTAAAAACATTAAAAAAATAAAAAGGGAAAACTTAGCGAAGGTCAAAAAAATTCGCTTAGACTTTTATTTGAGATTTTAGTTTCTTTATTGCAAGACAACTACCAACTGCTGAAGCTACTGCAACAATAATGGCTACTATCGCCAGCACAAGATATAGGTCTGAGGGTGAATTGGTTTTTGTGAATGTAACGCCGTCTGTTCCGTTAGTTCCGTTTGTTCCGTCTGTTCCAGCTTTGCCTACCAAAGTGATTCCCTGAGTCCATCCATATGTGACTTCTGTTGGTGAGACTTGCGTATAGGTAAACGTCCATAGGCTTCCTGTTGAAATATCAACGTAACATTGACCGTTATGATTCTGGGGGTCTGAGAAGCAAACTACAAAGTTCGGATTGCCACTTCCAGAGATAATGCTTAGTCCGTTAATGCCATTCGTCCCGTCTTTTCCATCTTTGCCGTCAGTACCGTTAATGCCTATTCCTGTTGCTCCTGTATCTCCTTTGTCTCCTTTAGCACCTGTAGCTCCTGTTTGACCGTTTAGAACCGTGAATGTTGATGTTTCGGTTATGCCGTTAATTGTGACAATGGCTTCGTAAGTGATTGATGTTGAGTCTGAGCTAACTTCTTTTATTGAAAAGTTAAATGTGAAAGGTGTTGGTGTTGGGGTCGGTGAGGGAGTTGGAGTACATGTTGGTTTCGGTGTGCAAGTTGGGCACGGTGTTGGAGATGTGGAACAAGCACTAACAACAGCTATCGAAGCTACCATTAACAGTAGCATAGTAATTGCCAATGCAATTTTTAAGTTTTTCATGTTTCTTACCTTTAACTAAGTATTATTGGTATCGTCTTATATAAACATTTGCTAAGAACCAACATGCTCATTTGAAGGATAGAGAACAATCAAATTGAACTATCACGGGTCTTTTTTGCTCTTCTCTCCATTCTAATGCTCTTCGTTTCCATTTATAAATACGGTCATATCGTTGTTGAACCTTCAATTCCTTAATAAGTCTCTTTACCATCTTTCGATAGTTTCGTCTGTATTGAATATACGCCAAAATTAAAACAATGGCTACGGGAACACCAATCAAAACGAGCAGAAAAGCAATCATTTAACCACCTGATTAATTACATTAAGAAAACAGCTTTAGGTGAAATATAAAGAATTTCCTCGCCAGCATTGGCTAACTTCCACGCCTCATCTTCAGCGTCTTTATGTCTGGCACCTTCGACTTCAAATTGCCGTTTGTTTGTAACGACAATCCATTTCATCTTTCCAACAACTTCTTTATTTTAGATTCAGATAATAAAACTACTACAGCTATAAGAACTATAAGGGAAACAAATCCAGCAACAATAAATATTTCAAGAAAATTCAAGTTAATCCCTTCACTTCTTTAGTCATTTTTCGCCAAAAAATGTATCTATCAGCTATTTCTTTCGGCGTATAAATTCTTGTTCGTTTAGGCTCGTCTATCGTGCAAAAACTTCTGAATTCTCGCTCGTCAACATGTAATCCCTGTTCCCTGAGAAGATTCATTGCTCTACGTTCATCGGTGTCCAAAGATTTTTACCCCGTGATATTTTTCTTGTTTATGAGCGTAATGAACAAATCCCATAGCAGACATAGCAACAGCTTCGGGCAAACCACAATCAAACAATGACAAAGTAACCATTAATGCTCTACAATCCATACATGTTGGAATCTCATCTTTAAGAGTTGTTTTAACCGTACCTTTTTCGGTTTCCGTAACCATTCGACACAAAGAAGCACCAAAAATTGCTTTGTGTTTAACGTGTGTTTTAGTCCATTTTGGATTCTTCAATAGCTCGAATATAAATTTTCTCATTGACCTTTTCCTCTCCATTGTGGTTCTGGCTCTGGCTCAGTATTCAGTATCGGGCAAATGTCTTTTCGACAGTTAGCACCTGTTTCTTCGCAAAAACAACGCTTATCATCGTCCTGTATGTGCGAACCGCAAGTCCGTGAAAGTTTGTTGAAACTTATTGATTTCGGGGCTTTTGGTTTCGGGGGAGTTAATTTTTGTACTGCTCGCATTAATCAATCGCCTCACATTCAGTTTCTTCAACTGTTATGGCTTCGCCGTTCGAGATAACTTCGCAAAGTTTCCCGAATTGGTTAATATAGGTAATTACTTTTCTCATTGCTTGTTTTCCCCTTTTTTAATAGTGTCACTATATTTCTTGGTACTCGTTCTTTTACGTAGAGGACAATTCTTGCGTATTGAGGATTTACACCTTCGGCAGTTCTTAACTAAACCCGCTCTATAGACACACATATTAATCGAACTATTATATTGTTATCGTCATATATAAACATTACGCTATAACCTTCATGCTTATTTTTCTTTATTTACTATTACTTTTATCCGATTGCAAGTCGGGCACAATAATTGATACTCTTTACTGCCTAATTTCAATTGTTTTAATATATATTTATAATATGAATGTTGACAATAATTAAACCGTTTTATTTCTTTCTTGCCACCACCATGAACATGGTCAATCTGTAAAACCTTAATATAATTAAGATTTTGTTCAAACGCTGTGTGGTCTATATTGTAAGGATTAGCACACTTAGCACCTAAAATAACAAAAATTTCTGCTTTAATTTCATCTCTATATTTTTTACCCATGATGTTATCATAATTTGGGTGTAATTTTTTCCAAGCTAAAGACCGTTGATAATTTTCCTTTTTATGATTTAATCTGTAATTTTTTCCTGTATCTGGATGTCGTAGTCTCGATTTTTCAAATCTACTTATTGGCAAATCGGTATATTGGTCGTGTATTGTCACAATTATTAATATATTAAACCACTATTTAAATGTTATGGTTTTTATGTGCCAACACGATATTGACACATTTTTAGTTTTCTCCTATTATTTTCATTAAGAAAAGACGGTAACATGAATCAAAGCACGGTCTTTCCACGCCAGCATTGAATAAGGCGCAACAATCAAATGATGGATTCCCTTTTTTATCGCACATTTTTATCCCTCTACGTATTTCATTACTATGCTTGCCACGCCGTCTAAAACAGAAAGCGCATCATATTTCAGAGGGAAAATTGCTTTAATAAAACCCAACATTTGTTTCAAAGTCATCGTATCGGTTTGAAGGTTTATTGTCATATGTTGACTTGGAACTTCAACAACAATGACTTCGTTATCCATGTGGTCGGTAAGTTTATATGAGATTCCGCTTGGTGTTATCATATGTTTCTCCATCCTTATGATTGTGCAACCTTGCTTATAAAGGTTACGTTGGAACCAACATATTCGTTGCTGTCATAGATTTTTGTGAATCCTCTCTCTGGCGTTCGAACGCTCAAGAATTGCTTTAAGTTGTCATAAGTAGCTACTTCTGGAACAGTTGTTTGCCAACATGCAACAACCTTTCCATTTGAAAACTCAACGACTTCGAGAATACAACCACTTGCTTTTCTAAAAGTAAGAATTCTCACTTAATCACCTGTTTAATTTACATCGAACGATAAGCGTTAGAAAAGAACCTGTCGGGTCGTAGCCATTGAGGATTTTTCGGTTCTTGAGAACCCCTCTGATTAGCAAACTTGTACCTATAAGAAAAGCACCGTTAGCAATGTCAAACAAAAGAGCTACATTAATCATTATCATAAGCCTTCTCCTTCCTCACATTCCAATATTCCAGCTAACATTGTGATTGCTCGTTCCACTTGAATTATCGGTGGTGCCAACTCTAAGAACCCGTGAGCCGACATATAAAGATGGTCTAAGTTATCCTTTGCTTCTTGCAGTTTCGCCAAGTTTTCTTTAAGCGTTTTCTTCTCAAAGTCATTCATGGTGATTTCACTATTCCCGTTATTCTTATAAGGGCTTCTCTATTACCAACTTTATCGTTTAACCACGCCGTTATTACCTCATCTATTTCATTAAGTTTCTCCAAGTCATTCATTGCTTATTCCTCATTGTAAAATGCTTCGGGATAATGAACTTCCGTTGGTTTAGCGTATCGCTCTGGATAACGTTTTCTTTGCGAAACCCAAGTTACTTTCTTATCCATTTGAATCATCACAAGTAACTTATACATCCTCACTTATAAAGGTTACGTTAGAATCAACGTGTTCGTTCTTAGCAATTAATCACCTGATTAAAAAAGTGAAAAATAAGGACGAATAGCAGAGCAGGAGTAAAAACATTAAAGTTTTTCTCCACATGGAATAATTTTCTTATCTTTAAGTTTCTGTTTAGCTTCTTCAATTATAACCAAAGCACGTTTTAAACCCAGATTATTCCAAAGAGTATTATAGAACGGTAAATAATATTTTTCTAACCATTCAAGATAACCACTATTTATTGACTGAGGACACGCCCAACAACCCGTTCTAATATGATATTCTTTACCATTTTTCAACTCATAAAATCCAAACTTATCACAGTTGGTATTGCGATAAATTTTATTAAAATTAAATTCCATCATTGCTTGAAACGTCCAAACATCATCTTCATTCCAAAAAGCAATAGGATAAACTGTCCATCGTTTCTTAGCTCTAAAATAATCTCCCGTATGATAAATCCCAAGTGTTCTATTTTGGTTTTCTTCTAATCTTAAACCAAGAACAAGAACATCACAACCTTTTGTTATTTTGTTCATAGGTCTTTTTTTGAGCAAATAACAACATTGCTCGGTTGCTTTTCTTTTTTCCTTGTCACTTGACGAACGAGAATAGAGAGGTAATCCATAAGTCTTTACAATATAAGGAAATGACGCTGGCGGGTTTGGTCGAGTAACTATAACTTTTATTCCAAATTCGTTTTCCAATTCTTGAATTCTTTTTCGCGTTTCTGGAAATTCTACCAAAGTATCACCCCAAATAACTTGAACCCGTCCATCTATTATCGCATCTTTAAAAAGTTGAATACAACATTCGCTATCTATACCCCCAGAATAAGCAATATAGATTTTTTCTCCTTTGTGTTCTCTCAAAACTTTTTTTACCAACTTCTGAGAATGTTTAAGTTTTCTCTCAAAAGAAGCGTTAAAAAGATTATTACGTTTCTTCATTAACTTCCAATAATTAGGGTCATCGCAAACACAATGGAAAAAAACATGCCTACATCCTTTACATCTCGGAACATTTTTATATTGAATATTATGTTCTTTAAAAAACTTCTTTCGACCACAAGCATCTCTTTGAGCAAATTCTATCCATTCCTCTTTGGTAGCTTTTAGATATTTCTCCCAAAGCACATTTTGACTAACCTTAAACTCATAGTCGGTCATAACAATCACACATAATAGATAAAAGGAGAAGTAGTATATAAAGGTTATGGAACTTGTGGGAATCTCTTAATAAGAGAAAGTAACGACCTTCCCCCTCTTCTATAATCGTCCAAGATTTTGTCTAATGATTTCCATTCCTTTCTGAAGCTATCACTATTGTTTTCATACAAATTCAAGTTTTTTGTTATAAAAAATGCTCGCTGTAAAAGAAACTCAAAAAGCGAACGCAATTCTTTATTTGAACGGTGTTTATCAGCAATCCAATCGTTCCAATCTTGAGCAAGTTGCGGACAATTCGGCAAAAGGTGAGAATCTGGGTCAAAGGTCTTTTCTTTTATATTTACTCCAATTGTCAAAACCCTTTTTTCTTTATCAATATCATACTCAAAAATAAACCCCGTAGTAGGGTCTTGTTCTTTAGGCTCAAATTCCTGAAGTTTGTAATGCCACTTTTTAGGGTCGTCCGTATCAATATCTTTGAAATGATACCATGTATGTTTGCATTTAGGATTTTGACAAATTAAGATTGTAATACCTCTATGTTCTTTTGTATTATACTTTTCTAAAGCATCTTCTTTTTCTGGGCTTTTTAACAAATCTGTATCATCAAGATATTTTTCGAGTTGGGCTTTATTGCGTATAGTTTTTATTGTCTTTTTATAATCTACACTTCTACATTTTGGGCATCTTGCTTCTATTGTTTCTGCATCTTCCAAATCTTCAAGAACATCATTAACTTCATCTTCCGCTTCTATTGGTGGAACAAGCAAATCAAGTGCGTCTTTATATTTTTTGACGCATATTCGAATAAGGTCTTGTGCCTTTGTATCTTGCTCAACAGCTCTCTTTGTAGGGTCAACTCTTCTCGACCAAAAATCATTATCAATACTTATAATGAAACCAAAACAACCCCCAACATTGTGATGAGTTGTTCCTAATTGGTTAAGGTGAATAACACAACCAAGTTGGTCAACTGCCCTTAATCCCCCAATAGGCATATATTTATAAGTTGGAAATTCAGTCTTTTCACTTTCAAGTTTCCAAATAATAGTGCGAAACTTTTCTCCCTCATATTCTATCGGTTCATCAATAAAAGGCTGAGTTGCTTGCGGTAAAATTTTATTTACATCTAAATCAGTTGTTTTTCCATTATAGGTTATTGTTATCTTTGTATTTAAATATTTTAGTGCTGGACTAAAAGTTTTCAGAAGTTCCTTTTCCAACTCTTTAACTTCAAATCCTTCTGGAAGAGAAAACATAGGTATGTCAAAAGTTACTTCGGTTCTTTTATCCATATATGTTGGCTCTGAATCTTCAATTACATTGGTTGAGTTTTTCCAAGTTAATTCCCATTTTTTACCATTTTGTTTATAAACAACAAACGGTGTTCCCCAAACAAATAACGACCAACGTGCTTCACCCCTTCTACCCGTTGTCTTTTCATTGTTCAATCTCTTTTTAGATGACCATAACGCGAGATATTCCGTTTTAATTGGGTCAATCCCCCCAACTATACGAAAATGCAAAATACCATCATTTAAGGTAATAAAAATTTCTGCATTTTTATCATGGGCTTCTGGAATATTAAAAATTAATTCTCGAATTGTAATATAAAGCGTAGGATAAGTCATTCGTAAGTTTTCCACATCATTAGACTTATCACCGAGTTTAAGCGAAATTGGTCTGCCAAAATCTTCTCTAAGTTTTTCCTCTAAAACGAATTGAAGTTCTTGAGACGACATATTGGCAATATCCATACTCATTTTTCAGTCACTACCATTAGCTATTGCGTTCCTCTCTTATAAAGGTTTGCCCAAAATCTTCATGTTCGATTATGCTGTTACCGTTTCAACTTGCTGAATTCTTTGAGCGTCTAAAAGTATTTGATACATCTCGTCAGCGTCTTTCTTTGTCAAACCTTTCTCATAAACAAAGGTAGAAATTGCAACCTTATCGGTCTTGCCAGCTTTACGGTAGCGCAGAATCATACCTCTCAACGCTTTCATCAACTTTTTCCGTTCTTTATTGTTAATCATTCACGTTTCACTTCCTTACCTATAGTAATGTGTAGTTCTCCTATATAAACCTTACGGTATTGTTCAACTATCTTGTCTCGTACTTGAATTTCTAAAGAGTCCATTTCAATCACTTTATAATAAGAGAAATAACAGCGTCCCTTATAAACCTTTCTTAGAAACTATCATGCTCATTTAACTAACTTTAAAAACCCGTCAGGTGTTATTTCAACTTTTTTATATTTTCTATCAAATGCACTTAATCTACAAGATAATATTCTACAAAAATGAACCATGTCCCATTGCTTTACGCCAAAGTCCTCTTTTAGTTGACCCATTGCTTTTGCGAAATCGATGCAAATAACGCTGTCAAGGTTATGGGCGACCCCGATTCCACCGCTAATCGCAAATCTGTCAGTTTCTTCCTCACTTCTCTGGCAAACGTAAAACCCCGTGATTCCTTTAGTCTGATTATATCTTGATAATTCCAAAACCCTATGTTTCAAGTTTTGCCTATATGATTCCATAAGAGTAATTGAATCTATGATAAGCACGTCACAACCTTTTCCTTCTACAACAAATCTATATGCCCCTATAAATTCTTCCCACGAACGAAACTCCGAGTGCAAAATCGTGTCAAAAACGACCAAGTTCTCTTTTATTTTACCCCAATCAAGTTTTAATAAATCTGCTTTTTGCTTGAACCGAGTCTGCAAGTCTAATCGTGCTGTCGGCGAATCCCAACTATCTTCAGAAGTTACAAATATCACACGTTTACCACTATCAGCTAACCGAATTGCTATCTCCTGAACAAGAATCGACTTTCCAACACCGCTTAATCCGACCAAGCCAAATTGACCGATTATTGGAACACCACCTAACGGGTTATTGGATTCGTTCAAATATAAGTCATCAATGAATGTCCCCGTTTTCAATCCTTCCAATCGTTTCTTAATTTCATCACCTTCTTTAGGCTTAGAAATTATCGAGTCATATAGCAAAGTTCTCGGTTTGTCAATCGGAAACGAGAAAGGTTTTATCACATCAATCTCATCATCATTTTTAGCATTGGCTATTAACTCTGCCATTTTCTCTAAAACCCGTTTAGAGTTTTCCTGTAATTTATTTTCTTCTTCCTTACTCATTTAAATCACCATAATGTCTAATTCTATGGCAATTGGCACAAAGAAGTTTTATATCGTTTGGTATCTTATCTGCTTTTTGCCATTCCTTTAATTTTCTAATCCTTATCATATCTGTTTTATTTACATTTTGAAAGTGTGACCATGATTCAGCCTCATTTTCATGATGTAAGTCATAAATAAAGTCAAATTTAGACTCTAAACCGCAATCAAAGCATTTTCTACCGAGTTTATCAACAGCCCATTTCTTCAATTCACGTTTTCGTTCTCTCGCCCATTTTACATAATAATTTCTATGTTCATTCTGATATTTCCGTTGATAAGCGTTAACTTTTTCTCTATGAGATTGATTATATCTTCTTGCTCGCTCTGTATTTTTTTCCCTCACTTCGGGAAGTTTTCGGCGTTCTCTTGCTCGTTCGAGTATTTTCTTTTTTTGTTCATCATAATATTTTTTATGCCGTTCTTTTTCCTCTTCTTTATGCTCTTGGCGATATATTTTTCCATGTTCTCTATCATAAATTCTCATTTCTTCTTGATGCTCTTGACGATAACGTTTTTTTCCTCTTTATGAGTCCGATAATAGTCTTTTCTCTTTTCCATTAATTGTTTTTTATGAGTCTGATTATATTGTTTATTGTAATTGGGATTTTTTAGTTGCCACTCTTTATGTTGAGCCTTCACCTGTTCTTTATGTGACTCATAATATTCTTTATTAGGCATTAAATTCATCTATAAAATATAATATAGAACTTACTTATAAATGTTATGGTTTTTAACGAGCCATTATCTTCTCTGCACGTTGTTTTAATTCCTCAGTTGATTCTTTCTTTTCAAGTTCGGTCATTACTTATACCTAAATATATTTACGTGTCGTCCTATATAAATGTTGCGCGAGAACTATCATGCTCAAAAAAAGAGAGATGCGGTTTATGACTTTATACCGCTTACTATGGCACCTATTATGGCACCTATGACAACAACTGCAATTATGCTGACTACCACACAGATTATTACGCCTATGATTGTATAGATTATGAGAGGAACGTAAATTGCTGTATTCCAAAATTCTGAATGTTGAAATGGTGTGAATGAAACCGCATTAATTAGGAAATGGCTAAATCCTTCAGACCATTGCCATTGAAGCCAAACACCAATAAAGGGTATGATGGAAGCTAAGAGAATCCAACTCATGACGTAAGACATGCAGAAGCCAACTAAGAATCCAGCGAGACTTTGTGAAATAATTAAGCCTATCATTCCCATTATGATTGCGAGAACAAGACTTCCCGATAGAACTGAAGTAGCAGTTTTTATTACAGTTTGTCTTTTTACTTTTTTCGCTATTTGGGGTTTATCCATGTTTTTCAACCTTTGGATATAACTACACGCCGAACTATATAAAGGTTTGTCAAGAAACTTCATGCTCAAAAGGTGTAAAGGAGTATAAAGTGTTAACATCGACCAAATCGGTAACGCTGTGTCCCAAGCGTTAGATGGTTTACCTCATTGATAGCTTATCTTCCCGATTCCGCATACATGTTCACGTTAGCTATCCGTGACCATCGCCTATTCTGCCTCTTACTCCCCATGCCTTTACTCATGGTTTGTATGCTAACGGGGGCTAATTGTGCCGTGTTAACAAGCACCAATAAGTCAAGCAACTATATAAATGTTATGGCAAAAACTCCATGCTCGTTGTGCATAGCAGTAGATTGTTTATAGCGCATTGAGGCAGTAAGCCCATACGCTTTCTACACAACAGCAGACATCGGTACCTTATGTAAGTATCAATCAACTATTTAAACTTTATGGAACAAAAATTGTCGAAGTTGGGTCGAAGAATTTCTTTATTTCATATGGTTTTTTGTGACGTATCTTCATGTATCGCCACATAAAAAGTAAAGAAAATTACGAACCTTCTACGTAGCCCATCATTTGACCATTCTAAGTTCGAAGTTGAACCGAACGGTTTCGCGGGCAGATAAGGGTCGTTTTTTTAATCAGATGATTAAAGGTATCAACCTTTATACTTCTTAGCTCTTCAAAGTTTACTACTGCATCACACCAACCGCAAGTTCCCTTAATCGGAACGGGGTCAACTGCTTCAACCATTTTGTTTCCCATTTTATATTTACGTCCACTTGGCACCCATTCTAAATCTTTATTGTCTATCTTCCATAAATTGCGTCCACATTTAGGGCACTTTGGCAAATGGGGAGAGTCAGATTGCATCATGTAAATTGAACCTTCTCCTGTACATATTCAATTGATTCCATGTACCCCTCTATTTCTGCTTGAGCACCGAACGTATAAGGAATATATTTACGAACATGACAATCATGGACAACAACCTGTTTGCCTCTTCGAAGGTCAAACTTTATTTTGATTTTGAGTTGATGGTTAAATAAATCATAAAGCATTTCTTTAACCTTATCCGAACCCGTCTGAACCCCAATATTTGTAACCCAACGACCCCCATTTTGATTGAACTTTAGCTCGGTAGTAGTCACGAATGAGTATTCTTCGCCCCCATAAACGAAATGTCCAATCAGAGTATCAAACGCCATATGCTTATCCTTACCAACAGAGATGGTTTGGTTACTTATAAATCTTTGCCCCAAAAGTCCATACTCGTCCATGAAGTTGTTAGTTAATCAATGGATTAAAAAATCGGTCTGCCCTCGAAGGCTGGTCGGCGAAGGCAATCTGACCATCGAACTGAATCGAATTCGGCAAAAGAAGCCCAAATCTCCCGACTTTGCCCGTCTTCCAGCCCCACCACGCAAATTTCCCATACCTGACTTTTCGAACTGAGTCGAATTTCCGAAAAGAAGCTCAAAACAACCGATTTTAATTTGGAGACCCAAAGCTCGAATACGTGAAAATCTCTTGGTTGTACGCAAATTTGTCCATGTCTAAAGTTAGTCGAAGTAGTTCGAAGTGAAAGTTAATCAGATGATTAAATTAGAGGTTGGATGGATTATCCAACATCTATCACCAAGATTTGTGTCGCGTTCGTAAAAATCTCTATATTTTTTCTCCATTTTCGATTTCGGGTAATTTTTTCGCGGAAATTTTTTTTATGAGTTTCGCCAAGTGCTACATACCCTCAATTTTTCCCAAAATTTGATTTTAGGAAAGAATTTTTTCAAAAAATTTTTAAAATAAAAAAAATAAGAGAAATAAAAATGAATTTAAAAAGATTTTAAGAAGGATTTTAGAAAGAGAAAAGAGGAAAAAAAAATAACTCAAAAATAAAAATTAAGAAATTAAGCAAAAAATCTTATCAATGCTTTTTGGGGGGCGGGTCAGGAGTCATATCTTTTCTAAACTTCTTTTCTTTAGTCATTTTCGTTCTTAGCTCCTGATTCTTCCCATTCCTTGAATGCTTTACGCCGTTTAGCTTTGTAGTATAAGCGGTCAACTATGTCATTAAAATAGAGAGCCAGATATAATCCAGATATTGTACCTACGATTGCTACTATGCCAACTATAACTTCACCGTTCATTCTTGATTCTCATCTCCCCATGCCATATCACTATCTTGAATATCGCACTTGATTACTATCACAAGAGTTTTAGTTATGGGAATAGTTATGTTTGCCGTAGCTGGAAACTCGCGGTTAATCTCGAACTTGAAATCGTGAAACGTCTTTCTAAGTTTTCTGAATGTTGGTTCGTCAACCCATTCTATAATAGCGGTCATTAGAAATCGCTCCCACGAAATCCTTCTGGGTCAGGAAGAGATGGTTCGTTATTAGACACATAATCTTTCTTCTCTTTTAATTTTTCGAATTCGTAATTTTGAATACTATTGAATTTAACGCAATCCATACAACGACATTTACAACCTGATACTTTACGACATTCTTTGGAAAATTCAGTTGCAATCCCCCACGCCTCAAGTTCTAAACCTGATTCATTCGGGATGTAAAGCAAGCAAGTTGGATTACGTTTAACAAGCGGCATTATTGAGTCCTCAGCAAAGCATATACTTTAAGTCGGAAATAGTTATCATTAATCTTGCCATCCGTTACTTCTTTCATGTACTCTTCAATCTTTGCTATTTTTTCTTCAGCCGAAATCATCGTTTTCCCTCATATTGTTTTGTGCATTTCTGTCCATCTGGACATCGAGTAGTACAAGATGGAAAAGTACCGTCCACCTTTGCTTGTGAAAAACAAATTCCACGCACATATTCGCTCATTTTACCTCGAACTCCGCGCCTTCTTCTATATTTACTAATCCAGCACGTTTAAGCAAATATGATATGGGGTCGCCGATAATCTTCTCAAGATGATATTCAGGCGGCTTCCCTTTAAATACTTCAGTTGTTACAATAACCAAATCTTCAGGTGCCAATCCGAGTTTTTCAGCCTCTTCTCTGGCTCTTCCTTGCAAAACTTTTACTTTTCGGATTGTTGAATCGTTCATAGGTATAACTTATAGCTTCCAACTATATAAAGTTTGCGGTAGAACCTACATACTCATTATGTAAACAACACTTTTTCCTTTGGATATATTATTTCACTAAACTTTAACTTAGTTCTACAAACCCCGCAATCGCCTCTATTCATTTCCGCGTCATTAAGATGACAATGACAAACAGGACACATTGGGTCATATTCACATACCCAAGCCCAAGTGAATAATTCAGGTTTTTCCATCATGTGAATTCTACAACCTCTGGAACAAGCGGGTCGTCAGCTTCTCTGGTTCCCATTAAATGCCGCCACGTATGGCAACTCCAATGACTTTCACAAATTGAGCCGCATAGCTCTAAATCCCTCATTTTTGGATGAGGCTTATCGAACATCGGGCATTCGTACTCAGGAATCTTGACTTGATATTTCTTAACCCATACATGTGCTTCAGCCATAGTCTTGAATCTTGGATGTTTTTTGGTCATATAAAATCTACCTTTTCTGGAATAATTTTAGCATAGTTAACTATTACTTTCAGCCCTAACCAATTCGAGTAATACATTGCAAACTCCCATGAATGGTCCGCACAAAAGACATCTTCACAAAATCTAACAAATTTTCCTTCTTTGTTTTTCTGGTAAGCAACAACATGGTAGAATCCCTCGTTTGGACATTGAGGAACTTCCTCGTCACTACTTCTACAGGGAGTATTGAGGATAGCACAACATCTACTCATGTAAATCCCACCACTTCTGGCTTTTTAAGTTCTGCTTTTTTTCTCTCTCGTTCCTGTCTTTTATTCTCATCTTCCTGAATCATTTTCCTTAAATCATTCATAGTTATAAAATGGTCACGCCGTATTTTAGGAATATAAGGATTTCTTATACACCCAGCACAGGCATTTTCTCCGCTCGGAATATGTCTATGGTCACTTCTACACGGGTCCGCCGCCTCGTGAGCGCAAGAATGGCATGACTTAGATTTTTTATCCATTATAATGTCTTCCTCTCTCATTTAATAATTGAAATTTATATCTATATTCTTCTTGTTTTTGTCTAATTTCTTGATTAAAGGGCTTCTTCTGTTTTTGTATCCAATCTCGATATTCTAGAAGAAGATTTATTTGTGGTTTTTTTAGACGAACAAAAGGTTCCAATTCTTCTGCTATTTTATATGCTAAAAGATAACTCATACGCCAACAATAAGAATGTTTCCATTTTGGGTTTTCTTTCTTTCTTCGTACTGGTTTTAGATTCCCAAACCCCCATTCATTCCTCAATTTTTCTAACTCATCCTTGTTTGTATTATAAATTGATACATCTGGAACGTATTCCATTCTTCTAGAAGTATTTAAATAAATAGTTACACTTCCTTCTCCGTCTAAAAATCCAGCAGTATAAATTTTTGTTTCTAATTTTATCATGTAAATTCAACCCTCACCCTTACAAACAACTTTTTCTCCACATAGGCTCGTCCGCAATTGTGGCATTGATGAATCTTATTATATGGATTCCACTTTATCGCGCCCTTATAGTAGCATTCGGGACAATAGTTATTAACCAAAAATGATTTCATATTTTGGACTTCGAGAGCTTTACAATGAAAAGAACCATCTGGGGAATGAACAGTAACTTCTATCATGTGAACTCGACCTTCTCTGTTTTATTGTTGATTATCCACCATTTAATACCGCGAGCCGTCCACCATCTTAGTCTATGTCTTTGGGAAAAAATATAACCACGTCCATTTAGTTTATCCTCAAATCTATCCATTATATTGTCTAATACTTGTCTTTCATCTGGTGTTAACTCATTAAACATTATTGTCATGTGAATTCCACCGTTTCTTTATAATCTTCGAATTCATAGATTTCCATCGGAGTTTTCCTTTTACGCAGTTGCTTGAGATGTTCTTCACAAACAACGTTCATATCATGAAATGGCATTACAACTGGATGACCCTTTGGAAACACAATGAGGTATCGTGCATCCTTTGTACATCGTTTTATTGGAGAATGTGGAAGATGGACATCGCCCCATTCACACTTAATCAAATTGCACCCTCTCTTTTAATCTTGATTGTCTTCCAGCACAAAGAGTACATGAATGCCCTAATTTCATATGAATTTCTTCGGCTCGGTCCAGAATACGGTCATGAACCTTTTGCAAATAGCTGGTTGGCTGAGAATGATTGGCATAACAACGCAGTACAGCACATAACGCGGATATAATATGTGCTTCATCGGTTATCGGGTATCTTCGACCTTTAGGGTCTGCAAATGCTGAATTAGAGAGAGCTTTCATACTGTGGATTCTCATGCAACCACCTTCCATGTAAATCTAACTTTTTCCTTTTTCTTTCTCTTTTTCTCCTGTTCAGCCCAACATGAGCACATATCTTTTAGGGTACATCTTCTACAGAGTTTATCGTCACTCTTGAGTTTGTGCTCCATGCATTCATTAAGACCCATTCTCCATCCCATCAGTCGAATTCCACCTTTTCTTTTGCGTTTAGAACATTAGTTATTAGTCGCTTCATATAAGCATCTAACTTAAATTTGTTATGATAAAACGGGTCCTCTTGAGCGATTACGGCATCACAATAGCGGTTATGCCACCTTATACATCTCATATAAAATCCTAGTTTGCTCAATCGAACTGCACCTTCACCCGTTCATTATCTGGAACACCCGAAACATCCAAATTCGGAGAATAACCATGTAAAGTATAAAGTTTTCTTGGTGAAGTTGGAGTTGATGTTTTATTGGGGTCAATCCTATCAATCCAAAATTCCCCAAAAATGGTTTCATGAACAATTACCCCATGAGATTTAGAAGTCCATTCTGCATGAAGCCGAAACGTTGGACTTTTATCGTATGCTTTATAAATGCCCCAAATATCTTCAGCCCTTATGGTTACTTCCCAATTAGGTTTACCTATACTCTTTGAAATTTCCAACTCTACGTACCCCAAATTGAATTTCTGTTTGCCCTGTTCCAAATGAAGACCTTTAAATCTACTCATGTAAAAATCACCTGTTCTTTTACTCTTTTATAATACTCTTTCTTAACTATTTCTAGCCATGTTTCGTTTACTGAGCCTCTTTCCCCATTAATCCATTCTTTAAGTTCATCGGGGGTACAAGTCTTTACATCCTTTTTCCAATGTGCCACCGTAATTTTCCAATTTTCTGCTTTTTCCTCATCTGTATATATCTTCGGGGCTTCCTCTGAACGTGTGTTACCAATGTTGCTCATGTAAACTCCACTATCTCCTTTTCAGCTTTTTTTGGGAATGCCAAGAAATAGTCATAGAAAACACTATGATAAGAAGGCATAGAAGTAACAATTTCATGAATTTTTTGAGGAATAACAATTGCCCCTTTAAATTCGGTCATGTGAATGCCACCTTT
>Ga0187874_10001075_pt1 | contig 27410 bp, 23 predicted proteins | sample June2016WEW_16_1_3_FD_132993 | JGI IMG/M metagenome (GOLD analysis project Ga0187874, IMG submission 132993) | Peatland microbial communities from SPRUCE experiment site at the Marcell Experimental Forest, Minnesota, USA - June2016WEW_16_150 | ecosystem: Environmental > Terrestrial > Soil >... | reverse complement strand
CTGCCGGTGTCGGAAGTGACCGTGTTGCTGTAGGAGTCCTCGACCGAGACGACAGGCTCGGTGGCGAAGTTGGTCCCTTCGGCCACGCCGCCGACGGGCTCGGTGCTGAACACGAGCTTTGTGACTGTGGCCGGGCCGACCACCAGACTGGTGCTCCCGGTCTTGCTGGTCGTGTTGTCCGTGGCAGTCAGGGTGACGCTCTGGGCGTCATAGAGCGTGATATTGGCTGCGTTGGAACCGGTGGCGGCCCCGTTGGTGAAGGTCATAGCCGATCCGCTCGCGCACGAGCCCTTGGCCGGGTAGCTGGGAGCTGTGCCGCCCGGGCTGCTGGCCGGGCCGGAGAACGCCACGCACTCGGAGCCGGTGTAGTTGGTGTCGGTGTTGCCGTATTGGTCAAGGGCCGTGAGGCTCACCGTGAAGCCTGTGCCAGCCGTCGGTGAGGAGGTGGACGGGTTAAGGGCTAATTGGCTCAGCGCTCCAGGGGTGATCGTCTCGGTCTGGGTGGCCGAGGTGAGCGATCCCGAGGCGATTATCAACGGACCGCCCGTTTTGGTGTCGCCGTAGTAGAAGGTTGCTGACGACTGGCCAGCTGGGATGCTCACCGTCGTCGAACCGGTCGGGGAGGTGGCGTTCTCGGTCGTGTTGAAGATGTAAGTCCCAGCCGAGCTCGATGACAGGGTGACGGTCTCGGCCGTCGTGGTCGGGTTGCCGAAGGTGTCCTGCTCCTGGACGGTGATCGGTCCCACGCTGGCGCTTGCCGACGCCTGACCGGACACCGCGGAGGTGAGGAACACGTAATTGTTGGCCGTAGCGGCGGTGATCGTCTCGGTCTGGGTGCCGTTGGGCGACAATCCGCTGCCCGACACCGTGATCGTCGGTGAGCCTGCGACTGTGTCGCCGTAGTAAGCGGTCAGCGACTGGGTGTTGGCGGAGAGTGTCACGTTCGTCACTCCGGCTCCTCCTGAGCTGGCGGCGAACTTCGCCCCAGAAGAGCTGGACGACAGGCCGATCGTGATGGCCGAGCCGTTCGTCGTCGCGTTGCCGAAGCTGTCCTCCAGGGTCGTGGCGAACCCATTGGTGGCCGAGCTGCTGGCGGCGGCGCTGAAGGCGGTCGAGGTGATGGCGAGCTTGCTGGCTGTAGCGGCCACCATGGTTACGCCGTTCGTGGACCCGGTCACCGGCTGCGAATTGACCGTCGCCGTGGCGTTGATCGTCGGGTTGCCCGCCTTCGTGTCCGAGTAGTAGAAGCTCGGCGACGAGGAGGCGCCGTTGGCGATGGTGACCGCTGAAGCGGAGGACCCGCCCGAGGTCGTGGTGAAGAACGGCGTATGTCCGCCCATACCGGCCGAGGTCGTGGTCAGGCTGACAGTGGCTGCCGGGCCGGTGTTCGTCACCGCATTGCCGAAGCTGTCCTGGACCTGGACCACGAAAGGACCGACGCTCGCCGATGAGCTCACGGTCCGGTTGCCCGACACCGTCGAGGTGAAGGCGATCGTTGCCGCGGACCCGGCGGTGTCGGTCTCGGAGAAGTTCACCGTGTTCGTGCCCGCGGCGCTCGCCGAGACGTTGTAGGGGCCACCAGCGACCGTGCTTGCCGCAAAGGCCGACGAGGTGGCGTCACCGCTCGCGTTCGTGGTGGCCACGCACGAGTAGGTCTGTGGGTTGGAGGTACACCCCGAGGATCCGAAGATCCCACCGGCTCCGCTCGAGGGTCCGGCGAAAGTGACCGAAGTGCCTGCGACCGGGTTGCCGTAGCTATCGGTGACGAGAGCCACGAGCGGATTGGCGAACGCGGTGTTGACGGTGGCGGACTGGCCCGAGCCGGAGACGACGGCGATCTGGGCGGCAGCGCTGGCGTTGACCGCGATCGTGGCTGTGCCAGTCACACTCGACGCGTTGGCGTCCGTGGCGGTCAAGGAGTTGCTGCCTGCGCGGTAGGCGGTGAAGGTCGCTCCCGGTGAGGCGACTCCGTTGATGAAGCTCATCGAGCCGGAGGGATATGCGGGTGCCTGGCCAGACGGGCTGGAGGCGAGCCCGGACCAGTTGATGGTCTTGGCGCCTGTGTAGGTGGTATCGGTGCTCACCCCGATTTTCGCGGTGATGGCCTGGACGGTGATCGGCGTTCCGACCGTGTAGGGGCTGGCCGACAATGAGATCGCGAACGTCGGAGTTGCTGTCGTGGCCGATGTCGTAAGGGCCGAGGACTGCCAGTCGTCGAGCACCGCGACGACGGAGTACCCATAGCTCGTAGCGGCGATAAGGCCGCTGTCCTGGCACGAGGTCACGGTGGCAGCCACCGTGCAAACCAGGGCCGGGTTGCCAGGGCCGCTGGTACGGGTCACCTCGTACTGCGCGCCGGGAAGCTGAGTCGCTGGGAGGACCCAGCCGATGGTGATCGCGCCACTGCCGTTCACGGTCGCGTTCGGCGTCGTGGGCGCGGACAAACTGGCGGCGACAGCCTCGCCCGGGTTCGACGATGCGGTCAGCCAATAGGCAAGGGCGGCCCCGGTTCCGAGGATGCCAAAGCCCACAATCGCGCCGCCGAGCGCGACAACGAACTTGGCACGCCAAGTAGCCGTCATGACTTTCATCCGCGGGGAAGACGCCCGGCTCATGGCGCGTCCACCGTGATCGTGATGGGGATACTGAAGGTCGCCCCCTGGCACGCGCTCAGGGACGAAGGGGACATGGATGCCGCACCGGACAGGTCGATAGGCTGCACCGTCTCGGCTGGGATCGATATCGGCAGGTCAACTGGCGGAACACTCAGGGTGACTCCTGTCGTCGTGCAACCCGAGTGATCGGCGTCAGCTGTGATCGTGCCGTCGCCTGAAACGCTGACGAGCGAGACGGTGAAGTCGTTCGGGTTCGTGACGCTGAAGACCACATCTCCCGTCCCCCCAGGGAACAGGGGCACGGTCGGCGTCCCGACGGTCGCCACCGTAACGGTCCGCAGAGTGCCGGTACTCCCCGAACCAGTGCCTGAGCCGTAGCTCGTGAAGTAACCGTAGGCCACACTCGCGCCAACACCGATCACCAAGGCGACGATCGCGCCGAACGCGAAGACGGTCCGGAGCCTCATGCCCTGGCCCCATACGAGCAAGTGGCGGACGGGCCCGACGCGCTGGGCGACGACGCGCTGGACCGCAGCGAGTCGCGAGCCGGGTCGGAAACGCCGTCGATCACGGAAGCCGTGCGCGGACTTGTGAGCGACGTGTGAGCGGTGGTCGACCGATCGGGGCCAGCAACGGTGGCCATGGCGACGAATGAAGAGGGCACGGCAATCACCGTGGCCTCTTCATTCGTCGCCAGTACTTCACGTGCTCTGATCTTTGTGTTCAAGGCGGTGTCCGTTCTCGGGTACCCCGGGCACTCGTCCTTGCTGCTCGGCGGGAAGTCCGGGGTGGCGGCCCGAGCACGGCGTGGTGACAGTCAGCGCCCGGGCCCTGCCGACTCGGCTGGGCCGGCAAAGGGGCTTTCATGCCGGTTCTCCGAAAGTCGAGAAAACTACGCCGAATAGGTGAACGTGATCGTCTGGCCTGCACAGGCGTTCTGAGCCGTGTCCTCGTTGTTGAACGTGATCACGCTGTTGCCGGTAACAGCCAAGGCGTTCCCAGGTGCATAGTCAGTGTTCACGACATCGGGCGTCATCGTGAACCAATCGCTCTGACCCGACACCGTTGACCCGCAGGTGAGCGGGGAGCCGGACGCCCAGCTCGCCAAGGAGATCGTGCCGAGATCCTGATTCCCACTTGATGGGTTGTCCACCGTGAAGGTCACCGTCGCTGAGGTGCCCGGAACAAAGGCGTTGGTCGGTGAGTTGCTGTAGGTGATCGACGCCTGGTTGATCGTCATGGCCGTGGCGGTCCCTACGGTGCCGCTACCAGTACCGGAACCGGTCGTGGTGAAGTAAGCGAACGCGGCACTGGCTACACCGAGCGTGAGACCAACGGTCAAGCCGACAGCAACGATCCGCCTCGTCTTGCTCAAGCTCTTGAAGCGCTTCATTGTCTCTTCCTTTTCTTGGTTGCTTACTCGACGGGGACGTCGGGTCCGCCATTCATGGTGCGAGAGCGAGCTCGCCGAGCACGGCCCTTTGATCATCCCGTCGGGCGTTTCGACGACAGAGCTCCCATGGGGGAGACTTACGGAGCAAGTCGCTACGATCGGCGAGCGCGTCCATAACCGTGACCATCTATTTCGGGTATTGTCCGCCCCCTTATGTAGTGGGCATAAAGAACTATCGACCCGGCCGGATTGAGCACACATGGAAAAGGACGTAAATCACCCCCTCGGTCACCCCGTCACGACGCTGGGACGGCGACTCAGGCTGAGACCGCAGTGGTCATTTCGCATCCTGACGAGGTAGGGCGCGCTCGCGAAAACCTTGTCCGCGATTGCGTCCGCGATCTCCGACAGGGGGCTTCGCTTCGGACACTGGCTTCGCGATCGACCGCGACGAGGCTGTGAGCACTGGTCAATCCTGTTTCGTGAAGGAGCTTGATCACCGCAAGACTCACCCTCGAATGCACCAGAGATCAAGGACGTTGTCTGCCGCCTTCAAAAAGGTCCGGGTTGGAGCGCGACCGAGTCCGTCGGTACGCTCGGCCGTGTGGAAGTCGACGTCGAAGTGATCCCGACAGCTGACAGCTATGCGTTGCGTCATGCGGTCCTCAGGCCGCGCCAGAGCATCGACAAGGTGGTCTGGGACAACGACGACGATCCGGGCACGGCAACCTTCGGCGCAATCGACCGGGCCAGTCGCTCCGTCGTCGGTGTGGCGACGGTGTTCCGCGAGCCGGCACCCTTCGACGTGACCGAGGCCGGGGTTCCTCCGGGTGCCGGCAGCCGAACGACGACATGGCGCCTTCGCGGGATGGCCACCCGACCCGACGCCCAGGGCCAGGGCATCGGGTCGTCGGTGCTCAGGGCCGTCTTCGACCACGTGGCCGCCGCGGGGGGTGACCTCCTTTGGTGCAACGCGCGTGTGAGCGCGGTCACCTTCTACGAGCGCGCGGGCTTTCGGACCTGGGGCGAGGAATGGGTTGCTGCTTACATCGGGCCCCACGTGGTGATGTGGCGGTGGATCGAATCGAAGAAGATGTGACGGCGGGCGGCTCGCAGGTGCGGGACCCTGAGACGGTCGACCTTCTCCAACAGATGGTACGCAACGCCTGTGTCAACGACGGCACGGACGCGTCGGGCCACGAGATCTCCAACGCGGACCTCTTGCGCTCGGGCCTGGAGGGGTCTGGGTGTGAGCTGGAGAGTTATGAGCCGCTCCCGGGCCGCGTGTCGCTCGTGGCGCGCATCGAGGGAAGCGACCCGCGGGCGCCCGTACTCATGTACCTCGGCCACACCGACGTAGTGCCGGTCAACCCGGACACCTGGAGCCGGGACCCGTTCGGCGGTGAGCTTGTCGACGGAGAGGTCTGGGGCAGGGGCGCTGTCGACATGTTGAACATCACCGCCTCGATGGCCGTCGCGTTCGGGCGCCTCGCTCGCAGTGGCTTCAGTCCCCGTGGCACCCTGATCCTGGCCGCGGTGGCCGACGAGGAAGCCCTCGGCTCCCATGGCGCAGGATGGCTGAGCGAGCATGCGGCCTCATCGGTGGGAGCCGACTACGTGATCACCGAGTCCGGGGGCGTCCCCATCGAGACGCCGGGCGGTCGGCGGCTACCTGTCATGGTGGGCGAGAAGGGGAGCTGCTGGTGCCGCCTGCGGGTCCGGGGAGTGGCGGGCCACGCCTCGGCACCCTTGCGCACCGACAACGCCCTCGTGACCGCAGCCGCGGTCGTAGGGCGCCTCGCGGCGTTCAGGCCGCCGGCGAAGGTGCACGACGCCTGGCGCCGTTTTGTGGCCGGCATGTCGCTGCCCGAGGAGATCGGGGCGATGTTCCTCGACCCGGCCAGGATCGACGATATCTGCGAGTCGTTCCCCCATGCCGGGCTCGCCCGCCAGGCGCACGCCTGCACCCACATGACGATCGCCCCGACGATCGTCCACGGCGGCACGAAGCTGAACGTGATCCCCGATCAGGTCGAAGTGGACCTCGACGTGAGGACGCTTCCGGGCCAGAGCGAGACCGACGTGCGGTCGCTGCTCGCCGAGGCCATCGGTGACCTGGGCGACAAGGTCGAGATCGTGTGGACCCACAACGACCCCGCGAGCGAGTCGCCGATCGGCACCCCGCTCTGGCACGAGCTCGAAACCATGGTCAAGCGGTTCCATCCCGGCGCCGAAGCTGTGCCCTACTTCTCGACGGGCGCCACCGACGGGCGGTTCTTCCGCCGGCGTGGTGCGGTCGCCTACGGCTTCGGGATGTTCTCGGACAGGTTGAGCTTCGAGCAGTTCCTGTCGATGTTCCACGGCGACGACGAACGGGTCGACGTCGAGTCACTCGCCCTTTCCGCCGAGATGTTCGAGGCCCTCCCCCGCTCGTTCCTGGCCTGAGCCGCGCCGCTCAGGGCTCGGACTCCTCGTCGTCGCCGTCGTTGTCGCTGTCGAGCCAGGTGGCAAAGCGGCTCACGACCTGCTGCACGCCGCCACCGGCGCGCTCGACGATCTTCGCGAAGCGTTGCCTGTAGTGCCTGAGCGCCGCGTCGAACTCGGCCGACGGCGGCGGCTCCTGGCCGCGCCGGAGATAGCCACCGGATCGCTGCCGGTCGAACTCCCCTGAGGCCACCCACGCGACCAGCTCTCGTACCCTGCGCACGGGGAACGGGTGCGTCGTGCCGATCTCCGACCAGAAACGCGAGTACCGCGCGAACGGATCGCCCTCTCCCTCGTACTCGGTCGCCTGGCGTATGAACGCGTCGAGGTCCAGGCCCTGCACCGGGCCGCCCGCCATGCGCATCAGGGTCCGGCAGGTCAAAAGCGGGTCCCCAGTCCCGAGAGCGCTCGCGCGATCGGCCGTCAGCTCCGCGGCCCTCGACCACTCGAGCAGGGCGTAGTAGAGCGCTTTCAGGGGCAGGCCGGCCAGCGGGGCCCCGCGCAGCACTCCGTTCATGACGAGCTGCACGAGCTCGAAGGTCGTCATGAATGTCACGTGGTCCGCCAACACGTGGCCCATCTCGTGCGCGAGCACCGAGTTCAGCTCGTCGGAGTCGAACGATCTCGCCAGTCCCGAGGAGACCAGCGTCACGGGTTCGTTCGCGCCGATCGTGAGCGCGTTGCCCACCGGGTACTGGGTCACATACAGGTGAGGGCAGGTGGCGATGTCGAAGGTGTGGGCATAACGACGTTGCATCGCCCACACTTCGGGCAGCTGGTCCTCCCCGAGGCGCACGGCCGTGCCGAGCATCAGCTGGCGAAGCTTGCGCTCGTAGCCGACATCACTGAGCTTCTTGATCACGCGATCGAGCATCGGGACCGTATGCAGCGCAGCAGCGGCTGCCCGGTCCGCGGGATGCGCGAATCCCTGAGCACTGATGTCCGGGTAACTGAGCGATGTTTCGATGGCCATGTCGCCTCCCGTTAGTGGGAGAAGTCTCTCACCGATGAGCCGGTCGCGGTCCCCCGGGCGACCTCACAAGCCGACCGGCAGGTTCCCCTGGACGAGCACCGATGTCGTCGGCGTCGGCGTGCCCCCGAGCGGCTCTGCATTGATCATGAGCACCGTCATCGTGGGCTCGACCCGGAAGCGTTCCACAATCGCACGAAGACCTCTTGTACGACTTCTTCCGCAGCCGCGCGGTCGTGCAGCAACCGCCGCGCTAGGCCGAAGACTGCTCCGGCGTGCCGCCTGTACGCCTCGGCGAGAGCATCCTCACGACAACGGACCATCGCGAGCGCGAGGTCGGCGTCGCTCGCGTTGAGCAGGTCGGGTTGCCGACGAGGTTCCGGACGACCCCGCGCTCACCGGCCAGACGAGGACGGTGACCCGGGCCGTGATACCTCCGAGACGGTTGCCGGGCTTCACGTGCCCGACGTTTGATTGGTGCTCGGGAGCCCTTTCATCCCTGCGTGATCACCGACTCGACCTGGAGCACCCGAAGCGGCCGCGCGGCGCTGGACGCTGAGTCGGCGAGCAGCCCCTCCCCTCCGACAACTCCGGCGCCGTCGGACAGCGCCCAGTCGACCTGCCAGGAGATCGTCGCCTCCAACGGCTGATATGTCCCGAAGGTGGACTGGGTGAACACGGACTCGCACACGCTTGGCGGCCCGGCCGACGTGAGCGACTCGCTATATGAAGCACCGGGCCCGGCGCATACAAGGTCCAGGCTCTCGGGGGAGAACGTGATCCCGCCTTCCGGGTCGTCACCCGGCTCGGGGAAGCTCCACGCGGCGCGCCAGGTCACGCTCATGGGTGTCGCCCACACCGTGGCGACGAGCCCGCCACCTACCGCCCTGGCGGTGACCGTCCGCCAGGCCGAGGGCCGGACCCACAGCCACGTCGGGAAGTTGACGATGGTCGCGTCGGTGAACTCGTCGATGGACGACGGGGAAGTGGAGATGACCGGGGAGGGGAGCGCCGCCTTGGCTAGCGCCTCGTAGATCAACGGTGGGAGATCCGAGGAGGGCGGGTCCGGCACGGTGTCCCAGAAGATCCACAGGTACATCACCTTGCCCGTCGCGGTGCCTACAGAAGGCACGTTTGCCTCGACGTAACCCCCCGTCGGGGGCACCTCGTCGGGACTCGGGCAGGCCACGACGTCGAAGTGGTCCGACGAGCCGGCGTCTTTCAAAAGCGCCGCGGCCCACAGGTCGACCGACCAGATGCCGGGATAGCCGCCGGCCCGGGGTGGAGTCCAGAAGCTGGCAGGGAATCCGGCACCGGCCAGAGCGGCGTTGAGGCTGCTCAACGAAGAGCCGATGTCCTGCCAGACGCAGAGCCCGACACCGCCTGCGGCATCGCCCGTGTAGGGCCCGGGGCCCAGCGGACTGCCCAGCCACCACACCCAGGACCAGATGGACGAACCGGTCGAGCCTGCTCCGCCCCCATTCCCGGCACCGGCACGGTCGGCGGTCACGGCAAGCGCGGTGGCGCGTCCTGCCATGAGCCGCGACAGGAGGCGCTGGCAGGCACCCGGTAAAGCGGCGCCCGGCTGGTCGGACGTCATCGTCCTTTCAAGCCTCCACGAGCCCTTCACCTCGGCCATGTCGGCGAGGTACGCGGTCAGCGCGGCTCCACCGCCGAGACCACCCGGCGCGGCGATGTCACCGGACCGGAAATGGCTGCCGGGGTCGTACGAACACGCCGCGACCACCGCGGTCGAGCGGCCGAGCGACACGACACGCGCTCTGCCAATGTGCCAGGTCGAGGGCCCGACGACACCGGAGGCCGCCTGGGCCGAGAGGTAGGAGATCATCCGGTCGTCTGCCGGGCTCCCCGGGACGACACCGAGGCCGAGGCGGCGAGAAGAGAGGTCGCCCAGAGCGCTCGCCGTGTAGAACGCCTCCATCTCGGCCGTCCATGCGGAGAGCACCGACGCGGCGACGTTGGGGCTGGCGCGCACGCCCCGTGCGGTCAGCACGGCCTGGGGGACTGGCGCGCCGGGGGCACCGTGGTCGGATCGCGCGTCCCGGCTCGCTCGGGTCGCTCTGACGACGCGTTCGTGCCCTGTGGCTCGAGTGGTCCGGCCCACCGTGGAAGTGCAGGAGCCGGCAACGAGCACGAAGGCCGCCAATGCCGCGCAACGGCTCGCCCACCTGGGCAAACCATGGCCGCTGGGGCGGAAGGGACCGCCGGATCGGCGAGGACGGAGACTGGGACGAGATGGACGGCGCGCCATGCGGGCCATGGTCGCCGAGCCACTTACCCCAGCAGCTACCGGCCGCGGCTAGGCGGCTGTCATCCCACCTCGCTCACTCCGGTCATGACAGGCGCAGTGCGCCCGCACGTTGAGTTACGAAGTCTCCTCGGCATCGGAGGAATAGGTGCCCGTCGGGATGCCGCCGCTCGACTGGGGGATGCCGCCCACAGAACCGGGAATGCCCCCGCCGCCCGTCACAGTGGTCGGTGCCGGGCTCGATTCCTGCTCGGGGGTGGCCGTGGCCGTGGTCGGTGTCGGCACGAAAGAGCCGTCCGGAGCCGCCGGTGCCATCACCGTCGCAGAAGTGACTGTGATCGGCCCGTGCTCGGACTCGTGCTGACGGAGCTGGCTGATCAGGTCCGCGACCTTCGCGTCGGCGTCAGCAGGGGCGCGACCCGCTTGCTGGGAGTAGACGATGCCGCCGAGCTCCAACAAGAGAGCGTCCGCGTGCTTCTTCGCCTGCATGTCCGACAGCTTTGCCTGCCCGGCCTTGGCTCCCTCCTGGGCCTTCTCGGCCAGAACTGTCGCCTGCGCCTTTACCTTGTCCATGAAACCCATGGCCCTGCCTCCGATGACATCGTGGCCGCTTACGGCCAAACTTGGCCTGTCAGGACGTGACGCTATCGTGTCGAGGCCGTTGCCACCACGCGCAACCGGCCGATCGGCCACGATGTAGTCGTGGATCGCTGCGAAGAATGCCAATTCGACTACGACGCGCTGGGTCCTTCTGCTGTGCCCGGCACGTTGCGATCGTTGGGCGGCCGTTTTGCGATGAGGGTCTCCAACGAACGCTCCGACGCGACGCTCGGGCTGACCATCCGCACCCGGCCCTCCCCGAGGACCTGGTCAGCACTCGAGTACGCCTGTCATGTCCGCGACGTGTTCCTCGTCCTGCGCGAGCGCCTGTACCTCACCTTGGTGGAGGAGAGGCCGAGCTTCGCCCGGATGCACCACGAGGAGCGGGCGAGCCTTGCGCGCTACGCAGCCGAGGAGCCCGCCGACGTGGCCCGTGAGCTCAAGGTGGCGGCCGAGATGCTCGCCTGGGCCTTCGAGGGCCTCGACGAGGCGCAATGGCAGCGGCACTGCCTCTACAACGCCACCGAGCGCACCGTTCTCTGGCTCGGGCGCCATGGCGTCCACGAGGGCGAGCACCACCTGCGCGACATCGACGCGGCTTTGCGGTCCGCCGCCGCGGCCTCACGATCGACTCTGGCATCACAAGACGTTCACCCACACCCGACGCTGTGAGCGCATCGGCCCTCGGCGGCGCGCAGCGCCGCTCGCGTCCCCGCATGCCTGGCTGCACCGTGCTTCGTGCGGAGGACCGGCGTCGAAACGCCTTCGTCAGGCGCCGACGAGCTCCCGCCAACACCCGGGCTCGCTCTCCAGCCGCTTTGCGAGTCTCTCGGGATTGAGCCGGAAGGACGCCTCTGGGATCGCGTCGACGAGGGCCCTCCGGCGCCAGTAGTCGTGCGCGGCCTTTTCGAACCGCTCGCGACGCAAAGCGACGAGGTCACCCGACGGCCAGGTCCCCTCGTCGCCGATGATGTACTTGAAGAGACCCAGCGCGAGCTCGATGTCGGCAGCGATCGGGGCGCGGCCGAAGATCGCGGCCCGGCGCAGCGCGATGGCGACGGCGCCCGCGAGCACATCTTCGACGCGCTCGCCGGGCTCGAGCACGAGACGGTCCTCGAACCGGCCCGCCAGTGCCAGGGCGTAGCCCTGATCAGGCCCCGGGACACCCAGGCCGGGCTGCCGTGCTGGTCGGGGGGTGGGACGGCTCTCTCCCGGGCGGTGGGTCGTCCACGCCGCAGGGGCGCCGAGTCGCTGGACCTCGCGGACCTCGTGCTGCTCCATGATGGGAGCGAACTTGGGCTGGGTCATTGCGGGGACTCTGTCGTCGAGTTGCCCGCCTTGCCCGCCGCGGCACGGATCAGGCCGAAGACCACTGAGTCCACGAGCGCCTCCCACGAAGCCTCGATGATGTTCTCCGAGACTCCGATCGTCGACCAGCTGCCCTCGGCGTCGGCGGTGTCCAGGAGCACCCGCGTGACCGCCCCGGTCCCCTTTGAGGTGTCCAGGACGCGCACCCGGTAGTCGGTCAGGTGTACGTTGCGCAGCTGTTCGAAGTGCGGCTCGATCGCGAGCCGGAGCGCCGCGTCCAGCGCGTTCACCGGGCCGTTTCCTTCCGCAGTCGCCACGACTCTCTGGTCGCCGATGTGGGCCTTGACCGTCGCCTCCGTTGTGAGCTCGCCCGGCGAGGACCAGGGGTGGACCAGGACCTGAGCGTCGTCTTCGGTGGGCGCGTCGGCAGCAACTACGTCCCGGGCGCGCCAGTCCGTGATGACCCGGAACGACTCGATCCTGAACAGGTCCCCGAGCCGCCCGCCCGGCGCGCCGGCGGCGGCCCGCATCAACAGCTCCAGCGACCCGTCGGCCGCCTCGAAGTGGTAGCCGTTGTGCTCGAGGTGCTTGAGGGACTCGAGGACTCGTCCCAAAGCCGGCGAGTCGAGCTCGAGCCCCAGTTCCGCGGCTTTCATCTGCAACGTCGAGCGTCCCGCCAGCTCGCTCACGACAACCCGGGTCCCGTTGCCCACGACGTCCGGGGTTATGTGCTCGTACGCGTCGGATCTGCGGATGAGGGCGCTCGTATGCAGGCCGGCCTTGTGCGCGAACGCTGCGGTCCCGACATAGGGCCGTTGAGGGTCCAGGGTCAGGTTGACGATCTCGGCGATGTGGTGGGCCACCGAGGTGAGGCGCTCGAGCCGCTCGGCCGGGATCGTCTTCACGCCCATCTTGAGGCTGAGATTGGCGATGACCGCCGAAAGGTCTGCATTCCCCGTCCGCTCGCCGTAGCCGTTGATGCAACCCTGAATGTGGGTCGCACCCTGGCGAACGGCCACGAGGGAGTTCGCCACCGAGCAGCCGCCGTCGTTGTGGAAGTGCCCGCCGATCATCACAGACGAGTGCTGTCTCACGTCGGCCACGACTTGGCCCACCACGTGAGGCAGTGTTCCGCCGTTGGTGTCGCAGAGAACGAGCACCTCGGCGCCCGCCTCCTCGGCCGCCCGGAGGACACGCAGCGCGAACTTCGCGTCCCGGTCGTAGCCGTCGAAGAAGTGCTCGGCGTCGAAGAAGACGCGGAGGCCGGCTTGGCGCAGGTACGCCACCGAGTCGGCAGCCATGGCGACCGCCTCGTCGAGCGTGGTCCGCAACGCCTCGGTGACGTGCAGGTCGGATGACTTCGCGACGATGCAGACCACCTCGGTCCCCGCCTCGATGAGATGGCGGAGGGTCTCGTCCTTGCTCGCCTGCGCACCGGGACGGCGCGTGGAGCCGAAGGCGACGAGCGTCGCCGTCTTGAGCTGCAGCTCCTTTGCGGCCCGGGCGAAGAACTCCTCGTCCTTCGGGTTCGCGCCCGGCCAGCCGCCCTCGATGTAGGAAACTCCCAGATGGTCGAGCTGCTCGGCGACTCGCAGCTTGTCGTCGACGCTCAGCGAGATGCCCTCTTGCTGCGAGCCGTCCCGCAGCGTGGTGTCGTAGATGTCGACGGCTTCGGGGAGGTCGCGCTCAGGTGACATATTCGAGCCAGTCCTTGTACCGGTCCACGGTGCCTCGGACGGTCGCGTTGTAGATCTCCTGGATCTCCCGCGTGATCGGTCCGGGCTCGCCCGTGCCCACCATCCGGTCGTCGACCGAGCCGATCGGGACGACCTCTGCGGCCGTGCCGGTGAGGAACGCCTCGTCGGCCATGTAAAGGTCCGTACGCCGCATCTCACGCTCGGTCACGGAGTGGCCGAGGTCACGGGCGATTGTGGCAACGGTGTCGGCCGTGATGCCTTCGAGCGAACCTGCCCCCGACGGTGGCGGGGTGTAGAGCCCGCCGCCACGCACGACGAAGACGTTCTCGCCCGTGCCCTCGGAGATCAGCCCGGTCGTGGTGCACATGAGCGCCTCGTCGTAACCGGCGCGTGCCGCCTCCAGTTTCGCGAGCGAGGAGTTGACGTACAGCCCGGAGCACTTGGCGGCGGTCGGCACAGAACGCGGGTCGTTGCGGGCCCAGGAGCTGACCTTGAGGCGGATGCCCTTTCGCATCGCCTCGTCGCCCAGGTACGCGCCCCAGGGCCACACGGCGATCGCAAGACTCACCTTGCACGCGATGGGGTTCATGCCCATCTCGCCGTAGCCGAGGAAGGCGAGCGGCCTTATGTAGCAGCTGTCGAGTCCGTTCTCCGCCACGGTGAGCTTGATTGCCTCGAGGACCTCGTCCTCGGAGTAGGGCAGGTCCATCTGCAGGATCCGGGTCCCCCTGAACAGGCGCTTGGTGTGATCGCGCAGCCGGAAGATCGCCGGCCCATTGGCCGTCGGGTAGGCGCGAATGCCCTCGAAGACCCCCATCCCGTAGTGCAAGCTGTGCGTCAGGACGTGCACCGTGGCCTTGTCCCAGTCGATCAGCTCGCCGTCCATCCAGATCTTCGTCGTCGGGGTGATGGGCACCGTCACAACCTCCTTATGACTGCATCGCCAACGCCGGATGTGCTCCAAGGCTCGGAGGAACCGGCCATCTCAGTCTGCAACTCGAGCACCGCCTTGGTGACGCGCTCGGCCGCGGCGACCTCGCCGAGGTGCTCGAGCATCATGGCCGCGGACCGGATCGCGGCAAGTGGATTCGCCTTCTCGGTGCCGACGATGTCGTATGCGGCACCGTGGACCGGCTCGAAGACGGACGGGCCGGTGCGCGCCGGGTTGAGGTTGGCCGACGCCGCGAGCCCGATGCCACCGGTGACGGCGCCCGCGAGGTCGGCGAGGATGTCGCCGAACAGATTGTCGGTAACCACGACGTCGTAGCGGGCGGCGTTCTCGACGAAGACTATGCAGGCGGCGTCGACGTGGCTGTACCCGGTGGCGACGCCGGGGTGCTCGAGCGCCACCGAGTCGAACGCCCTCTGCCAGAGGTCGCCTGCATAGGTGAGCACGTTGGTCTTGTGCACGAGGGTCACGTGGTGGCGACTGCGGCGCTCGGCGAGCCCGAAGGCGTACCGGACACAGCGCTCGACGCCGTGACGGGTGTTGACGGACCCCTGCGTGGCGACCTCGAACGGCGTGCCACGCCTGAGCGCCCCGCCCTCGCCCGCGTAGGGCCCCTCGGTGTTCTCGCGCACCAGGACGACGTCGGCGTCGGGCGCGATCGAGCCCGGGACCCCGTTGAAGGGGCGGAGGTTGATGTAGAGGTCCAGCTCGAAACGCAGCCTCAACAAAAGGCCGCGCTCTATCACCCCTGGCGGCACCGCCGTCGACCCGATCGGGGGCCCGACGGCGCCGAGCAAGATGGCGTCGGCCTCTCTGAGCTCGTCGAGGACCGAGTCGGGCAGCACCTCCCCTGTGCGCGCGTAACGGCCGGCGCCGAGGTCGTACTCGATGGTCTCAATCGCGACCCCGCAAGCGTCTATGACCTTGAGTGCCTCCGCGACGACCTCGGGGCCGATCCCGTCGCCCCTGATCACTGCAACTCTGTGCGCACCGACCCTAGGTTCCACTTCCCGGCCACACTAGTCGGGGTGCTCGCGTCGGCGTCAGAGCGCAGGCCCATGGCTCAAGGTGCGCCTTGAAACGGCCGCGCAACACCTCGGTCGCCACCGCCGCCGGTCACCGGAGCCCGATCGCGGCCTGCGCCTCGGGCCAGGTGTAGACCTCGCCGGTGGGTTTCGGCCCGCATGCGGCAACGAAGATCTCGGCGAACGACGTGGCCCACTTGGACGAGCGTACGTACGCCGCCCCCATGACGAGCTGGGAGTCGGCCGCGCTGCAGCCGGTGAGATCGCCCCGCCATTGCCTGAGGATGTTGTCGCGGTGCCCCCAGCATCCTGCGGCGGCCGGGGAGGTGCAGCCTCCGTTGTGGCCCCCGTAGCCGTCGTCGTACATCCAGCCGTCGTCGGCGCCGAGCGCGCTCTCGCTGCCGCCGGCCCAGTTCGACCCCCAGGCGCGCACTTCCGCTCCCCCAGAAAGCGGCCTCTCGGTCCAGCTGGGGTCGTCATCGCTTCGAGCACCGGCCTGTGCCGCCTTGTCCAGCTGGTTCGTGAGTGCCGCGATCGGTGGCTCCCCGCGCGACACCCGCTCCAGGTCGGCGATCGCAAAGAGCTGGTCCGCGACGCTCAGCTTGAGGAACTTCCCCAGGCCGAACCGAAGCGGGCCGACGGGCTCGGTGCTACGCGCCCGGTCGACGGCCTGCAACGCCTTCGCGTTGCAGGCCGTCGTGTTGTCAAGGGCGCCGACAGCGCAGTACGCGTAGAAGTTCGGGTCCGGGCGGATGTTCCTGGGCGGGTTCCTGGGCGGTACGATGCCGGCGCGCGGCATGGCCTGGTCGCGGGGAACCGCCTTGGCGAACCCGGCGGCGCCGGCCGGCGCACCGCCCATGGCCGCGAGCGCGGCAATGGCCACTGCGGAGAGCGCGACCCGGCCAAGCCTCGAGGCGGATGTTCCGAGCATCGCCCCTGAGGGTACCCGGCCGTCGGCAGGCGCACCGGAGCTCAGCTGGAAGAAGACCACGTTGCCGCCAGCGTCACTCCGTCTTGCGGAACTCGCCTATGGCCACCGCACCCATGACGAGGCCCATGACCGCGACGATCCCCAACGAGACCCCTACCGGGACGACCCAGCCGCCCCATGTGATGCCTGGCGCCAGCCGCTGGACGTCTGCCGCGGGAATGCTCAGATGGTCGAAGACGGCGTGGCGCATCGGCCCGACGATGTAGGTCAGCGGGTCGATCCTGGTCAGCACGCTCAACCAGGTGGGCAGCCCGTTCAGCGGGTAGAGCGCCCCTGAGAGGAAGAACAACGGCATGACGAGCATCTGGGTCAGCGCCATGAACGATTGGAACTGCTTAATCCTGGCGGCCATCATCAACCCGAACGCCGTCAAGGTGAACGACAGCAGCAGCAGCTCGCCTATCAGCGTCGCCAGCAGCAGCGGGTCGTAGGACACGTGTGCGAAGCCCGCCAGGGCCAGGAAGACGAGGCCCTGGAATGTCGCGATCGTCGTGCCCCCCAGGCACTTTCCGATCACGAGCGAGGCTCGGCTGACCGGTGCCACAAGCATCTCGCGCAAGAAGCCGAACTCCCGGTCCCACACGATCGATCCCGCCGAGAAGACGGCCGTGAACAGGACCGACATCGCCAGCACGCCCGGATAGATGAAGGTCCTGAAGTCCACGCCGGGCGGCATGCCGTGCTTGGCGAGCGTGGAAAGGCCCGTTCCCAGCACGAAAAGGAACAGGAAGGGCTGGATGAGCGACGTGATGGCGCGTAGCCGGTCGGTGCGAAACCGGATCAGCTCGCGCCTCCAGACGATGTTCACGGCGCGGACGTTGTGCCACAGGCTGTGCTCCGGTACCGCGACCCTGATCTCGGCAACCAGCGCAGCCTCCGCCCCGGCGTCTACGACGGGTCCTCTGACCTGCGTGACCATGCTCAGCGTCTCCCCCCTCGCCAGTGTGCGGCCCTTTGTCGCATCACATCGAGGCCCGAAGCCTCGGCGTCGCGAATGGTGCTCCCGGTGTAAGACATGAAGACGTCGTCCAGCGACGGCCTCGAGACGCTCACCGAGCTGATCGCCACCGGCAGCTCGGCGAAGAGCCTGGGGACGAACTCCTCCCCCGAGGCCACCGAGAAGGTGACAGCGCCGTCGTGGACGGCCGCCTCGATGCCGAGCCTGTCTGCCAAAGAGGCGATCGCCGCGGGGTCGTCGACCGTGTGGATCTGGACGCGGTCCTTCCCGACGCTGGCCTTGAGCGCCTCGGGGGTATCGATGGCGACGATCCTGCCGTGGTCGATGATCGCGATCCTGTCGCAGTTCTCGGCCTCGTCCATGTAGTGCGTCGTCAGGAAGATCGTGATGTCCTCGCGCTTTTTCAGGTCGTTGATGTAGCTCCAGATCGACGACCGGGTCTGGGGGTCGAGCCCCACCGTCGGTTCGTCCAGGAACAGCACACGGGGCGCGTGCAGAAGGCCGCGGGCGATCTCCAGCCTGCGCTGCATGCCACCCGAGAACGTGCTGACCAGGTTGTCCTTCCGATCCCAGAGACCGACCATGTCCAGCACCTGGCGCGTCCGCGGCGCGACCGCCGCGTTGGGCACGGCGTAGAGAGCCGCGTGGAACCGCAGGTTCTGCTCGGCCGTCAGGTAGTTGTCCAAGGTCGTGTCCTGGAAGACCAGGCCGATGTTGCGCCGGACCTCGTCCTGCTCGGTGCCCGTGTCGTGGCCGGCGACCCTGGCGCTCCCGGTGGTCGGCGTGGCAAGCGTGCAGAGGATCTTGATGGTCGTCGTCTTGCCGGCCCCATTCGGGCCGAGGAAGCCGAACGTCTCCCCGCGGGTCACCTCGAAGTCGATGCCGCGTACGGCCTCCACGTCCCCGTACCGCTTCGTCAGGCCATGGACCGATATCACGGCCCGGCCGTCGCTGCTGGCCCCTGTCGCGGTCATGCCGCCCTTGCCAGGTGCTGTGCCGGCATGCCTCACCACCCTTGGCGCCTCCCTTGCCTGTCTGCCTAGGAGCCTAGGCGGCAAGATGCGCTGTGGACCCCGCCCGCCCGCGCTGGCAAGAGTCGATCTGCGAACCGGTAGCCTCGCGTCGGTGACTGAAGTGACTGAAACTGTTCTCACACCCGAAACCCACGCACGCCTCGTGGCCGAGCTCGAAGACCTCACCACGCGGGGACGCGTCGAGATCGCGCGCCAGATCGAGGCCGCCAGGGCGCTCGGAGACCTGTCCGAGAACGGCGACTACCACGCCGCCAAGGACGCCCAGGGCAAGATGGAGTCCCGCGTGCGCCAGCTGCAGCGGATGCTCGAGCACGCCGTGATCGTCGACAGCTCGGCTCACGAGGCCGGCGTCGTGACCACCGGCGTCGTGGTGGAGCTCCGTTACGAGGGAGACGACGAGACCGAGAAGTTCCTGGTCGGCTCAATCGAGGAGAAGGGCGAAGGCGTATCGGTCATCTCGCCCGCCTCACCCCTCGGGCAGGCGCTCGTCGGTCACAACCTCGGCGACATCGTCCAGTACGAGGCACCCAACGGCCGTCTTTTCACCGTCGAGATCGTCTCGGTAGGCCACTGACCGCCCATGGCCGAAACCCTGGCGGACAAGGTCTGGGACCGCCACGTCGTGCGCCACGGTGACGGCGCCGCCGAGCCCGATCTGCTCTACATCGACCTGCACCTCGTCCACGAGGTGACCTCGCCGCAGGCCTTCGAAGGGCTGCGGCTGGCCAAGAGACGCGTGAGGAGGCCGGATCTCACTGTCGCGACCGCCGACCACAACGTGCCCACGACGACCGCGAGCGGCCGCGTGGAGGATCCGGTCTCCCGGCGCCAGCTCGAAGCGCTCGACACGAACTGCGCGGAGTTCGGGTTGACCTGTTACCCGATGGGCGACGAGAACCAGGGGATCGTGCACGTGATCGGGCCCGAGCAGGGACTCACCCAGCCCGGGATGACGATCGTCTGCGGCGACAGCCACACCTCCACCCATGGTGCCTTCGGGGCGCTGGCATTCGGCATCGGGACTTCGGAAGTCGAGCACGTCCTCGCGACCCAGACCCTCCCCCAGCGCCGGCCCCGCACCATGGCCGTCAACGTCGATGGCGATCTCGCGCTCGGCGTGAGCGCCAAGGACGTCGTGCTCGCGATCGTCGGCCGGCTCGGCACGACCGGTGGCGTCGGCCACATCGTCGAGTACCGCGGTTCGGCGATCCGCTCGCTGTCGATGGAGGGCCGCATGACGGTCTGCAACATGTCGATCGAGGCCGGAGCCCGCGCGGGGATGATCGCCCCCGACGAGGTCACCTTCGAGTACCTCCATGGCCGGCACCACGCACCGAGAGGCGCCGACTGGGACCGCGCCGTCGAGGACTGGCGTGGGCTCGCGACCGACGAGGGCGCCCGCTTTGACGCCGAGGTGAACCTCGAGGCTGCCTCGATCCGGCCGCAGGTGTCCTGGGGCACGAACCCCGCCCAGGTGGTGGCCATCGACGGTGCGGTGCCGAACCCTGACGAGATGGCGACCCCGGCCGAACGGGAAGCCGCCGCCCGTGCCCTCGCCTACATGGGCCTTAGCGCCGGCACGCCGATCCACTCGATCGAGGTGGACACGGTGTTCATCGGCTCGTGCACGAACTCGAGGATCGAGGACCTGCGGACCGCCGCCGGTGTGCTGGCGGGCCGCCGCATACGGCCGGGCCTGCGCGCCATCGTCGTGCCGGGCTCGCGCCAGGTCAAACGCCAGGCAGAGGCGGAGGGGCTGGACCGGGTCTTCGTCGAAGCGGGCTTCGAGTGGAGGGAGAGCGGCTGCTCAATGTGCCTCGGCATGAACCCCGACCAGCTGTCGCCCGGAGAGCGCTGCGCCTCAACCTCGAACCGCAATTTCGAGGGCCGCCAGGGACGCGGTGGCCGCACTCATCTCGTGTCCCCGGCAGTGGCCGCGGCGACCTCGGTGGCTGGCCGGTTCGCCACCCCGGCCGACCTCGGGTCCTGACGTGGAACCCGTTCGGATCGTGGCGGGGCGGGCGGTTCCACTGGACCGCTCGGACGTCGACACCGACCAGATCATCCCGAGCGAGTGGCTGAAGCGAATCGAGAGGACCGGCTTCGGTGCGGGCCTGTTCGCAGAATGGCGCGACGATCCGGGCTTCGTCCTCAACGACCCCGAGCACGCGGGGGCGACGATCCTCGTCGCCGGCCCGAACTTCGGCACGGGCTCGTCCCGGGAGCACGCCGTGTGGGCTCTGGTCGACCACGGCTTCCGTGCGGTGATCAGCTCCCGTTTCGGGGACATCTTCCGCAACAACTCCACCCGTTCCGGGCTCGTTCCCGCCGAGGTGTCCGACCAGGACGGGCGGGCGATCCTGGAAGCCGTCGGCAAGGACGCGGCGCTCGAGGTCGTCGTGGACGTCGAGCGCAGGCTGGTCGAGGCACCCGGGGCGGGCATCTCGGTGCCGTTCCGTCTGGACGACGACGCCCGCGACCGGCTGCTGAGGGGCCTCGACGACATCGACGCCACGTCCCAGCACACGCCGGACATCGACGCCTACGAGGCGCAGCGGCCCACCTGGCTGCCCACCCTGAGGCCCCGCCGGACAGCCTCGGCCTAGGGCGTCACACCGCTCTCGCGAGCGGCGTCGGTCCCGCTGCCGACGATCCTGGCCTTGGCGCGGACCACGCGGTTGGTGGCCGCGACATAGGCGCGAGCGGCCGCCTCGACGACGTCTGTGGAGAGCCCACGCCCTGACGCCCGTATGCCGTCGGCGTCGAGCTGGATCACGACGTCCCCGAGCGCGTCGATGCCGCCGGTGACCGACGAGACGTTGAAGTCCGTGAGCTTGGCGTCGATGCCCGTCGCCTGCTTGATCGCCTTGCAGGTGGCATCGATCATCCCGTCGCCTTCCGCGGTCGCCTCGGACTTATGGCCGTCCCGGCTGACCACGACCCTGGCCCGCGGCATCCCGGATGTGCCGCCCTGGACGTCGAGCACGTCGAGGACGAAGCCCTCCTCGAGCGCAGTCCCGAGCTCCTCGGCAACGATTGCCTCGAGGTCGGCGTCGGTCAGCTTCACCTTGCGGTCCGCCAGCTCCTTGAAGCGGGCGAACGCCGCGTCCAAGGCGTCGCCCCGGACCTTGATGCCGAGCTTCGCCAAGGTGTCCGCGAAGGCGTGGCGCCCGGTGTGCTTGCCGAGGATGATCTGGCCGCCCTCCTGGCCAACCGAGGCCGCGTCGATGATCTCGTAGGTCGAGCGCTCCGTGAGCACACCGTGCTGGTGGATGCCGGACTCGTGGGCGAAGGCGTTCTTGCCCACGACCGCCTTGTTCCACTGGACCTGGTAGCCGGTCAGGCGCGCCACCATCCGGCTCGTCCGGGCCAGCTCCCTGGTCCTCACGTTCGTCTCCAGCCCGGGGAACAGATCCCCGCGGATCTTGAGCGCCATGACGACTTCCTCGAGCGCGGCGTTGCCGGCCCGCTCGCCGAGGCCGTTCACGCAGACTTCTACCTGGCGGGCGCCCGCGCGCACCCCCGACAGGCTGTTCGCGACAGCGAGGCCGAGGTCGTTGTGGCAGTGGGTCGAGATCACGTAGTCGCCCGCCACCTCGTCCCGGACGTGGGTCAGCAGGTCGCCGTAGTCCCAGGGGATCCCGTATCCGACGGTGTCGGGGATGTTCAGTGTCGTCGCCCCGGACTCGACCGCCGCCGCCAGCACCTCGAGCATGAAGTCGAGCGGAGTCCTGGTCGCGTCCTGGGGCGAGAACTCGATGTCGGCGGTGTGCTCGCGAGCTCGCGAAACCCCCATGCGCACCGCCTCGAGCACCTGATCCTCGCTCATCTTCAACATGTGCTCCCTGTGGCTCGGGCTCGTCGAGATGAAGATGTGGATGCGGTTGCGTTCCGCGTCACGCAGCGCCTCGTAGCACCGGTCCACGTCGGCGAGCTGGGTCCGCGAGAGCCCGGCGATCACCGGGCCCTCGACCGTGCGGGCAATTGCCTGGACGGCGTCGAAGTCGCCCTGGCTCGAGACCGGGAAGCCGGCCTCGATGTAGTCGACGCCGAGGCGCGCCAGTTGTTCGGCGATCTCGAGCTTCTCTCCGGGGTCGAGGGAGATCCCCGGCGACTGCTCGCCGTCCCGCAGTGTCGTGTCGAAGATGACCACCTTGTCGCTCATCGCTCGCTCCATTGTCGGGGCGCAACCGGGTCCTCCTGTCGCCGGTCTTCGCGTAGCCGCCCGCAGAACGCGCCCGGCCAACAAAAAACCTCCTGGCCTAAGGCGCAGGAGGCGTTGGCGAGCGCGAAAGGGCGCTCGCCGTCAGGTAAGGAGGAGGACCCGGATGAACCGCTCGTTCGTCATGTCACTGATGATTGTGGTGGACAGGTCGGGATCCGTCAAGCCTGCCTGGGTGCCGCCGACTGCTACCCCGCGGTGTCCGCGGGGCGGACGTCGCTCTCGGCGACGCCGCGGTAGGTGCTGCGATGGTGGAGGAGCGGGGCCTGGCCCGTCTCGACGCCCATCTCGCGCACCATGCCGAGCACGAGCAAGTGATCACCTGTCTCGACGACCCGCTCGACGTCGCAGTCGACGAAGGCGACGGCTCCCACCAGCACCGGATTCCCCGAGGGCGCCGGGTGCCACCCGACGCCCTCGAATTTGTCGGCATCGCTCGCGGCAAAGCGCGACGAGATCTCGGCCTGGTCGTGACCGAGGACGCTGACGCAAAACGACCCCGAGGTGCTGATGGGCGGCCAGCTCTTCGATGTCTTCGAGACGAAGAACCCTACGAGCGGCGGGTCGAGCGAGACCGGGACGAAGGTGCCCACCGACAGGCCCTTGGGCCGTCCGTCGACGACTCCGGCGACGACTGCAACGCTCGTCGGCACGTACGCCATCACCTGGCGGAAGTGCTCAGCGCTGAGGTCGGGCACCGCCGCTAGGCGCCGGCGAGGCTGTGGATCTCGAGGATGCCAGCCGCCGCGCGGACACGCCCGATCACATCTTGTGGCACCGGACGGTCCGTCGAGAGCACCATCAGGGCCGTGCCGCCACCGGAAGTCTGGCCGACGGCCATGTTCGTGATGCTGACCCCGACATCACCGAGAGCAGAGCCGACGAGCCCGATCATCCCAGGGCGGTCGTCGTTGCGCACGATCAGGAGGTTCGCGTCGAACGGGAGCTCGACCGCGTGATCGTCGACCATCACGATCCGCTCGGTTCCGGTCCACCCCAAGGTCCCCGCGACAGTGTGGTCGCCACCGCGAAGCGTCACCTGGCTGAGGTAGTTCCCCGCGACAGTCGTCGAGGACTCGCGCACCTTAAGGCCGCGGTCTCTTGCGAAGTGCGGGACGTTCACATACGAGACGGGCTCTTCGATCGCGGCCGCGAATATCCCCTTCAGCGCGCAAAGCGTGAGAATCCTTGTGTCCTCGGCCGCAAGATCCCCCTGGTACTCGACTTCGAGGTGGCTCGGCACCCCGTCACACAACGCCGCCAGCAGGCGGCCCAGTCGCTCCGCGACCCCGACGAACAGCCGCACGTTCTCGGATGCTCCGGTCGCGGCGACGTTGACGGCATACGGCACGAACTCGCCACGCAACGCGAGCACGATCTGCTCGGCGATCTGCTCACCAGCCTTGTCCTGCGCCTCGGCCGTGCTGGCACCGAGGTGCGGTGTCACGACCACGTGCGCGAGCTCGAACAAGGGCGAGGACGTGCACGGTTCAGTGGAGAAGACGTCGAGCGCGGCACCCGCGACGCGCCCTGACGCGATGGCGTCGGCAAGTGCCTCCTCGTCGAGGATGGCGCCCCGGGCGGCGTTCACGATACGGATCCCGGGCTTCGCCTTGGAGAGCAGCTCCTTGCCGACGAGCCCGATCGTCTCGGGCGACTTCGGCAGGTGGATGCTGACGAAATCGGCACTCGCGAACAGCTCGTCCAGCCCGAGGAGCTCGACCCCCATCGTGCGCGCCCGTTCCGGGGTCACATACGGGTCGTATGCGACGAGGCGCATCCCGAACGCCGCGGCGCGCTGGGCCACGAGGGAGCCCACGTGACCGAGCCCCAGGATCCCGAGCGTCTTGTCGTGCAGCTCGACGCCCTCCCACTTGGACCGCTCCCACCTTCCCTGGACCAGGGCAGAGTGGGATTGAGGGATGTTGCGGGCCTGCGCGAGCATCAGTGCGATCGCGTGCTCTGCGGCCGACAGGATGTTCGACTCCGGAGCGTTGACGACCATCACGCCTCGGCGCGTGGCCGCGGCGATGTCCACGTTGTCGAGCCCCACGCCGGCGCGACCCACCGCAACCAGGTCACGCCCGGCTTCGAGGACTTCGGCCGTCACTCGCGTCGCGGAGCGGATGACGAGAGCCGCCGCCCCGGCTACGGCGTCGACGAGCTCGGCCGGCGTGAGCGACAGACGCACGTCGACTTCGTGGCCCTCGCCTGCCATGAGCTCGAGCCCGCGGGACGAGAGCGTCTCGGTTACGAGGATCCTTGCCATCGCCTACTCACCTGCCTCCGAGAGGAGCTCGGCGAGGCGCTCGATGCCCCGCACGAGGTCCGAGTCCGACAGGGCGTAGGAGAAACGTCCATAGCCGGGGGCGCCGAAGGCCTCGCCTGGCACGAAGGCGACGCGGGACTCCTCCAGCACGAGCTCGGCGAGATCGAGCGTGGTCTTGGGCACCGAGCCCCTCAGCTCGCGCCCGAGGATGCCCTCGAACGACGGGAAGGCGTAGAAGGCTCCCTCCGGCTCGACGCACGAGACGCCTCTTGTCTCCGACAGCATCTTGTAGATGGTCCGGCGACGCCGGTCGAAGGCCTCCCTCATCTCGCCCACCGCGGAGAGGTCTCCCGTGAGCGCTGCGATCGCGGCACGCTGTGCGACGTTGTTGACGTTCGAGGTCACATGTGACTGGAGGTTCGTGGCTGCCTCCACGACGTCGGCGGGACCGATCAGCCACCCGACGCGCCAGCCGGTCATCGCGTAGGTCTTGGCCACGCCGTTGGCGACGACGCACCGGTCGGCGATCTCCGGCACCACGACCGGCATCGAATGTTGCGAATGGCCTGCGTAGACGAGGTGCTCGTAGATCTCGTCGGTGAGCACCCACCAGCCGCGCCGGACGGCAAGACTGCCGATCTCAGCGATCTGGTCCCTGCTGTACACCGCACCGGTCGGGTTGGAGGGAGACACGAACACCACCAGCTTGGTCCGGTCGCTGGCGGCGCTCTCGAGCTGATCGACGGTCACCTTGAAACCGCTCGCCTCACCTGTCGGTACCTCGACGGGGACGCCCCCGGCGAGACGGATCGCCTCGGGGTAGGTGGTCCAGTACGGGGCCGGGACGAGCACCTCGTCGCCGGGGTCGAGCAAGGCGGCAAATGCGTTGTAGATCGCGTGCTTTCCCCCGTTGGTGACGAGCACCTGTTGGGCCGTGATCTCGTAGCCGGAATCGCGCGCCGTCTTGGACACGATGGCCTCTTTGAGCTCGGGCAAGCCTCCGGCCGGCGTGTAACGGTGGTTGCGGGGGTCACTGCACGCGGCGACCGCAGCTTCGACGATGGCCGCCGGTGTCGGGAAGTCCGGCTCTCCGGCTCCGAAGCCGACGACGTCGACGCCCTGCGACTTCAGCTGTTTCGCCTTCGCGTCTATGGCCAGCGTGGCAGACGGCGCCACGCCGCCCACGCGGCGCGAGACGCGGCGCGGCGCCGACGACGGGTCAAATGGAGGAGATGTCGCCATCTGCATATGCTTGCACAAAGTTCCTGCGCTGCGATTTCCGAGCTGCCACGCTCGGCGCCGTGACAGTCGGAGCCGTACCCCCCGGGTCTAGCGACCCAGCGTCTTGCCTGGAGGCACACCTTGGCCGCACTCGTGATACCCGAGCACCTACTACCAGCGGACGGTCGTTTCGGATCGGGACCGTCCAAGGTCCGTGCCGAATCGGTGCGGGCACTCGAGGCCGCAGCGCCGACTTACCTGGGCACGAGCCATCGCCACGCGCGTGTCCGAGACGTCGTGGCGCGCGTCCGCGTCGGCCTGACGGAGCTGTTCGGCCTGCCTGAGGGCTATGAGGTCGTCCTGGGCAACGGCGGTACGACGGCGTTCTGGGACGCCGCCACGTTCTGCCTCGTCGAGGCGCGCAGCCAGCACCTGTCGTTCGGCGAGTTCTCATCCAAGTTCGCCGAGTGCACCCGGGCGGCGCCGTTCCTCGAAGACCCGGACGTCCTCGTCTCCGAGCCAGGCACATACCCGCGACCGGTCCCCAACCCGGCCGTGGACACGTACTGCCTCACCCACAACGAGACCTCGACCGGCGTGCAGGCAGTCGTGCAGCGGCCTCGCCGCGTTGACGGCACCGTCACGGACGGCCTCGTCCTCGTCGACGCGACCTCGGCCGCGGGCGGGCTCAGGGTAGATGCCGGCGAATTCGACGCGTACTACTTCGCTCCGCAGAAGTGCTTCGGGTCCGAAGGTGGGCTCTGGCTCGCGCTCTTGTCCCCTGCGGCGGTCGAACGCGTGGAGCGTCTCGCCGCCACGGGACGGTTCGTCCCGGCCTTTTTGGACCTGAAGATCGCGATCGGGAACTCGCGCCTCCAACAGACCTACAACACGCCTGCTCTGGCGACCTTGCTCCTACTCGCAGAGCAGGTGGACTGGTTCCTCGGCAACGGCGGCCTCGAGTGGGCCGCGTCGCGTGCGGACCGTTCCGCCGCGATCATCTACGGCTGGGCCGGACGGTCGAGTTTCGCTCAGCCTTTCGTGAGTGACCCGGCCGAACGGAGCCACGTCACCGCGACCATCGACTTCGAGGAGGGCGTCGACGCGCTCGCGGTGGCCTCGGTCCTCCGCTCGAACGGCATCGTCGACACCGAGCCTTACCGCAAGTTGGGAAGGAACCAGCTGCGTGTCGCTTTGTTCCCTGCGATCGAGCCCGCGGACGTCGAGGCCCTGGCCGCTTGCGTCGACTGGGTCGTGGAAAGGCTCGTGCCCGCGGTTTAGACCGAAGTTCACCCCGAGCACCCCAACGCGGACACCATCGCGAGATCGTGAGCAGCACTTCTATGCCTTCGAGGTGGTAACAGCGTAGGCATGTAATGAAGGCCCTAGCTAGGACAGAAGTCTT
>Ga0187874_10001074_pt1 | contig 27422 bp, 26 predicted proteins | sample June2016WEW_16_1_3_FD_132993 | JGI IMG/M metagenome (GOLD analysis project Ga0187874, IMG submission 132993) | Peatland microbial communities from SPRUCE experiment site at the Marcell Experimental Forest, Minnesota, USA - June2016WEW_16_150 | ecosystem: Environmental > Terrestrial > Soil >... | reverse complement strand
GTTGGGGCAATAAAGATTGGATTCACCCCAAGCTTCCGTGACGACGCGCGCTCGGCGAACCGCTTTGGCAAGCGGCAGCCAGTTCGCCGGTCATGGAAAATTAACGCGGACGCGCGGAGAAAATCAGGGCAATGATTTGTTTTAACGCCCGTCCTCACCCGGCAGAACATGGGGTGTTCACCCCATAGACAGAGTGGCAACCACACACAACATTGAGGTTAATCAAGCACCAATGTTTGTGGCGTAACAGAATCCATGAAGCGAATCACTGTCTTGCTGGCGGACAACAACACGCTCGTGCGTAGGGATATTAGAAAGATTCTGGAACGCGAAGACGATCTTGAAGTGGTCGGCGAAGCGAAAAACGGCCATCAGGCGGTCGCCATGGTCAAAAAGCTTCGTCCCGCATTGGTTCTGATGGACGTTGCCATGCCGCGGCTCAATGGTTTGCAAGCGACGCGCCAGATTCTCAAAGCCGCCCCCGCCACCAAAGTGCTCATGCTTTCGGCGCACAGTGATGAAGCGTATGTCGAAGAGGCGGCCAACTCCGGCGCGATGGGCTATCTGATCAAGCACACCGCCGTTGACAGTCTGTGCCAGGCGATTCGGGAAGTCCACAAGGGGAACCCCTTTTTGAGCCCGTCCATTCCCAAACATCTTCACAAACGGTATCGGAAACAGCAGATGCATTGAACCGGATTCTCCCAGGGGAGCAACGGTGAGGGCGGACGTGCATCAAATCACGGCAGACGCCAGCAACCGCGCTCGATGTGAAGCATTTCCAAGCGCCGTAGGCGCGGCATTTCTGTAGTAATTCACAAAAATAAAATCCGAGCTCCGTCAGGAGCGGCATCATCTGGCAAAACGAACGGCATATGTCGCCCCGACGGGGCTGGGATATTTATTGGAATCGTTTGGCTACAAAGATTTCGCTCCTAACGGAGCTACGGCAATCTCCCTTCGCCACTACCGACGTGAGTTAAAAAGCCCGTGTCGCGCAACCCTGTTAGCCTTTCGTGCGGAATCCGCCCGCGAAATAGATGATAAGGCATATCAGCAGAATCAGGCCAAGCCCGCCGCCGCCGATAGCAGGACCGCCAAAGTAAAACCCGCCGCCGCCGAACAAAAGAAGAAGAACTAGTATGATTAATAATAGATTCATGCCGGTAAGATAACACAGCGCTGCACGGTTCCTATGGGGTCTTCACCCCATAGGCGGAAGTAAAAATCATTTCAGCGTGATGATCCGGATGGGAACGGCGAGTTACGGCAGACGCCAAATGCCGCGCTCGACGTGCAACAGCAAACCGAGGTCGCGCAGGACTTGGAGTTGCTGGCGGATTCCTGCCCCGTGTAACTCTGTTATTTACGGGGTTGTCGGGATGGAGTTTTTCCAGTTCGCGGGCGAAGGCGTAGGCGTCCACGGTCGTGAACTCCGACGGAGCGCGGACTTCAGTCCGCTTCTGCATAGCAGGCGATTTGGATGATGAAGCGGCGTGAACGCCGCGCGCCTCAACCAGCCGGCGCACGATGCTGAACACGTCCAGCGTCCAGCCGCGTTGGGTGACGGAAATGTCTTTCAACGGTTTGACGCGACGGACTCCCCCGACAGGGGCTGCCATTCTCCCGACGAATGTTGTCGTTGTCCCGACGAATGTCGCTGCTCTCCCAAAGAAGGCTGCCGGCAACCCGATGAACCTCTACTGTTTTGTTGTTGTCACCGGCGGTTGCCCGGTGAATGTTGGCAGTTTCCCGACTCTTAACCGCTGTCGCGTTTTCATCACCGTCAACGTCCCGACGAACCCTGTCGGCATCCCGGCGGACAGTGACTGTTTCGTTTTGACCACGAAAGGCCTCGCGATGACTGCCGTCACTCTTCCGGTGGACACTTTCGATGGGCCGAGGAACCCTGTTTCATGCCCGGAACAAGCTTGTAGCAGGCCGGCAACATGATTTTGCACGGTTTTACCAGCATTCAAGGGTGTTTTGATGTGCTCACCGTCCCCGACGGCGCAGCGCGAAGACGGAAGTGCAACGAAGGCAAGTGCAGAAAATAAAAATTCGGCGTCTCGTCGTGGCGGATAGCGTTGATTTCGTTTTCGTTTTTAATTCAGCCTTCAGCCTTCAGCCTTCGACCTTCAGGATGGCGCCGTCCGTGATGGACTCGCCTATACGGGATTTCTGGCTTTTGAGTTGATACCAGAACTTGCAACTCGGGCATGAATAATCACTGGCCGGATGCCCCGGCTCCAGCCAGGCTTGTCACGGCGACTTGTCTCGGCGAAGCAGCGCGAAGACGGAAGCGCAGCGAAGACGGATCAGTTTCGGGGACGAGCAATTGGGGCAGAAAATCAGTCCAAATATTTCAAATAGATTGAAGGAAACGCCTTACTAACTTTCGCTGCCGAAATGATTCTTTCCACATGATTTTTTGCCAGTGAGTCTTGTGGGATAATAAGACCCATGGTAATTCCATGCTGAATCTTGGGCCACTTGTCAGGAGAAAGACACATGGCATCGCCGTACGAAACCCAACATTCGCCTGTCAGCCATGGATGGTCGCCGATGCATAAAGAACAATCACCACCGCTTCTGTCCTTGTCCGTGGTTAGATTTAAAATGACACCTGTGCCATGATGTTTATTCAAATCGGAAAGCAAAACCCACAGGTGCTTTTTGCTCCCGCCGACACTCCCCATCAAGAATGTGTCGCCCTTCTGCATGACGAATCACGCCAGAAGACTTTTGAGGCTGTTGATCGATGCCAGCTCCTCCTCAATTTCTGCAATCTCCTGGTCTGACTTTTTGGCGTTCTTCAGAATCTTGACGGGGTCGATCGGCTTGCTGCTTCCCTTTGGGTCTTCGCATTCAGGCATCACCCGGTGCGTCCACTCTGCCAGCCAATACGGAGGAATTTCTGAAATGGTCCGGAACGCCTCGTCCAGAATCTCCATTTCTCTGACCGAAAGAAATCCCAATTCCGGCGTTTCTTTCAATTGCAACAGATGGCTCTCCCGTTCCGAAATGAATTTTTTCCACTTCGCCAGCGCGTGCGGGTCTCCGGGGATTTCCTTGCCTCGAATCAAATCAAAAATCCTTGAAAGCACCGGGCCTTTGGCCATGGAAACAAATTTGTCTCCCGTAATCGTTCGTCCGTATTTGATGAGTGCCATCCGGTCTGCCAGATACAACGTCTTGAGGAGAACAAATACATCGAACCGGCCACCAGCCTTTTGAATCAGATAAGCTGTGGCGGCTAACGCTTTATCGATGTTCAAACGGAAAGTCATTGACGCCAATCAAAATAATGCACTTACACCCATACCGCAAAGCAAAAAACCCGCCATTTTTCGAGCAAAGCGATTATTTCAGAGCGACTTGTCGCGGCGAAACGGAGTGAAGACGGATGACCCGGATGGAAGCGGTGATGGTGCCGCGCAAGCCAGCGCGTGACTGGCGGCCAAAGCCAAACCCGCCACTTCGATATCTTGAAGTAAAATGAGGGCTTTTCCTGTTTCGGGTGTATATTGCATTGTGAAAGACGAAGTTCAAAAATTGACGAAGAACAATTACGGGCCATTGCCCGTTTTAGGCCTGCCGGTGCAAGTCCAATGTGACGGCTTCAAGTGCATGGCCTTTCGTGACCGGGAGGGCAGATGGGTGGATTTTTTCAGTCGTGAATTCGTGCCGCGAGTCTTTGGCGTGGTTCTCGCCTGATTGCGCTGACCAGTTTTTATTCACCCGCGTGTCGCAAAGCGTGCGGGTATTTGTTTTTAACGCCAAGGCGCCAAAAAATACTTTCCGAATCTTTGCGTCCTGGCGTCTTGGCGTTAAAAAAATGTTTCACGGCAGACGCCAGACACCGCGCTCTTGTCGCGGCGAAGCGAAGCGAAGACGGACGACGTGCAGTAACAATCCAGCATCACGTAACACTTGAAGTTGCTGGCGGATTCCTGCCCCGTGTTCTTTACGGGGTTATCCCGGACGTGGCGATTATCGGGGTGGAGCGTTTCCAGTTCCCGGGTGAAGGCGTAGGCGTCGGCGGTGGTGAACTCCGACGGAGCGCGGACTTCAGTCCGCTTCTGCATAGCAGGTGATTTGGATGATGAAGCGGCGTGAACGCCGCGCGCCTCAACCAGCCGCCGCACGATGTTCAGCACGTCCAACGTCCAGCCGCGTTGTTTGACGGAAATCTCCTTGAGCGGTTTGACGCGCTTGAATTTTTCGCGCACTTCCTCCGGCGGAACGATGACCGTCTGCGTAGGACAGGCGTCGCGCCTGTCTCCATCTTGAAACTTCGTATTCTGGTCCGGCCCAGGAAAACCCGCCCTCAAGGCGGAAGTTTTATAGTCAGAGTCAGGCGCGACGCCTGACCTACGACGGGGAGACACAATGGTCGTTGCGATGGCACTTGAGCCGTTTGGGAAACGGCGAAAGGAATTTGGCTAAAAGCAAAGGCCCGCGAGGGCCGAGCGAGCGGGCGCGAACGAGTCCATCCGCGCTTCAGCCGGACCACGATTCGCGTCAGCGAACGACTCTTGTTGGGGCATCCATCTAGTGGCGGGCTTGGGAAGCCAATCGATTCAGGGCGAAGTTGCAGCCAACCCAGCCAGCACGGCCCGTCCTCCGTAGCAGTACTGCGGAGGGTGGACGCGCCGTGGATGAGAGCGGCTTGCGTTTGATGATGGCGGAGGGCGGGAATATGCGATTGTGCGGGACTGACCCCTTCATGAAGGTAGAGCCAAAAGGGGTAGGTCAACACCATGCGAAGCGCACTTGCGACGACCGGGACATCAGCCTTACTCGAACAGCTCAGTGTTTTCATTCCAGACGACTTCATCAACGAGTTGATCCCTCGGCATGGTGGACCTGGGCGGCGGCGGCACTGGAGTCCTGCACAACTCTACCGGTTGCTTCTGCTATCGTTATTGACGCCAGCGCATTCCTTCAACTTGATGTTGCGACTGCTTCCGGAGCAGCGCTCTTGGCGCAAATTTGCTCGCGTACCTAACCGATGCCGCTTGCCGGCTGCTTCACAGCTGCATGACTTCCGGCAATTACTGGGCGTTTACGGATTGCGCCGGATCAACGATTTTTTGGTGCATCCACTCTTGGAATCAGTCCCGCCGAATCGCCAGACGGTCGGGTTGATCGACGCGACGGATTTGCCGGCGGCAACCAGTGACTATAAAAAAAATCGGACGGGGGCTTTTCGGCTCGCGGCGCAGCGGTGGGCGGCAGGACGATCAAGACTGGGCAGAGCCGCTGGTTTGTCGGCTACAAGAAACACACGCTGCGTTTGTGGCTTCAGCAGTGTGCGGATCACGTGTTGTTGATTCCGGTCGTATCCTGGGCCGTGCCCGCCAACCGAGGAGAAGCTCTGTTCCTGTGGCCGAGCTTGCGGTATTGCCTGCAACGTCTGGACTGGACTCCAGATATTGTAGTTGGAGATATGGCTTATATCAGCTTGGAAGTTCAGCGCAAAATTCGTGAGCGTTTGGGGGTTGCGGTTTTGACCAAGCTGCGGCCTGACATGAAGCTGATGGCTCCGTTCGAGTCGGGTCCGGTGGCGGTGTGTCCGCAAGGCCAGCCTTTGAGTTGGCTAGGATTGGAAGAGCGCGACCAACTGCACTGGTTTGGGGTCTCGGAGGCTGCTGGCCTATGCCTCAACTGCTGGGAACGCTCTCACTGCCCGGGGCAGTTCAGCTTTTCACCGGTGACTCACGAAATCTTGTTCGGCCGGATCCCTTTGGCCTCACGCACTGCCCGCATCCTGTTGGACCAAGTGCGGCCGTGGATTGAGCCAGCTCAATCGTATGAAAAAAATCTATTGGGGCTGAATCGAATGTTCCTCAACAGCCTTCAGTTGGCTTGGACGGTTTGTTTGCTTGCCGATGCGGTGGTCCTGCTGCGGGCACAAGCCTTACTGAGGCGAGCCAGCCAACCGGCATCCGTTCTGGACGGACTGCTCCCAAACCAACTGTCGTTGGGACTCGCATAGCTTGCGGCGGCAAACTTCTAAATATTCAAAATCCCCTTATTTTTCTACATTCCGCAAAACGAATTTCCGAACACCCTCCGACGGGGCTAGGGGTATTTATTGGAATCGTTTGGCTACCAAGATTCCGCTCCTGACGGAGCTGCCGTTTGGAGTGCGTAGGCATGACTGCGCTTTGGAACGACACGACATGTCGTGTCGAGGAGAGCGGTGACCTGTCACCGCACTCCAAATTCATTTCAGCGCGACTTGTCCCGGCGAAACGGAGTGAAGACGGATGACCCGGATGGGAACGGTGAGGGTGGAGCGCAGCCAAATGAGGTCGGCTTGCCGCGCTGAAGCCCCGAGCGTAGGCGGGTGGCGACACGACCCAATTTGCTTTTGGAATCCACAATCAGCACACCCACGTCAATCTGGTCGGATTTGAAGGCGTAAAGAAATCGGAGCAGGGCGCGGTCGGAAAACAGGATTTGAACGGCCACGCGCTCTCGGAGAAATGAAAAACGCGGCTCCGACGCCCCGCCTTTGAGCCAGCCTTCAGCCGCAAATTCCCGGCGCAGATGTTCGGCCTTGGAAATGTTTGGCTCCCGGCTGTGCGCTTCCTGCGCGTTTACGAGCGCCGCCAGGATGGAAGAATGAAGCTCCGGGCGCGCCCAAAGAATTTCTTTTCCAAATCGAATTGAGAATTCGCGGAAAATGCGCTCGGTCTGGATTTCGGACACGTCAGCCATCGCGTGCGATCCATTGATCGAATCGGAAAACAGATCAAGATCAATTTATGCAGCGTCGGCGATGCAGTCTCAAGGAAGGCGAAATACGGAAAATCCAACGCAGAGACGCAAAGACGCAGAGAATGTCGAGCGCCGTAGGCGCGGCATATTTGTAGAACGACAATTAACGAACAATCAAAGCTCCGTCAGGAGCGATATATTCCGCCCCCTACGGGGCTTGGGATTTTTTGGATTTCGGGGGCTACAAAGATTTCGCTCCTACGGAGCTATAATGAGCACCACAATGGCATTGTGGTGTCCATTTTCATCACGGCAGACGCCAGATGCCGCGCTCGACGTGCAATAGCAGACCGGCATCGCGCAGGATTTGGAGCTGTTGGCGGATTTTGTCCCGGACGTGGCGGTTGTCGGGATGGAGTTTTTCCAACTCGCGAGTGAAAGCGTAGGTATCGGCGGTGGTGAACTCGGTTTTGCCGAGGCGACGAATGGCATTGAGAACGTCCAACGTCCAGCCCCGCTCCTTGGCTTTGATTTCGCCCAGCGGTTTCACGCGCTTGAATTTTTCACGGACTTCGGCTGCCGGGGAAATCCGGCTTTCGGTGACTATGGGAATGCGTGCGTCGGCGGGGATGCGATTCAAAGCAAAGTTGCAGCCGACCCAGCCGGCACGGCGGGCCGTTGACGAAAGCGGTTTGCGCTTGATGATGGCGGAGGGCGGAAAGGCGAAATGTGGCACGAGCAGCAAATTTCTGACGCTCCAGGTCACGAGGTCATACTGCATGAAATAAAAACTCGGCAACTCGTCGTGGTGGATGGCGTTCATCATCGCCGCATACGCGCCGTCCGTGATGGATTTGAGCCATTTGGGAAATGGCGAAAAGAATTTGGGCGAAGCCAAAGGCCCGCGAGGGCCGAGCGAGCGAGCGCGAGCGAGTCAGTCCCGAGGCGCGATTGCTGGCCTTTGAGTTGAAACCAAAACTGGCAACGGGGGCATTTATAATCACTGGCCGGATGCCCCGGCTCCAGCCAGGTCAGTTTGGGGGACGAGCAATTGGGGCAGTAAAGATTGGATTCGCCCCGGAATTCCGTGACGACGGAGACGCGAATTTAACGCAGAGGCGCAAAGACGCAGAGAAAAGTTGACGGAGAGGTTCGCTCCTGATCCACTCAAAGCATGAAAGCACAAAAGCGCATCGCCACATTGACACCGGAAGAAAATCACGCTTGGGAATTTGCCTTCTGTTTCCATTTGGACGCCGGGAAAACCGACCTTCAAGCAGACAAATTGGCATGGCGAGACCTGCGGCTGGCGTTCCCAAGGCTCCCGCAATTCGATGGCTGCCGATAATTTTTTGCGGTAGGGGCAAAACAGTTCTTGATCCGCAGGCTGATTTCGGGATCGATCCACACGGATGTCTCGATCAGAGCGGCGAAAGCATTCGTCTCACAAGGCCGCCAAAGCAGTGCGGTCGGATCAGGGATCCGATCCAAAACTGAAATACCACATCCACCGCAAATTCCCTGACCCGCTTCGATTGCCAGTAAAAGGGTCTGCAAAACACAGCAAAAGCCATTCTGCCCTGCACGATGAACAACTCGCCATGCCATTTGTTGTTCAGAAGCGTGCCGAACCCCAACCGTTTCTGAAATGGGCGGGTGGCAAGGCGAGTTTGCTCCGCCAGCTTGAGGAATTCTTTCCGCACGAAATTGACCGCTACATTGAACCATTCCTTGGCGGCGGCGCGGCATTCTTTCACCTCAAGCATCGCTTTCCCGACATGCGCCCGTTCCTGCGCGACAGCAACAAGGAGCTCATCAACTGCTACCGTGTTGTCCGTGATCGCCCAGAGGAATTGATGGAATTTCTTGACGAGCACGCGCAACGCTTCCGCACCAATGGAGATAATTACTACTATGCTGTCCGCAAGCAATACGACCTGACTGATGATCTCGCCCGTGCCGCTCGCACGATTTTCCTTAACAAGACCTGCTATAACGGTCTTTGGCGAGTCAACTCGCGTGGTGAGTTTAACACTCCTGTCGGCTCAAACAAAAATCCAAATCTTTATTCACGCAAAAATCTGGTGGCTGCATCCGCCGCTCTGCAAGACGCTCAACTGGAAGCACAGGACTTCCGCAAAGTTGTGGATGAGGCACGCCGGGGCGATTTCATATATTTTGATCCGCCATACCTGCCAATTTCCGTTTATTCCGATTTCAAGCGTTATACGCCCGATCAATTTCGTGAAGCCGATCAGGTGGAACTGGCCCGCATTTTTCGAGAACTGGACGCTAGGGGCTGTCAGCTTGCCCTTTCCAATTCGGAGCATCCTCGAATTCGTGAGCTCTATGCCGGGTTCAACACCACGGTCGTCTCCGCACCACGATTTATAAATTGCAAGCCCGGCGGACGCGGAAACATATCCGAACTCATTATCACAAACGCGAAACAAAGGCAAAAGCCACCACAACAGTTCACAACCGCAGCGGAGCCAAAATTCCCAGAAACGAAATATATGGGAAGCAAACAACGGCTGCTGCACTTCATCTTGAAGCACTTCGCCGCAGTGAAATTTGACTCGGTTCTTGACGCGTTCTCCGGCAGCGGTTGTGTGGGCTATGCTCTCAAGCGTACGGGCGCGCGTGTCTATGCGAACGATTTTCTGAAATTCTGTTTCCACACAGCCCGAGCAACCATCGAGAACAATGCGACATTGTTGAGCGAAGATGACGTGGCACGACTTCTTCGAAACAATACTTCGGCGCAAACCTTCGTGCGCGACACCTACACTGGTCTGTATTTCAACGAAGACGATTGCGCTTTTCTTGACAACCTGTGGGCAAACATTTGCGAACTGGAATCTCCGCTTAAGACGTCTCTCGCCTTAGCCTCTGCAACCAGGGCATGCATGAAGAAGCGCCCGCGTGGACTTTTCACATTCACTGGTAGAAAGGGGTGGGATAGCAGAATTGATCTCAAATTGAGCATGCGTGAGCAATTTCTTCTTGCCGTGAATGCCTTTAACAGTGCGGTGTTTTCGAATGGCCAGCAGAACAAAGCCTGCAACCTTGATGTTTTTGATCTTGATCCGACACTGGCCGAAGTCGTTTACATTGACACGCCTTACATCAGCCACTATTCCGACTGCGATTACACACGTCGCTATCATTTCGTCGAGGGTTATTGCCAATACTGGCAGGGATGCGAGATCATGCAGGACACCTCGACCAAGAAAATTCGATCCTACGAAACAGCTTTTTCAAACAAAAATGGCGCGGTCCACGCTTTTCAGCATTTGTTCCATCACTTTCGCAAATCAACCCTGGTAGTCTCGTATTCATCCAACGGAATTCCAAGCAAGTCGGAGATGGTCGACCTGCTGAAGCAGGAAAAGAAACAGGTAACAGTGTTTGAAGCATCGCATCGCTACCATCACGGAAATCAATCGCACAAAGTTGGCAATAACATGAACGAGGTCACTGAATACCTCTTTGTCGCACAATGAAAATCCCAAGCAAAGACGTGATACAAGCGGACTCGCCTGAGCGAGAAGTGCAGACAATCGAAGCTATCGCACAAGGCGCGAAAACCGACGACGACATTGCAAAGGCAATCGGTGGTTTGGATGCTCGGCAAGGCCGTTACTACCGTCGTGCGGGAGAAATCCTCGGCTTTCTTCGCCGGGACGCGCAGAACAAATCTGCCTTGACAGCTTTGGGTCGTGAGTACGCAGGGGCATCCGCGCAGAGAAAGCGCGATTTGATGCTGCGCGTCTTGCTGATGAATCCCTTGGTACAGCGACTCATTCCTTTTCTTGAAGCCAAAGGCAAGACAGGTGCGTCACGAGCCGAACTCGAGCGGTTTCTTCCTGGTGTTGCAGAACTCGGAACGCGAAGCATGGCGCATCGCCGCGCCTCATCTTACATCCACTGGCTGCGGACGTTTGGGTTAGCTGAGATTCGCCGAGGCAATTTAGTTCTGCAACCCCTGCCTGCTGCCATTCCGCTCGTCCGCTACGAATCCGATGAAGAACCAATCTTTCCAAATCGTTACGAACTGGAGGAATACGAAGAGCAGGCACGGCGAGTCGCCAGTCGGAAGGAAGCGATTATGTATTACGTTGACCAAGCGAAACGTGAACGCGCAACCACGAGCCACGAAACGCTGGTGAAGCTCATGGCCGAGCGTTTGCGGCAGCGTGGCGCAATGCCAAAGGCGAATCGCTACATTGATCTCTCGGCCCGTTGGGAAGATGCGGATTATCTGTTCGAGATGAAGTCTACGACGAAGGACAATCCGCACGCGCAGATTCGCCGAGGGCTCTCGCAACTTTACGAGTATCGCTACATCCAAAATGTGAGGGAGGCAAAGCTCGTGTTGGTCATTGAGAATCCTTTGCCGCGAGAAAATCGGTGGATGGAGAATTATTTAATCAACGATCGGGGAGTTCTGCTGGTTTGGGATGGAAACGAGAAGTTCAACTGTTCGCCAGAGATTCGCAAGCAACTTGAGTTTCTGTAAGCTCGGTCAGCGGAAAGAAAACGCTCGAATATCATCATTTAACGTTTTCCCTTTGTAATAATTGTCGAAGCCCTCTGCCCGATCTGCAAAGTAGTCTTTGTTCGATCGTTTTTTCCTCACATAACGTTCGAATTTTTTCCATTTCGACAATACGTGCGACACTTGATTCTGTGCGATGGCATCAAAGTTTTCCCTGCCTGTTACCTTCGGCGCAATCACGCCTACGGCTGAAACCACGGCGAATCGACCATAACGAAGAGCATTGCCGTATTTTCTCGCACCATATCTATTACGCCTTTCTTGCTTTTCAATTTGCGTGACGCGAGCAAAAATTCGGTAAGCGAACAATGCTTCAATGTAGACATTTGGATTGGGAAATAATTTCTTAAAGAAGTCGTGTTGAAATAGTGTTTTTTCGCCTTTGCTGCGACAACTTGAAGGGTCTCCTCCAAAAGCCAAGTAGGCTTTCAAAAAAACGGACCGATTGATGATGTCCGCCTCCGCCAAGAACCCTTCATTCAAACCACTAAAGAATTCGCCCCTTTTCTTTTCAAAAAAGTATCCGTAATCGGAATATATTCTTCTCTGAATCTCGCCAAATACCGTGCTATTGGATCGTCTATCTGCTTCATCAATCTTGGTCTGCCGGTTCGTTGCATTGGATATAGCTTCAATAAGTGAGTCTCGGTTTGTTTTTCTTGACCCAAGTTGAACAATTTTGAGCATCACCTCTTTTCCTGCAAACAAATGGTGTCTTTTGTTTTCATAAATGTCACCAAGCGTATATGCTGTTTGGCCACCATTGATGATTTGAGGATTTGTCAGTGTCAGAAGAGCTCTTTTGGAACTGCCAGTGCGCGGGTCAATTTCAGCGTTATCAGCGAAAATAGTGATTCCGTTATTGAGGATTGCAAACTCATTGGTTCTTCGTTTTGTGATCGAATCCGAGATTTGCTCATTCACCGAATTGCGTGACAAAGAAAGATAGTTTCTAGGATTGTGGAGAAGAATTGCGTTTTTATATTTCGCAGTGATTCTTCCAATTTCTCGAGATGGGGCAAAAACAACTTTTACACCACACCGTCCGGACTTGATTTTTATTTCTTGCTCTAGGCTAAGACGCGCCTTGTCCGATTTGTTGATGTCAATTTCTACCGTTTCGGGCGTGGTGTAGTCACCCGCGCAAAGGTTAAAAACCAATTCTTTATATACCCTTTTGGAATTGAAAATATCAAACTGAAAATCTCCAACGAGTTGCTTTAATCGCGTATCGTTAAGATTTATGTTAGCTAGAAAAACGACAAGAGGTTTGCATCCTTTGGTTTTTTGAAACTTTGCCTGAAAGCGTTGCACTTTGTCGTTGAAGCAATTGCCCAATCTGTCCGTTTTATGCCCAGCGAGTATTCTTTCAAATTCCGTCTTCATCAATTCAGCCGCGCCTACGGCCTCATTTTCAAACGCCTGATCTGAGTGATGAAATTTTGATTGAATCAGATAAACTTTTTTGTTGTTTTGATCGATATAGTAAGCGTCCAAACCACCGTCTTGGCTTCCGTCAGTTATTAGTTGTTCTCTGCTCTGAAAATCCATTAACCCAAACTTGACCAAGAGATACAAATGGCAATATGCGCGAGTTTTAGCCTGCCTCGCCATTTCGACCTGGTTAATTGGGTCTGGGCGATAAACAGACGCCAATTTATTCGGAGCTTCTTGGCAAAACTTTTCAATAATCCGAACAAGCGTCTCATACCTAGAATTTGATAGCTGGGGCATAAAAAAGTGGGACTCTTCCCCGCATAGTTTTGTCTGTTCGGACGTTAACTACAAGCTCAACTTGATGGAATACGAAAGGCAATTCAATAGCCGATGCTGAAAATGACGTGGTGCGTGCCGGTCACCCAAATCGTGCCGTTCGGCTTGAGCACGCGCTGACAGCGTCGCAGCCATTCGGTGTTGAATTCGTGGTTCAGTTCCGGTCCGCGCGAGACGTCCCAATCGCCCTTGTCCACCTTCACCATTTTGCCCGCGTGACAGGTGATGCCGCCATTCGAGAGGAAATAAGGCGGGTCAGCAAAGATGGCGTCGAACCGGCCCTCGGGATATTTGGCGGCGATGGCGTCGAGCAGTTCGAGGCAGTTGCCGTGGTACAAACGGATGAACGGATTGTCGGAGGAGAAGATTAAAGTAGGGCAGGCGTCACGCCTGCCTGCTGTTGGAGCCGTTACCTGCGCAGGCGGGACGCCTGCGCTACTTTGTGGCGCAATCGAACCGTCTTCGCGGAGAGTGAAATGGGCGGGGGCAATCAAATGGGCGTGGGGCAGGACAACGGTTGAAGGTTGAGCGTTGAGCGTTGAGGGAACAGCCGTTTCGGCTCGCGGGGACGCTCGCCCCACCAATTTTGCCTCCCTTGTCACCTGCCACTTGTCACCTGTCACCCGCCGTGGCGCAGGACGGCGGTAAAGCGGTTTGGGTTTGCGGGACGTTTGTTTCGACACGCCCAGATCAATTGATCAGATCAGCGATCCAGATCAAGAGCAAACCGGATTGAACAACGAAGACGCCAAGGCGCAAAGTCGTGGTTAAAGAGCGGCATGTAGGCGGGCAATGATTGCGTTTGCATTGTGCGGCCAACAGACGGAGGGTGTCTGGGAACGACGAGCATGCGCGAGTTCATTTGCCAGGTGGATGCGAAAGACTGGATTACTTTCGTGGATGCAAACTGGGTGGCCTTCGCCGCGGAAAACGGGTTGCCGGCGCTGACGGCGGAAGCGGTCACGGGCGAATTGTTGTGGGATTACCTCTCGGATGAGACGTCGCGACAGTTCTACAAAATCTTCATGGCGGATGTGCGTAAAACGCGCCGGGGAATCACGGTCCCCTTTCGCTGCGATGGACCGGAGTGCCGGCGGTTCATGAAGATGTCCATCCTGCCTCTGGCCGGCGGCGCGGTGGAATTTCGCAGCGTATTGATTCGGGAGGAGGCGCGGCCAAAAGTGAATTTGTTCGACCCGGATTTCCCGCGAACGAAAGGGTTTCTTACCGTGTGCGCGTGGTGCAAGAAGGTCAAGGCTTCCGACTGGGTGGAGGCCGAAGACGCCATGCAACAGTTGAAGTTCTTTGACCGGCTGCAACTGCCGCAAATCACCCACGGCATCTGTGAAGATTGCATACGCACACTAAAGCTGATCACCGAACACGTTGAAGCCGGGTGACAAGTGACCAGTCTTCGCTTCCATCCTTCGCCTGGCTTCGGAGGACTGGCAGAAGCTTCGACCCGGCAGGCAGATGACGGGTGACAAGAGTGAAGCGCGAAAGCCGAATGCTGAAAGTTGAACGCTGAAATCCGCGTCATCCGCGGTAAAATTATGTCCGGCGTTCCCAATCAGTGATGCCAGCCGCCACCGCCACCACCACTACTGTGCCAGCCACCGCCACCACTGCTGTGCCAGCCACCGCCACCACTGCTGTGCCAGCCGCCGCCACCGTGCCAGCCGCCATGATAGCCGCCCCAATAACCGCCACGATAGCCGCCACCGTAGTAACCGCCCCAGCCAAATGAGAACGTCACCGGCCAGCCGTAGTATGGATAGTAGTACGGGTAGGAATAAGCGTAGTAATCATACGTCTGCGTATCGGGAACGACATAGACCGTCTGAGGCGGAGCTGTCTGGACATACGACACCGGGGGTGGCGCGGTCGTGGTCGGAATTTGGCTGCTGTAGGCGCCCGAATTATTCGGCTGCGGCGCAGTTTGGGCTGCCACCAGCCGGCCGCGCTGGTTCAACATGGCGTTGATGACGCGATCAGAAATCCCCTGCTGTTTCAAGTAAAGGATTTGGTTCGCGTCCAGGCCGTAACCGTTGCCGGAATTCTGGACGTAATTGACGATGACATCCTCGCCGACGTTCGCGCGGGTGAGTTGCACGACTTCCGCCACACCATACGACAATTGCGGTGCGGCCTGGCTGGCGGCTGCCGGTTGGGCGGCGGTCGTAGCCGGTGCGGCAGTCGTGGACGTGGAAGAATCCTGGGCCATGGCATTCGCCGCCAAAAGAGTCACTGCCGTAACGGCCGTGATGGTCAGGACCAAACTTTGAAGGCTTTGCGTTTTCATATAATCAATACCTATAAATTCAACACCACAAAGTCGCGCCGGTTGCGCCGGCTGTCAACTGCAAGCGGGACTTTTCGACACGGATTTCACGAATTAACACGAATGAGCCCTTGGGAAACTGAATTTGTGAAGATCTGTGTCATCCGTGTCTGACGCCTTTATTTCAAGTTTTGTGCGGTCCGGCTTCATTCCGCCGGAATTCGTGTTCGCGCCTTTTGATTTCGTTGCCCAACAATTCCTCCGCCGACCAGCCGCGGGTTTGGGCCAACGCCGCAAGTTCAAAAAGTTCTCTGGCGAGCGCTGCTTTTGTGAACCGGCGTTCTAACCGGTGGCTGTCTGCTGGGTGGCCGTCGGCAAAGACTTTGCGCGCTTTTTTCACGAGTTTCTCGGCGCGGAGCAGCGCCGGCAGATGTTTCGGAATACCGTCGAACGCGGAAGGGCGCGCGTGCCGGGTGCCGTGTTTTTCGGCGTGCTTGATTTTCTCCCAGTTCGCCCAGACCTCGTCCACGCCTTTGACCTTGATTTTGCCGAAGACGTGCGGGTGACGGCGGATGAGCTTGTTGACGAGCCGGCGGCAGACTTTTTCAAAATCAAACGCGCCGCGTTCGCGCGCCAACTGGCAATGAAAAACGATTTGCAGCAGCAAATCGCCGAGTTCCTCGGCCATCTCGTGGTCGTCGCCCGCCTCGATGGCGTCAATCAATTCATAGACCTCTTCGATGGCGTGGCGGCGCAGCGTCCAATGGCTTTGCTGGCGGTCCCACGGACAACCCGTGGGCGAGCGCAGCCGCGCCATGACGCGGAGCAGGTCGTTGATGGCAGCTTTCTTTTTCACTTCAACTGTAGCCGCGCTCGTGAGAGTGCGGGAAAATTTCGGAATACGACCGCGCTTTTACAAGCGCGGCTACAGAATCACCAAATCATCCCGGTGCACAAGTTCCTCCTTGGGCAATTGGCGCGCGCGCACGGCGGCGGAATCGAACCGCGCGATGCCGCGGGCGAATTCCGTCCCGTCCAAATCGCAAATCCGCACCACGTCGCCGGCGGCAAATTCGCCTTCGCACCGCGCGACGCCCGGCGGCAGCAGGCTTTTGCCCTTTTCACGCAACGCCCGTTTCGCGCCGTCATCCACGAACAACGCGCCCTGGGGATGATGGAAAAACGCAATCCAACGTTTGCGGCCCTGCAACCGTTTGGGTTCCGGGACAAACAGCGTGCCTTCGTCTTCGCCGCCGAGGATTTTCGCCAGCACGTTTTTCTTTTTGCCCGAAGCGATGACGAGCGGGATGCCGGAGCGCACGACGATTTTGGCCGCTTCGATTTTCGATCTCATGCCGCCGATGGCCGTGTCGCTGTCCGTGCCGCGCGCGAGTTTCTCCAGCGCGAAATCAATTTTCTCAACGACCGCTATCGTTTTGGGATTGGCCTTGCCGAAATTTTCAATGACGCCGTCCACGGTCGTGAGGATGACGAGCAAATCGGCGGGGAGCAGCGACGCGACCAGCGCGGACAGCGTGTCGTTGTCGCCAAATTTGATTTCGGTGAACGAGACGGCGTCGTTTTCGTTGATGATGGGCACGACGCCGCGGTCGAGCAGGGTGACGAGCGTGTTGCGGGCGTTGAGATGGCGCTCGTGATGTTCGAGGTCGTCGTGCGTGAGCAGCACCTGTGCGGCGTGGAGACCGTGCCGGGCGAACAATTCCGCATACGTGGCCATGAGCCGCGACTGGCCGATGGCGGCGCAGGCCTGCATTTCGGCGAGTTCCGTCGGGCGTTTCTCCAAGCCGAGCGCGCCCATGCCCGCGCCGACCGCGCCGCTGGTGACGAGGACGACTTCCTTGCCGGATTTTCGCAGCGCGGCGACCTGTGCGACGAGTTGTTCGAGTTGCGCCGGGTCAGGCTGTTTGCGGCTGTCGGTGAGCACGCCGGTGCCGAGTTTCACGACGAGGCGAACGGCGTTTTTGAGCGGGTCACGATGCACGCACCGAGGTTAGGAAAAAATCCACGCGCGGAAAATGCTAAAATGGACCCCCAATCAAATTCAAAATGCCTTGCGGCACGGTTGGATTTCCATTTTGAAGATTTTTGGGGCCGATAAGCGAACTGAAAAAATAGTTGCTCCTAAGTTCCACAAAAACCATCAAGGGTATCAAATCATTATGTGATTTTACGTTTCGAAGCGGCCAATTTTCAATATCAACTTTTTCTGTGCGATTATTCCGCTGATCTCTCAAGTCAATGAACCTTAGCGTGCCGACGGAAACGTTCAAAACGTCAATGGACTTGAAATCGTAACCGGTTTGGCTTTTGAACAGGGCCGCGCCGCCGCCGGGCTTTTTGGCTGCCGACGGTACGCCGAGCGAAAAAATGTTCGTCTGGCCAGCCTCATTTTTCACGATGTCGAGTTCGCCGAGGTTGAAGCGCATGAGCTTGACATGAATCTCGCGGCGCGCGAGCGCGGCGCGGTCGTATTCAACGTGGATTTCCGGGATGTTCAGGAACGGCGTGCCGCCAAAGTCCGGTGGATTGTAGAGCCTGAGATTTTGAATCTCCACCGTCGGTTCGACGAGGCCGACGGCAAACTTCCCGATTTCGGCGTCCATGCCGGTCTGCGCGCGGATTTGATGTTCCGCCGCGACGCGCAGAATCGAGTTGAGCGACAGCAACAGGATGACGACCAGCACGACCGCCAGCAGGAACAGCCGGAACAACCATTTGAAAAGCCATTTCATGTCCGTTAAATCGTCAAATCGTTAAACAGTTGAATCGTAGTCTGATCTCTCCGGTTTAACAATTCAACGATTCAACGGTTCAACGAATCAAACGGCGACATCTTCCGGCCGCACTTCCAGGCATTCATCCTCGTCCTCCCAGACGGCGGCAGCGTAAAAATTCAACAACGTGGGCGCCAGTTCGCGTCCGGCGCGCGCGAGCAATTGTTCGGCCTGTTGCGCGGCATTTTCGTAGGCGGCATCGTAATTCCCCACGCGGCGGCGCTGGCGGTCATCCCAATGCGCGACGGCGTGGACGGGTTCGTATTGTTGCGCCCAGGTTTCGAGTCGGGCGCGCAGTTCGGCGGGGATTTCCTCGAACGGCACGAGCGCTTCGCTGCAATGCTGGCAGATGAGGCCGGACTCGCGCACGTCGCGCGTGAGCAGCGGCAGGAACGGGGCGCGGCAGCACGGCGATTCAGCATAGGCGGCGGGCGGCGTGGCCAACCGCTTGAACCAGATCTGGCGGTCATGCGCCAGTTGCGCCGCCAGACGGTAGGCGCCGACGAGCGGATGCGACAACCGCCACGATTTGCCTTCCAGTTCGCCGAGCGTTTGCGCGAGCCAGCGCGCGAGCATGAGGTCGTCCCATTCCTGAAACGCCCGGCCGTATTCCTGCCAAAGCCGGTCGAGCGGCGAATCCGATTCAAATGCCATGACCGCAGCATGGCGCGGAGGAAAAGCTTTGTCGAGCGCGGCGAAAACGTTCAGCAATTCCTAGACAATATTCTCGAGACCGCTGTCGATAATCATTGCCGCCAATTGGGCGCCATCGACTAGAGAAATTTGCATCCCACTCCCTTCAAGTTTTTTCTCAAGGTATTCTTGAGCGTCGTCCTTAAATACACCAGCGGTGATGAACCAGCCCTGCGTGAGGTTTTCCTTTTCCAAGCCCATTTTGAGTTGATCAAGAAGGTCGTTGCCTGTTTCGCCTTCGTGACATTTGACTTGTACACCCACATCAACTTGCGCCACGGGACCAATTGGAAATGTAGCAATGATGTCCACACCCTTGTCTGTCGTTGTAGGAATCTGTCTCGTAGTTGACGCACCAACCGCACTAAGCACCCTCATCACAAGTTTCTCCATCTTCTGCGGAGTCATGAAACCTTTGTGAATTTCATCGAGCACCACATCCGTCATTTTTTTCCGAAGGCTGTTTGCAAACAACTCTTCCGAGCTCGTTCTCCCTCCTTTTGTGCTTCCTGCAAGTAAAAGAGCGTCATAAATATCATCGATTAAATCGCCAGCTTCGGCAGACGTCTGCTGAGTTTTCATTCTCGACACTAATTTTGCTTTCGCTAAGTGTCGTGGAATTGGTTGTTTGTCGTTTAGCCATCGCACTGGACGCCGATAGCAACTGTCGGCTTTGTGTGCTGCAGCGCTATCATCATAGGCCGCTTCGCCCGTTATCTCAGCAAGATAAAATACACCGCCCACATAAGGAACGACAACCCAGTTGCCATTTTTCATTTCGTTGATGAAGCGCCACATCGTTCCAGCTCCATACCCCGCCTTCCGCATATTCTTCTCGCCTGGATAGGTGGTTTTGGCGACGATCTCACGAAACGCCCAATAGTCTTTCTCAGCGATTAAACCTTTAGCAGCAGACCACCCATTTACAATGACGTTTTTCGGCAGTGAGATGGCCTCCAATTGGCTCACTCCACTTGGGGATTGTCGGAGGACAAAAGCGTTATTTGGCTTTTTCATAATTTTACTATCAGAACCAAGAGGCGAGGCGATTGTACGCCGGTCAACAGTGGGTGCAACTGGTTTTAGGGTAGGAACAGTGTGTTGCGCGTTATACCGCGTAAAACGGGAAGTGTCCTGCGCAAAATGAATTGTCATTGACGCCACCGCAGCAGCCGCAGCGCGTTGCCAATCACAATCAGGTCCGACGCGCCCATGGCCGCCGCGCAGAAAATCGGGCTGATGAATCCCAGCGCGGCGAGCGGCACACCGAGCGCGTTGTAGAAAAACGCCCAGAACAGGTTTTGTTTGATGGTCCGCAACGTCGCGCGCGCCAGACCGAGCGCCTCCGGCACGGCCTCGATTTCCGATTTCAGCAGGATGATGTCCGCCGCCTCGCGCGCGATGTCACTGGCGCGGCTCACGGCGATGCCGAGGTCGGCCTGCGTGAGTGCCGGCGCGTCGTTGATGCCATCGCCCACGAACGCCACGCGTTCGCCCTGCGCCTGAAGTTTTTTCACAAATTCGGCCTTTTGCTCCGGCCGGATTTCGGCAAACACATTTTCCCCCGCGATGCCAACCTGCCGGGCGATACTCGCGGCGGTCAACGAATTGTCACCAGTCACGAGAAAAATCTTCTGTCCCTCCCGCTGGAGTCGTTCAACCACTTTCGCCGCGTTCGGTTTCACCAAGTCGCGCACGGCAAACAGGCCGAGCAAATTCTTGTCCGCCGCCAATCCAACGATGGTTGCGCCTTGTCCCGACCATTCGGCGATGAACTTTTCGCCTGCCGCCAAATCCACGCCTGATTCTTTGAGCCAGCGCAATGAACCCAATCGGGCGGTTTGAATTCGGAGTTCGGAGTTCGGAGTTCGGAGTTCGATGTTCCCCATCACACCTGCGCCGCGGATTTCTTTCCAGTCATTCAGCGTAGCAGCGTTTGTAAAAACGCGGTCGCCCGCGCTCTGACGAGACGCGGCTACGGCCTGGCTGATGGGATGGGTGGAGTGGCGCGCAAGCGAAGCGGCAACCAGCCGTAGAACAGGCATCCTGCCTGTCTCTGATTTCATTGGTGCATTTGAATTTGAGACAGGCGGGACGCCTGTCCTACACTCTTCGTTTTCCCAAACCTCAGCCACTTCCGGTTTTCCGACGGTCAGCGTGCCGGTCTTGTCAAAAATCACCGCGTTGATTTTGCCGGCTTTTTCCAAGGCAACTCCGTCACGGATTAAAATGCCGCGCCGGGCGGCGGCATTGGCACTCGCCATGATGGCGGCGGGCGTGGCCAAACCCATCGCGCAGGGACATGCCACAATCAAAATTGCCGCCGCGATAATGAAACCCGCCGCCGCGCCAATGGGCGGATGCGCGTGCCAGAAAATTTGCGCCAGCGCGTCATGAATTTTGCCCGCCGATTCCGGCGCGAGTCCCCACCAAAGCCCGGCGACAATAGCGATGACAACGACTGCCGGCACGAACACACTGCTCACGCGGTCGCCGAGGCGCTGGATGTCCGCGCGGCTGGTCTGGGCGCGTTGCACGGCAGCGATAATGTGCGCCAGTGCGGTGCCTTCGCCGGTGGCGGTCACGCGCATGACGAGCCGGCCATTCAAGTTCACCGTGCCGGTAAAAAGTTCGCTGCCGTTTTTTTTGTCCGTCGGAACGGACTCGCCGGTGAGCATTGCCTCATCCACGGCGGAATCGCCTCCGACCACCATTCCGTCCACCGGCACGCGGTCGCCGGGGCGCAGGGCAATGAGATCGCCGGTTTGTAATTCGGAAACCGGGACTTCTTCTTCCGTAGCCGCCGACGTGAGTCGGCGCATTTCAAGGGAATGGCGCGGACTGACGTCCGCGGCTACACCGATTTCAAAATCGGAGTTCGGAGTTCGGAGTTCGGAGTTGGGAATACGCCGCGCGGTTTGCGGAGCGAGGTTCAGCAGCGATTTCAGCGCGCCGCTTGCTTTATCGCTCACGCGGGCTTCCAGCCAGTGGCCGAAGCTGACCACCGTGATGATGGCGGCGGCTTCCATGAAATAAACGTGCCCGCCAATGCCTGCGAGCAAAGCCCATGCGCTATAGCCGAACGCGGTGGTTGAGCCAAGCGCGACGAGTGTGTCCATGTTCGAGCTGCCGATTTTGAGCTGGTTCCACGCGCCGCGATAAAATTGCGCGCCGGCAAAAATCTGCACCGCGCCGGCCAGCGCGAAGGATAGCCATTGAAACCACGGCTTCTCTCCCAAGCCGAAAACCCACTCGCCCAACATCAGCGTGATGGTGACCGCAACGCCAAGGAGCAGATTCCATCGCCAGCGGGATTGACGCGGTTCGCCATGATCCGGCCCGGCGGCTTCGACAGGTTTGGCTTCGTAGCCGACCGCGGCGATGGCGGACAGGACTGCGGGGACATTCGCCGGGGCGTTTGCGTTCCAACGCACCGTGGCACGTCCGTTTTCCAGCGATACCATTGCGCTGCGGACGCCGGGCACGCTTTGGATGGCTTCGGTCACATGCCGCGCGCAGTTCTGGCAGGTCATGCCGTTGACCAGCAATTCCGTTGTCGAGTCGGCTTGAAATTCCTTCGCTTCGTAGCCGGCCTTTTTAACGGCTTCGATGATGGCGGGCATATCCGGTTGCGCGCCGGAATTCCAGTGCACCGTCGCATTTTTGTTTTCGAGCGAAACAGTGGCGCTACGGACGCCGGGCACGCTTTGGATGGCTTCAGTCACGTGCCGCACGCAGTTCTGGCAATTCATGCCGTTGACTTGCAGGTTCGTCACGGTGAGATTTTATCGCGGGCGGGGAATTTTGTCGAACTCGCTGAAAATCGGGGGGCTTGAAGATTTGGCTGGCTTGTCGAGCCGTAGCTCGCAGCGCTCACTCTTTGGCCTTTGTCTCCGGTCCGCCTACGCTATCGCTTCGGCGCGGCAGCCTCGCTCTTGCTTCGCGGCGAGCGAAGGCTGGCGGAAGGGGTGGGATTCGAACGGGGTCAGGGGATTTTTCCAAAATCCACTACTCCGCAATTACCACCCCACCACCAGAGGCGAACAGCCTCATAACTAACGAACGCCAATAGAATCAGGCATTTCTGCATGTTTGTCAAGCACCAGCAATTACGCACCCAATACCAATCAACTACTCGCCAATTACTCATTCATCACCCATTCACTGGCACTTTCACTGGCACTTTCACTGGCAGTCTTTTTGAACAAAAAGTCAGGCGTAACAAGCCTCCTCTTGGCTTTGAAGCCTCAATCACTGAGATCATCCTTCATCCACAGCAGCGTTATCATCTGCCCATAATATTCAATGAGCCGGCTGTCCTCCATAATCTCGCGTTCGGAATCCTCGCTAAAATTCTCAAGCCACGCATAAGCCGGCGAACGCACCATCTTGTTCGTGTCGCCCGCCTTACCATCGATTCTTTCCCCAGCCGCTGAGTGCGGATGAATTCGTTTCATTTGGATGCGTGGCCAGAAATCCTTTACCTTTTTGGTCCAAAGAATCTTTTCTCCTTCGCTTACGACGAGGGCGACTTGCTCATTTGTATAATGTAAGTATTGAAACGCCGTTGCCATCGTGCTCGAACCAAATTCTTCAGCAAGATTATCAAGCAGAGCCAGCGAGGGCGCACGGCCGCGGCTGCGCGGCTTAAATAAGAATTCAGGCATTAGCAATTCGGCAGCGAAAATGTTGGCCTCTGCTTCTTCGCTGGCATCGTGCCAAATGGTAAAGTCGCGCCGCACGTGTTGGCGGTCGTGAGGAACAAGAGGGTGCAAGACAAAATGTGCGATTTCGTGAGCTATCGTAAACCGCTTTCGCCCAGGATTCAGTCCTGACTTCACACGGATGCTGCCACCCATGTTCGGTGCTGCAACTAAACGTCCCTCTGAGGTTTCAAGCCCGCCTTCCTCAATGAGCAACCCGCCGGCTGCAAACGCGAGCATTTCAAGGTCAATCTCCGAGGGAGCGGCAATCTTCACTTTTGCAAGCAGCTCGCGCGCCGCCTTTCTACAGGCGTTTTGTCGCATCTCGGATGGCCCTTGTGACGGCATTACGATTCCTCCTCCTTGTTCAATCGTTCGATGTCCTCAAGCCAAGAGCGGAGTTCTTCGTCCGTCATCTCTTCAGCATTCTTGTTTCTGCAACGAGCCCGGGTGGCAGCACCGTATTGTCCCATTGAAGCCGCTTGATACAACGCGAGCAACTCCGAACGGGCCTTGCCGATGAGTTGACCGAACATCGCCCCCTTGAGCACTACAGCCCGGGCTTTCGCTTGGGCGGCCTGCCGTTTCACGTTCTCTTGCAGGCCCTTTCTAAAGGCTTCGTCCGCCCGGGTGAGGAAACGGTTTACATCGACGCCCTCGTCACTCAGTTTCTTGCGAAGATCCTCAGCGGAGAGATGGGAGTTGTCCACAATGGTATCGCGCAAGTTTTTAGCCGCTTTTCGATAGTCAGGTTTCATAAATACTCTTCACTTTCTATTTCATCTTGGACCGCACGTCCCGCAAGATCGGTTTCAGGATTCGATTATATTCGTAGATGCGCTCGACTGGGATGCCCGTTTCTTTGGCAACCTCTGCTGGCCCACCTGCACCTTCAACGTAAGCCATAATAGCAATTCCGAGGTCAGGGTCCTTTTGCACCTTCGGGTGCGCTTCGAGCAGTTCAAAAAATCTCTTGCTGTATTCCTCGCTCTCAAAAGGGGAATCAGTGCTGCCGACCCCGAGCGCCTTTTCTACTCCCGGAAACCCTGCGTCATCTTCGGGAAGGTCGATGGTTTCGAGTTTCGCATTCGTGCTTTTGTAAAGCGCCGAAATCAAACTTCTCACCATCCCTTTAAGTTGCACCTCAAGCTCAAAGCGTGTATTCAACTTCCGGCGTCCTGACGCCACGCGGCTGAAAACTTCGAGCACGATATTCTCGGGGTCTGTTCCCCCCGGCAGCATATCGCCGGGACTCCAGCCGTGGTCGAATGCCAAGAGTTCCCGTGCATAATCGAACAGGCGGAGAGCAATTTCCATCCGCTTCGAGTCATTTTTCAGATATTCCACGTAATCGTCAGACATGCGTCGCCTTGTCGTATTATGCTCTCGAACCTCGTCTTTTTTGGGAGAAAATCGCGCGAATTCTGCAAAAAAGATTTTTCCCAAAAAGCGACCGCCTCAAGAGCATATACCTGTGACAGGGAGTTTTCCCGGCCTGCCTCCGGTAGAGGGGGCCAGAAAATTAACCGTCACATTATGACTGATTCAATAACAAAATCGGGCCAGGCTGAAATGCCGGCAGAACATGATAAACCGCGCCGTCCTGAGGCAAAATGGGCGGCCAAAATCGAGGACCAGTTCTTTCCTTCGCATGGGCGGAAGGTAAAGGCTCTGGTCCTGAAGGAGCAGGCGAATATACCGCCTGAAAACGTGCTGGTGCGCGACCTCAACGGCGAGGGCGACACCCCACTGCAAGACGAACACGTGGTCGACCTCGCCGAGGGGAATGTGTTTTACGCAGTTCCGGCGTGCGAAGCGCCGAACGGCACAGGATGCCGCAATGGGCCGAAGCTGGCCTTTTTTGTGGATGACAGGCCCGAGGAAACCCTGCGGGCTGATCAGACCGGCAAAACCATCAGAGACCTGTTCTCGTTCACCCCCGAAGTGCTGCTCTTCCGGGATTATGAATCACCGCATGACCAGCCAATCGGTCTGGATGACACGGTGGATTTCGCTGACGGCCCAGTCTTTTACACGCGGCGAAAACACAAGCTCTTGACGATATTCGTGAACGAGAAGCCGTTCACGGAAGATGACGGCGTCAAGCACGAGATGACGGGTTCCGAGATCGCAAAACTTGTGTTCGACGACCCGCAAAACTACGACGTGTATAAGCTCCCCGGTGACGAGGAAATCAAGGCCGACCAGAAGGTCCATATCCACGACTGCGAGAAATTCAAAGTCATCCGAAAGACCGTCACCGGCGGCTACGAACTTGCACGGATCGAGCGGGAATTGGACATCCTGCGCCAGTCCGGCGCTAGGGTGACATTCATTCCTGAGGTTCCGGGCGTCGTTTATCACCACATCCCTGCGCGGAAGGACTACCCACACTTGCAAGCGACGGACGTGCTGGTGACCGTGCCGGGCGGCTATCCCAGTCAAGCCCTCGACGGAGCGTTTCTGCCGAAGGGCTCGCCGCTACTGGGCAGGGTGGCTGGCAAACCGCAGGCCAACTCCGTCACCGCGCTGGGGCAGTCATGGCAGTTGGTCAGTTATCATCCGCACGCCGGCGGCGGCGCGCCGGCGTGGAATAAGGACAAGCATGGCTTCCATACCTATGTGGATGAGCTCTTGACCTGGGTCCACCGAGCCAACCAGTAAATTCAGCATGGTCACTCAACAAAAAAAACACTGCTTGCTCCGCATCCAGAAAGCCGACCGGGAGCAGCTAGAACGCCTCATTTTTCAACGCTATCCCGCGAAGGAATGGGGCACTTTCTTCCGGTTTGGCTTCAGGAGAACCGACTGGGGGCTCGCGGCATCGTTTGTCGGTGCCGCACGCCCGATGCCGGGCGACCTTGACCGAACCAGCCCGGTTACAGTGTTCAGGTCTCGTTACATCCTGCGGGCTCATCACATAGTGGAAGACGGGTCGCTGGCGGCGGGCGTGATCCATTCCCATCCTCAAGGATTTGATACGTTCCCAAGCCCCTCCGATGACGATATGGATGAATACTACGCCAACGAATTTGACCGTTACGGCAAAGGGCGACCTTACCTGAGCGTAATTTTCGCCCGCGACGGCGATGGAAGATTTTGTTTCACGGGACGGATCTTCGACCGCGGGGAGTGCTATCCGGTAACGGATTTGTTGACGGTCGGCAGCACCTTGGAACGCGAACGATCCCAGGTTGAAGCTGAATCGGTGCCCGTCCGCGACGGCACCGAGATGCCGACAGAGGCGGTCGAAAGCACGACCGCTCGCCTTGAGAGCCTTTTGGGCCGCACAGCGTCAAAACGGTTAGGCAACTCAAAAGTCGGCATCATCGGTTGCAGCGGCACAGGTTCTCCTGCCGGCCATGTTCTCGCGCGTGCAGGTGTGCGCCGATTTGTTTTGGTGGACCCCAAGCGGATGTCTCCTCCCAATTTGGAGCGCCAGCACGGCAGCCGATTCGTGGACGCATTGCAGTCCGTGCCTCCGACGAAGGTCGAAATCCTTGCCAGGTTGATAAGGGAAATCAATCCTCATGCCGAGGTCACGTGCCTCGCGGGGAACATTCTCGACGAACTCGTGTTGGATGCGCTCCTTGAATGCGATTTATTGCTCGGATGCGGCGATTCCCAACACTGCCGCGCGGCATTGGGCGACATCGCCTCACATTATCTGCTGCCATCAATCGACGTGGCCGTGGCCATGAGGGCAAAAGAGGGAAAGCTAAAGCTTCAACTCGTTGAAATTTGCCGCCACGCGCCGCAACTGCCTTGTCCTTTCTGCCTGCGCCGAATCGACCAAAAGGCATTGAGCTACGAGTTGATGACCGACGAAGAGTTACAGTGGCGACAGGAAGCGGCAAAAGATGCGGAGGCCAGGGGGCTAGACGGCG
>Ga0187874_10001071_pt1 | contig 27485 bp, 23 predicted proteins | sample June2016WEW_16_1_3_FD_132993 | JGI IMG/M metagenome (GOLD analysis project Ga0187874, IMG submission 132993) | Peatland microbial communities from SPRUCE experiment site at the Marcell Experimental Forest, Minnesota, USA - June2016WEW_16_150 | ecosystem: Environmental > Terrestrial > Soil >... | reverse complement strand
CTACAAGAACCTGCGCTACCTATTGCTGAAGGCGCAACGCATGGCAGCCACCAGGACCGAATTTGTGGTCTTCCAGAAAGCAGCCTAAAATGCGGGTCCCGTCGAATTCCTGCGCAGAGCCGTTTTTCTATCGATCCCGCTTTCCGCGGTTGCTACGTTCGTCGTCCTCCACGTCATGGGGAGCACGATCAACACGATGATTCTGGGGGGGGGCTTGCCCTGGCCTTTTCCCGTGTGATCGATAACTCGGTAATCGCTCTAGAGAACATCTACCGGCATCTGGAAATGGGGGCCACCCCCGAAGAGGCCGCGGAACGCGGCGGCGCCGAAGTCAGCCTCGCCGTTCTCGCCGCCACGCTTACCACTGTTGTGGCCTTCTTTCCCGTTACCTTTTTGTACGGCGTCAGCAAGTTTTTGTTTTCGGCGTTGGCCGTAGCCGTAGCCATTTCGCTTTTTGCGTCGTATTTTGTGGCGATGACGGTGATCCCGCTGTTCTGCTCCCGCTTTCTCCAAGGCTTTCACCACTCGCCCGAAAAGCAACGTAGTGGTGGTGGCCTGAATGCCCGGTTCAATCGGGCCTTCACCCGGCTGTTGGATCTTTATGAGCGTTCCGTCCGCAGCGTGCTACAGCGGCCTTCCCTTACAGTCGGAGGTTTGTTGCTCCTATTTGTAGCCAGCCTCGGCATATATCCCGTGCTGGGGCTGGCCTTTTTCCCCCAAACAGATGCTGGCCAGTTCACCATCAACCTGAAGGTCCCGACCGGCGCGCGCATTGAGGAAACCGACGACTATGTTGCCAAGGTCGAAGCCCTCGCCAGGCAGGTGGTCGATAAGGCCGATTTTAAAATGATCGTCTCCAATATCGGAATCCTACCCGACTTTTCTGCCCTCTATACCACCAACGCGGGACCCTACACAGCGACCATCCAGGTGGCATTGAACGACTTTCACCGGGTGAGTAGCTTTGAATATATGGACCGGTTGCGCAGCCAGATTGCGACTCAGTACCCGAACCTGCGCACGTTCGTCTCCAGCGGATCGATGGTCGACGCGATCCTGAATATGGGTGCCCCGGCGCCCATCGATGTTCAGGTCAGCAGCCGCGACCTCGACACCACTTACAACGCTGCTGCAAACCTCGCTGCACAGATTCGCACACTACCGGGGATTGGCCAGGTTTACGTGCCGCAGGACATGAACTATCCTGCCATTCGCCTCAAAGTGAATCGGATCCACGCGGCTGAGATCGGTCTTACCCAGAAGGAGATCGTGGATAATGTCATTACCGCCCTGAATTTGAATACTATGATCGCCCCTAACTATTGGGTAGATCACCAGACCGGTAACGATTATTTTCTGACTGTTCAGTACTACGAAAACGGCAAGCCCGCCATTCACAACTTTGTCGATTTGACGCAAATCCCGCTGCGGCGCCGCACGAACAATCTCCGCCCGGCAACACCCGGTCACGAGTTTCAGGCTCTCCAGGACGCCCGGCCGGTCACGACCCTGGGAAACGTCGCCAGCGTGGAGTTTGTTCAGTCGCCCACAGAGATCGATCATTATCAAATTCAACGCGTCGCGGACGTGTATGTCACCCCCTCGGGTGAGGACCTGGGTAAGGTTTCCGCACAGATCAGCAAGCTGCTGGCGGCCCAGAAGCTTCCCGCCAACATTCGCATCAATCTGCGCGGCATGGTGCAGGCGATGCGCGATTCCTTTACCAGCTTCGCAGTCGGCTTGTCGCTGTCTGTGGTTCTCCTCTTTCTGATTCTGGTTGCGCAATTCCGCTCGTTCAAGGACCCGTTTCTCATCATGCTGGCCATCCCTATGGGATTTGTGGGCTTGATGGTGGTGCTGCCGCTTACGCATACCACTCTGAACGTGATGTCCTTGATGGGTGTCCTCATGCTGGTTGGTATTGCGGCATCCAACAGCATTCTCATCGTCGAATTTGCGCATCGCCTGGAGGAACAGGGGCAATCCGTGAAGGACGCCGTGATTACATCCTGCCGGGTTCGGCTCCGGCCGATTTTGATGACCTCGCTGGCCACAATCATTGGAATGGCGCCGATGGCGTTGAAACTCGGCACCGGAAGTGAGCAGTATGCCCCGTTAGCCCGAGCGATTATCGGCGGTCTGACTTCCTCGGTGCTGCTGACTGTATTCATTGTACCGGCGGCGTATCTTCTCGTTTATCGGAGGAGGACTGCTGCGGCAGAGTGAATCCCGATGCCACGCTTCTCAATTCGCAACCCCTACTTCATCATCGTCGTCTGTCTCGCGCTCGCCGTAATCGGCGTCACCAGCCTGGCTCGCATGCCGGTGGATCTGTTCCCGGCCATCAACATGCCGGAAGTCATCGTGGCGACATTCTATTCCGGCATGCCCCCGTAGGATATTGAAACGGATATCACCAATCCGCTGGAACGGTTTTTCACCCTTGCCTCCGGTATAGACCATATGGAGTCGCGGTCCCTGCTGGGCGTCAGTATGATCAAAGTCTTCTTCCAGCCCGGAACCAACGCCGATGCGGATGTGACGCAGTTGTCCAACCTGGCGCTGGCCGATTTGAAGCGCTTGCCGCCCGGTACGCTCCCGCCCGTCGTCCTGAAGTTCGACGCCTCCAGTCTGCCGGTCTGCCTGGTTACGGTCAAAGGCGAAGGACTCAATGAGACTCAGCTTCACGACCTGGCCCAATTCCAGATCCGCAACCAGATAGCGGTGGTGAAAGGCGCTGAGATTCCGGGTGTATTTGGCGGCAAGTACCGCCAGGCGATGATCTATGTCGATCCATACAAGCTATTCTCGCGGCAGTTGAGCGTAATGGATGTGGTCGAGGCCGTCAACGACAGCAACCTGATTCTCCCCGCGGGGGACGTCAAAATCGGGCCGAACGACTACTACGTCTATTCCAACAGCCTGGTCAAAGACATCAAGGATCTGGACGATCTGCCCTTGAAGACCGTGGGCATGCGGTCGGTAACTGTCGGGGATGTGGGAGAGGCTAAGGACGCCAGTCAATTGCAGTACAACATCGTCCGCATCGACGGCCAGAAGTCCGCCTATATTCCCATCATGAAGCAGGGCGGCGACACGAATACAGTGCAGGTCGTTGACGACGTCCGCACGCTTACCAGTCATCTCTTCGATCTCCCCAAACAGTTGAAGACCAGCATCGTATTCGACCAGTCGGTGTTCGTAAAAGAAGCGCTGAAGACCGTGCTCCATGAGGGCGTGATCGGATTGGTTCTCACCAGCCTGATGATCCTGATCTTCCTGGGAAGCATGCGTGCCACCTTCGCGGTGCTGTTGTCCATCCCGATTTCCGCGCTGGCCACTTTCGTGGTTCTCTATATGCTCGGCAGCACGGTAAATACCATGATCCTGGGCGGGCTGGCTTTGGCTTTCTCGCGTGTGATCGATAATTCCGTAATTTCACTGGAAAACATCTATCGCCACCTGGAACTAGGTGAGGCCCCGGCGGTCGCCGCTGAGCAGGGAGGGGCGGAGGTGAATCTCGCGGTGTTGGCCGCGACTCTTGTCGATGTGGTTGATTTCTTTCCGGTCACGCTTTTGATTGGCGTCAGCAAGTTTCTGTTTTCATCGCTGGCTCTTGCGTTTTGCCTGTCCTTGCTGGCCTCATTCGTGGTGGCGATGACGGTGATCCCTCTCTTCTGCTCCAAGTTTCTCAAGGGCGTCCATCATGAGCACGGCGCCGCGACCGGACCTCAGTCCCCGGGCGGCCGCTTCAACGCCTGGTTCAACAGAATGTTCAATAGGTTGCTGGATTTCTATGAGCGCTGGGTGCGGCGGGCCTTACGGCGTCCGGCACTGACACTTGCTCTGCTTATGGCCATTTTCTTCGCGAGTCTGGCGATTTATCCGTTTCTGGGGCGGGCCCTTTTCCCGCAAACCGATGCCGGACAATTCACGCTCAACATTAAAGTGCCCACGGGCAGCCGCCTTGAGGTGACGGACCAGTACGTAGCCAGAATCGAGGATCTGATTCGGCATACTGTTCCTCCCTCGGACCTCAAGATGATCGTTTCGAACATCGGAGTAGTCAACGATTTTTCTTCACTCTATACCACCAACGCCGGGCAGTACACGGCCACCATTCAGGCGGCGCTGAATGAAAGTCATGCGGTCAGCAGCCTCGTCTACATGGACCGCGTCAAGAATGAAGTAGCTGCCGGATTTCCCGATGTTCGCGCATTTTTCCAGAGCGGCTCGATGGTGGATGCGATCCTCAATTCGGGCATGCCTGCACCCATCGACGTTCAAGTCAATAGTCGCGATCTGGTGTTGACATATGACGTGGCCCAAGATCTTGCCCGTCGCATTCGCCAACTTTCCGGAGTCGGCCAGATCTACATCCCCCAGGATATGAACTATCCGGCCATTCGTCTGAATGTGGATCGAGTGCACGCAGGTGAACTCGGGCTTTCGCAAAAGGACATCGTGGACAATGTCATCACCGCTTTGAACTCTAATACGATGATCGCCCCCAACTATTGGGTCGACTATCAGACCGGCAACGACTACTTCTTGACTGTGCAGTATGCTGAGCATGGGCGGGCCGCCATCCACAACCTGGTAGATCTGAAGCAGATCCCGTTGCGAGCACCAAATCTGAAAGAGCCCACTACCCTCGATTCCGTCGTGAAGCTTGAGAATCTCGAGTCGCCTACGGAAATCGATCACTACCAGATTCAGCGAATAGTGGATATCTACGTCACTCCTTCGGGCGAAGATCTGGGCAGGCTGACCAGTGCGATCCGGCAGACCATCACGGGCGCCAAGTTGCCTTCGAATATCCGCGTGAACCTCCGCGGAATGGTAGAAGGCATGAATGCGTCTTTCAAGAGCTTCGCAATCGGTTTCGGCATATCGTTCATTCTTTTGTTTTTGATTCTAATCGCCCAGTTTCGTTCCTTCATCGATCCGTTTCTAATCATGCTGGCGATTCCCATGGGATTCGTCGGTGTCCTCATCATTTTGCCGCTGACCCACACAACCCTCAACGTCATGTCGCTGATGGGAGTGCTCATGTTGATCGGCATCGCTGACTCCAACAGCATTCTGATCGTGGACTTCGCACACAAATTGGAAGAGCAGGGCATGTCGGTTATCGACGCCGTGGTTACGGCCTGTCGAGTGCGCCTGCGGCCGATTCTAATGACTTCATTTGCAACAATTATTGGGATGATTCCCATGGCTATGAAGCTTGGTGAAGGCGGTGAACAGTATACCCCCATGGCTCGCGCCATCATTGGGGGTCTGACTTCTTCCGTGCTTCTCACGGTGTTCATCGTGCCCGCCGCTTATCTGTTGGTGTACAGCAGAAGGCGGACTGCGGCGAATCCGCAATCGTGATCGTTTCGGGAGAGCTTTCTATGCGACATTTCTCAATCACACTCTTACTGGTAGCGAGTACAGCCGGCTGCATTATGGCGCAGCCTGCAGCACCCGTGAAGCTGAGCCTGCAAGAGGCCGAAGCGTTGGCATTGAAGAATCATCCGCAGGTGCAGGCGGCCCAGCACGCCGCTGCCGCCATGAACCAACGAATAGACGAAACCAGGGCGGCGTACTACCCCGCTCTGGCCGGTGACGTTACCGGCTCGCAGGGCAATCCTAGGGGGCGCATCGGAGCGGGTTTCCTCACGGACCCCAGCCTCTTCAACCGCGTTGGTCAAGGCATCACACTCAGCCAGTTGATTACGGATTCCGGACGCACCACCAACCTGGTCGCCAGTTCGCGGCTGCAGGCCGGCGCAGCCGAGCAGACGACCCAAGCCACCAGGTACGACGTCCTGGTGCGCGTCAATCAGGCCTACTTCGGAACGCTGCGCGCACAGGGGCTGGTGAAGGTGGCGCAGGAGACGGTGGCGGCGCGCCAGTTGCTGGTGGATCAGGTGACCGCGCTCTTCAATAACAAACTTCGCTCGGAATTGGATGTCAGCTTCGTGGATGTGAATCTGTCGCAGGCCAAGCTACTGCTGCTCCAGACACAGGATCAGGTGCAGAGTGCATTCGCCGAGTTGACCCGCACGCTCGGTTCCCAGCAGGCGGCTGCCTACGAACTGGTAGACGAGCCCCTTCCGCCCAGCCCTCCAGAGAACCCGGAGCGCCTGGTGGCGCAAGCAATCAGCGGACGCCCGGAACTGGCGAGCCTGCAGATGAGCCGCGACGCCGCTTACAAGTTCGAGCGCGCCGAGAAGGACCTGTCGTATCCGACAGTCAGCCTGGTAGGCGTCGGCGGCTACATGCCGTATATCGCCCAGTTGTCGCTACCACGAGTGACTCCTGGCGAATACGAAGGTGTTGCGGTGAATGTGGAGATCCCGATCTTGAATGGAGGACTGTTCAAGGCTCGACGGCAGGAAGCTCACTTCCGAGCGCTCGAAGCCGACCAGCGACTGCGGGACGAGGCGGAAGCGATCGCGCGCGACGTGCGGACGGCGTGGGCCGGTGCGACCGTAGCTTATCAGCGTCTCGATGTGACGGCTCAATTGCTGCGCCAGGCCACCCTGTCGCAGGATCTGGCGCAGGGCCGCTACGACCTTGGCCTTTCCAACATTGTGGAACTGACGCAGGCACTGTTGAACGTCACCGCGGCGGAGATCGAGAACCTCAGCGCGAAGTACGACTATCAGAGCCAGTACGCCACCCTGCAATATACGCTCGGAGCCTTGCGCTAACGGGTACGTTATGAGCAGAAGCGCGCCGGTCCTTTTCCACGAAGAACAGTCATTCCGGCAAAGGTATGCCACGTTGGCGCTAGCCACGCCGCCAGCCGCGCTGCTTTTTGTCACCTGCCGGCAACTGGTCTGGCATCACCCTTGGGGAAGTCCGCCGGTCGCGAACGGCGGCCTGCTCTTTTTGGCCATCCTGTAAGCCGGCGACCTGGGCACAAGCCCCGGCGCCTTCGAGGCTCGGCTTGCAGTGTACCGTGAACGATTGGAGCAGATCTAGAATCGCAAGAGGCTCACCGCACCCCGGCGACGGCGGCGGTACTGGATCCCGCATGCGGCACATGTGCGTCGTTCGGGTATTGCTCCAACGCGATACGGAACGCCCGCTCGCTTAACTGCGCCTTATTGGACTTCAACGCAGCGCGTCCCCAGGGTTCGGCCACCGGCCGCGGGTAATACGGAGGCTCGGTGTACACCAGACGCCGTTCCGCTTTGCTGGCCTGCTCGAATAACTTCAGGGCGCGATCCGTGTGGCCCTCGGCGAGTTCCAGGTGCGCCTGCATCTCCTGCCGCGCCACTTCCAGCTCCGTGGGATTCGCGCGATGCGTCCTCGCGCGGTAATCCGCCAGCGACTCATCGAATTTCGCCGCTTCTTCACGGCCGCTGGCCGCATTGCCCTGGTTCGCATACGCCAGCGCTCGAGCCCAGTGACGCCAGGCTTCCTGACGGGGGCGGGCCAGTATGGGCAGCGTCTCGCCGGCCAGAATCAAGTCCCGAAATCCGGATCCACCGTCACCGAAAGCAGCACCAGGTTCTCACCGGCTGGATCGCGAAACCGGCGTTGCAGCAGAGCGAAGTTTGCCGACAGACGCGGGCACACATCCGGCAGCGGGCAGCGCGTATAGATGAAATCGATCGCCACCACCTTGCCGCGCAGATCGGCGGCGCGCATGGTGCGGCCGTCCTGATCGGTGAGGCGGAAATCGGGGAGGGCGGCGCCGATCTCGAGCTTCTCCTTGGGCGCGGGAAGCGCGGCGTCGGGCCCGCCGGTCGGCCGAATGCGGCGTGCCACCGCCCGCCCGTTCGTCACCGCAAGCTCGAACTGGATGCGCGCGCCGGGATGCAGCGCAGCCAGCTCCGCCCCCGCTTTCCGCGCGAAACGGCATCAGCATCGCCGGCATGTAGTGAGCGATCGCCCGATGCGATACCAGGAGAGTTCGCGCCGCCGGATCCACCGCTACCACAATCCCATCCACCGCATAGGTCTTCGCCATCAGCGGCAGGCCGGCAAGCAACACGAGCGTGGGAAGACGGTGCGGCATTTACCCAGCAGCTATCCCGGTGGTTCCCCTGTCGCCTCCGGGTCTCAGACAGAATATACCAAAAACGTCGCTACGGGTGATGGGTCAACGCTCGCCCGGCTCGCCCCGCCGGCCCACGGCATCGGCAAACTTCCTGTTCGCGTTCCATACCGGAACGGCCCCTCGACTGGCCAAACCGGAAGGCCAAAGCCGCTGCGCTCAATACGAGAGTAGAATCTTGAACAGTTGCTGCGCGACCAGGCTCGAAGGAAAGAGGTGTGCCAAATGTTACGGTTTACGATTTCCATGGTTCTCCTGGCGGTTGGGTTGTCGGCCCAGAATGCCGCCAACCAGTTCGATCCCGCAATCTTCAAAGCCCCTCCGGCGGAGTACCGTGGGCATGCGATGTGGAACTTCAACCTGCCCACGTTAAACGAAAACGCCATCATCTCCGGTATTCAGGAAATGGCGAAGTTGAACTACGGCGGCTTTTTCATCGAGGCCGGCGGCCGGCCGCAGCCCGGCCAGGGCGTGGCGTTCCTCAGCGACGAATACTTCCGCTTGTATAAGGTGGCGCTGGAAGAAGCCAAAAAACAGGGGCTCGAAGTCATTTTGTATGACGACTACGCGTTTCCCACCGGCACGGTGGGCGGACAGATGCTATCCCAGTTCCCTCAGTATGTCGCCAAGAACCTGAACATGGCCGAGAAGGACGTCACCGGGCCGGCGAGTGTCGAACTGGCGATTCCGCAAGGCATCTACATTGGCTCCGTGATGATGAACCGGGACACCTTCGAGCTGGTGGACGCGAGTGACCGCAAGACCCAGGACCGCCTGGTCTGCCAGGTTCCCAGGGGTAACTGGAAGGTGATGGCCTTCTATCTCACCGAAGGCAAGGCCCGGGTGGTGGATTATCTGGATGAAACGGCCATGAGCACCTTCATCTCCATGACATACCAGAAGTACCAGGATAACTTCGGCAGCTACTTCGGTAACCTCATCAAGCAGACCTTTTATGACGAACCCTCCATGCATCATGCCGACCGCATGTGGACTCCGAACTTCAATAGTTATTTTCAAAAGAGGTACGGTTATTCGCCGATGAAGTATTACCCGGCGCTGTGGTATGACATCGGCCCGCAGACCGCCGCCGCCCGCAACGCGCTTTTTGGATTCCGCGCCGAGCTGTTCGGGCGGAACTTTATCAAGAGATTGAATGACTGGTGCGCCGACCACCATCTGATATTCGGCGGGCATCTCGATCAGGAAGAGCCTCTCAATCCGACGCCGCTCAATGGGGATTTGTTGAAGGTCTTCCAGTACCAGGCCGCGCCCACGGTGGATGACATCTGGTGGTACGGGCGGTCGAATCCGTCCTACAAGATCGTTACCTCGGCCGCCTTCAACTATGACCATCCCATCGCCAGGGCTGAGACGTATGCCGCGTATCGCATCCTGGACGGGAAAATCGCTTTTCAAGTGGCCATGGATCAGTTCGCCATGGGGATCAACTATCAGATTCCGGCCCGCACCGTGCAGCCCCAGCGCCCCGAACTGAACGATTATGTCGGCCGCTTGAGTTATTTGCTCCGACATGGGAAGCACGTGGCGGATATCGCGGTGCTTTATCCGATCGCCTCGTTGCACGCGCAATATCACAATGTGGGCGGTGTGCAGTTCCCGCTGGCCGAGGGCGAACAGCCGCCCCAGATCATGGAAACCGCTTATGCGCGCGAGGGCGGCCCCGCCTTCGGGATCGACTACCAGGACATCGGCGAAGCCCTCTTCCGAAGCCTGCGCGTGGACTATACCTATCTGCACCCGGAAGTCCTGGTGGGGCGCTGCACCGTCGATGGGCGCAAGCTGATCCTGAACAACCAGGAGAACCGCGAAGAGTACAGCGTGTTGATCCTGCCGGCCGGCGATACGCTTTCGGCGGCCGCCGCGGCGAAGATCAAGGAGTTCTACGACAAAGGAGGGACGGTGATCGCGACCGGCATGCTGCCCACGCGGTCGGCGGAATTCGGCAAGGACAAGGAAGTGCAACGGGCCATCGCCGATGTCTTCGGCGTCTCGCCGGACGAACCCTTGAAAGCGGATGTGCGGCGCGCGCAGGACCGGCAGAATTTCTACGTGTTCTGGTATTACATCAAAAAGAACCAGGCCGGCGGACAGGCGCTGTTCCTTCCCAGCACAAATCCGTGGCTGATAGACTTCGCTTTGAAGCTGGTGCTTCCCCTCCGCGACGTCGACATTCAGGAGCCCATGGGAGCGCTGAGACGAGGCAACGAATACGAAGGCGCTTTGACTTACATCCACAAAGTCAAGAACGGCCGCGATATTTACTTCTTCGCTAACTCTTCCTCGAAGGCCATAGACACGAAAGTAGTGTTGCGAGGTAAGAAGGCCCTGAGAATCTGGGACCCTCACACCGGTGGGCAGGAAGCAGCCGAACTCATCGCGGCGGAGGCCAATGGCCAGCCGGTTACCACGGTGCGCCTGGTTCTGCCCGCGGTGTCGTCGCTGTTCTTCATCCAGGAATAGGGAGCTATGGGCCATGACGCGAAACACTGCCTTACGACTCCTGCTTATGCTATTGGCCATGGCAGGTTCGCAGCCGGCGGGCGCGATGACACCGCAAGAGCGGCGGGAGTATCTGGCGAAGCTTCAGCAGATCCTGCCGGATGCTCCCGCGTTCCGTGAGTGGCTTCAAAAGACCGGGGAGCTGCCGCCGGATTTCGATGCTTTGCCGCGCATCAACGGGCTGCCCGAACCGTTGCGGTTCCTGGACGGCCGGGCGGTGCGGACACCCCGGGAATGGCAATCCCGCCGCACGGAGATCCGGCGGCTCTTCGAGAAATACGACCTGGGCACGTTTCCACCCAAGCCCAAGCTGGATCGCGCTGTGGTGCTCGACGAGACACCCGGCAAAGGATACCTGGTCCGCAACGTGCGCCTGGAGTTCGGCCCCGGGAGCAAGGGCGCCATGCGCGTACAGTTGATGATTCCGGACGGCAAGGGGCCGTTCCCGGTGTTGATCAGCCCCAACCTGGGCGGGTGGGCGCCGTCGCTCGTTCGCCGGGGGTACATCTCTTGCGGATACGCGGGCAATGACGGCATGGATGACGCCGCCCCCCTCGCGCAACTTTATCCCGATTATGATTTCGCGTTGCTGCCTCGCCGGGCCTGGGCCGCCGGCCTGGTGCTGGATTATCTCGAGTCAGTGCCCAACGCCGACATGCAACACGTCGGCATGTTTGGCTATTCTCGTGACGGCAAGATGGCCGCCATCGCCGCGGCCATGGACGATCGCATCGCCGCCGTAATTGCCGGCAGCACCGGCGTGGGCGGCGTGCTGCCGTGGCGCTCCGCCGGCGAGCGCGGGTTTGGCGAGAGCATCGAGAGCACCACGCGAAGCTTCCCTGCGTGGTTCGTTCCGCGCCTGCGCTTCTTCGCCGGCCGCGAGGACCGCCTGCCTATCGATGGCAACCTGCTGGTGGCGATGATCGCGCCGCGCGCCGCGTTGCTCGAATACGGCTTGAATGACGAGGTCTCCAATTCCTGGGGCGACGAGCAGGCGTATTATTCCGCCCTGAAAGTCTACAAGCTGCTGGGCCAGCCCGGCCGGCTGGGCATCCTGCGCGTGCCCGGCTTTCACGGCGCCAACGACCAGGAGGCGTGCCTGGACTGGCTGGACCTTCAATTTGGCCGCTCCACGCGGGTTTGGACCAACCAGTTTCTATTCCCCTGGGACTTCGATCAGTGGCGGGCGAACAGCAAGGAGAGCGTAGATCTGAAACGCTACCCACCGGCTTCGAGCGACCTTTTCGCCGCGGCCCATGGCGCCATCGGCTCCATCGCGGACTGGGAGAAGAAGGCTGCCGGGATCCGCAAATCCGTCGAGTGGATGCTTGGCGACGAACCGCCCATGATGCCGCCGGGAGCCGGACGCGGCGGATTGGGGGGCAGGGGATTGGCGGGCGCGGGCGCTCCTGGAGCCGTCGCCGGGAGAGCAACAGCCGCGGCTCCAGCCGGCGCCAGAGGAGGCTTGCCGGGGGCCGCGCGCGGTGGCGGAAATCCGGGGCAAACCGCGCCCGATCTGGTCAATTGGGTCATCCAGCGCGGCGGCAATTCCTTTGGCTGGCTGGAGCCACAGAAAAGCCAGACATCCTCGCGCAGCCTGAGCTTCGGGTTTAACGTCAGAGGCGACCTGTACTATCCGGCCGACACACCGGAAGGTGCTAAGCTGCCCACCGTGATCTGGCTGCACGGCTACAGCTATCCGCTCGGCTATATGTGGGTCTATCACAACGACCTGCACCCCATCCTCGCCTTGGTCCGCGCCGGCTATGCCGTCCTGGCGTTCGATCAGAGCGGCTTCGGAAGCCGCATGAGCGAGTCCGGTCCATTCTATGACCGCTACCCGCACTGGTCGCAGATGGGAAGAATGGTGGAAGACGCCCGCGCCGCTATCGGCGCCCTGGAGAAGGACAGCCTGGTCGATACCGGGCGAATCTATCTATTCGGCTACTCGATGGGCGGAACCGTTGGCATTTATACGGCGGCGCTCGACTCGCGCGTCAAAGGTCTGGTCTCTATCTGCGGATTCACACCCATGCGCAGCGACACCGCCGCCCGCGGAACGGGCGGGGTGGCGCGCTACAGCCACGAACGCGGGCTGATTCCGCGTCTCGGCTTCTTCGTGGGCCACGAGAACCAGTTACCATACGACTTCCCTGAATTGCTGGGGGTCCTGGCGCCGCGCCCGGTACTGGTGGTCGAGCCGCAGTTGGACCGCGACGCCACGCCCGCCGATGTGAAAACCGCGATCGAGCAGGCGAAAAGGGTTTACGCGCTGTATGGCTCCGTCGCGAAACTAGAGCTTCAGGAGCCCTGGGACTATAACCGTCTGCCCACTAAGACGCAGGATGAAATCGTGAAGTGGATGGCCGCGAACCTGCGCTGAGTCGCGAGTAAGGCGCTGGGCCGATATAACCTGAAATCCGAAGTTGCGCCTTGTATCAGGGCACGGCTTCAGCCGTGCCGCAAGACTGCAATTTGCTATGGGCTTTAGCCCCCGCGCCTCGCGACTTTTGAGACTCCCGTCCCGGTCTCGCCGCTTCCAGGGGCTGAAGCCCGTCCATTTCTTCCGACGGTCCGGCACGGCTGAAGCCGTGCCCTGATACAAATCCTTGTCTTTCAGTATCCTGCGATGTGAAAATCCAACTTCGCCGAAGTTGACTTCGGAATTCAGGATTAATCGTGCTATTCAGACGATTTGCGGCGCGGCCTTTGCTTATCCGAGATGGATCGAATGATCAGCTTGCCTCTGCCGCTCGCCGGTGACGGCGTCTTGCCCTGTGCGACCGCCGCGGCGATGAGTTCCTCGACCTCGGGACGGGCCAGCGCCGCCTCCGACTCGATCCTGATAAAGCGGTTCTGTCTGCCGCTGCCGAGCAGAACCTTATGCGGATCGGGCAGCTTGGATCCGTAATAGAACGACAGCCCAACTCCGTTCGCGGCGCCGGCAATGGATACGATGCAATGCAGCAGTTCTACGGCCTCGGCTATGATCAGCCCGTCAGCGGCTCACCGCGCGCTCATCTCGGCGCACTCGCTGCCGAAATCCCCTCGAAGCTCGAACGACGCATCGTCCATCACCTCGGACGGAACCTGCCGGCCTCCTCAGGCACACGGTTCGCCTTCCCGTTTAATGGCGTCAATGATCATGCGGGCGACGTTGTCCTCGCCAAATTCCGAACTGATCAGCATGTGATACAGGTGCGGATCGTTCCAATTGCAACCGAAATACATCCGGATGAAGTCGGCACGCTGCTGATCGGTCAATCGAATCAAATGCTCGACATCTGCGGCAGCCGTCAGGCGCCGCCGAATACGGGCGGTTCGTTCGCGCCATGGAGCGTAGATGAAGACGTGAAGAACGTCCTTCTGGTCTTGCAACACGCATTGGGCCCCCCGGCCCACGATCACACAATTTCCCCGGGAGTGCGCTTCGGTGATGAGGTGTCGGCCGAGCGCAGCCATGGCTTCCGCATCGAAGACTTCCAGGCCAGTGACCGTCGCGACTCCTTCGAACGCCCCGTGCCAAAGGCCTCTCCGGCTGGCGCGGTGCAACCATGAGTCAACGCGTTCGTCGTATTCTTGTGCCAATTCGGGATCCACTTGAGCGATTCGCGCGATCCGCTCGACCAGACCCTTGTCCAACAAATCCCATCCCAGCCTCTCGGCAATTTTCCGCGCAATGAGGCCCCCACCGCTGCCGTACTCCCTGGCGACTGTCAGTACTCGGAACATGAGTTTCTTCCTCCTGCTTCGTAAGATCTGTTGGGACGACCGACCGTCTCATGGTGCTCTCCATCTGGTGGTGGTCCCCACCGAGACAATCACACGCGGAGACGGGCGTCATTTGAGGACTGTCCATACATCCATCCGATTCCAGCGTTAGGCTCCCGAGACAGGAGCAGGATTCTTGATCATAACAAGGAGCATCACCACATCCGTCTTGGCTTTCACGCCGTGCTCCAAGCGGGGAGGCATGTAGACGAAGGTTCCCTCGACGGCTTCCTGCTCGTCCGTCCCCAGTTTCAGAGCAGCTTCTCCCCTTAGGAAGGTCAGAATGGCGGGGAAAGGCGCCGTGTGAGCTGAGAGTTCCTGCCCCGGCGCAAATCCGAACAGAATCACTTTGGTTTTTCCGTCGTCATGCAGCGTCTGACTCAGGATTCCGTTTTGCGGAATATGGGCCTGTTCACGAAGCTCCCGTACGTAAACGTAATTGTTTGACATTTGAGTTCTCTCCATTGCTTGCATCGCCTGAAACGTGGCGTTGCCGGCTCAATCACCGGTTGCGCCGTGCACGCTCAGGTCGGCTTCTGACTGATTTGGTCCGGAGTTTCGAATGAGCCCATAGCCCCAAACTGCGCCATGCCGAGCCTTCCTCGTCTTCATCTTAGCCCCAAAACGGGCAAACAGAACCGCTATGTCTGTTGTCGTTGGAATCGAGGATGTATACTGAAGCTGGCAGCTCCGGGAGAGCAGACTCCGAAAGTTGTGAGAATTGCTTCGAGGGGAAGTGGTGAACCTGCTCCGCCGGGCGCTGCGCCCGAACATCCACGATTCGATGAACGGGCACCAGCAGCCGCGCTGGTGCGCGGGAGGGGATGGCCGCGGCCGCCGCTGCCCCGATGAAATCCCGTCGCGTCATTCGCCCCTCCCGAACACCGTCATTCTATCGCCGCCAGACGCGTTAAGAGTTACTGGCAGGCTGTTCTGCAGGCAAGGCAGCCGCGGCAGTCTCCAAGTTGAGTTGGCGCAAGAAGGTGGCGCCGATCCTTCCCCTTCTCACACAGGATGGACGGGCCGGCGACGAGTGAAGCATTACTGTTTCGACACCACCTTCACGTCGGTAACGTAATACTTCTCGCCTTGTACCACGACGACGGCCTCGATATGGTCGCCCACCTGGAGTTTCGTCAGTTCGGAATCCGGCTTCACGGGATACTCCATGGTCATCGGTTCCATCCAGTCGCCGATCTTGCCCGCGGAGATGGTAGCGGTCTTGGCGGCAGGATCGAGCGCTCTGACATCACCTTGCATGGGATAGCGTTTGACCGTCTCCCGAGCGCCGCAACCGAGCAGGGCCAGCGCCAGAAATAGCAGGATTCCCTTGGTCATCGCTTGGGGATCAAGATTGCATCGTGGGGATCGGTGTGCGGCACGTTCACCAGCGGAATGGCGCATACCTGCGCCGCTGCCGTCGCCATCCTGGACCTGGCGATTGCGGCGACATACGCCCTCGTTAGTTCGTCGCTGGTAGCTCGCGGTTGTTGGCTCCGTGGAAAGGTTGGGAGATCTGCCAGTTCCTTGACACTCGGGGCCTGGTCCTGGGTTTTCTGTTCCGCCACCACCGGAGTGGGCGTCTGCGCAAACAGCGCCCCGCCAAGGAGCACCGCAAGCATCGAGAGCCGCATGATTCCTCCTACCGGAGATTATACTCTCGCGGGCCGCGCGGCGGGCCTGCGTTGGCAGCGGCGGCACCGGATTCCGCCAGGAGAACGGGTATAACCGGCCAATCTCTGCCTATTCTCCTGGCGGGGCGGGTTTGCGACTTCCCGGGAGGATTTTGGTGAGGCGGTTGGTAAGGCGGCACGCCGGCAAGCATGCTCAGGAACTCGGCCGTGAAGCGCGGGTCGCGGTCGTGAGTCAGGCGCCGCTTCCCAGTCAGAATTCCTTCTTCTGCATCGGTAGCATTCCTGCCACCCGCCGCGGCCTTGAGAGAATCGACGCTGCCCTCGCTAGGTCCACGAGTGGAAACGCGAGAACCACTTCCTTTTCTTGATCTCCATCTCAGCGATCGGGAGGTCCGCGCCGGTCAGAGCGGCGTGTGGGTTGTCCTCCAGCAGGCGACGCGCTGTCTCTTCCCCGTAGTGTCTGGCGGTATAGCGCCATGTCTCGTCCAGAAGCGGCGGGCGATGCGTACAATCGTGTGCATCGCTGGCCAGGAAGTGCACCAGGCCGCGCTGCATCAATTCGTCGCTCGCCGATTTCGCCGATCTCCCAAACCTTCCAAGGAACGATTGCGCAGTTACTTGTATCAGGCAGCCTTGCTGGACCCACGACTCCAACTCGGGCAGTTTCTTCTGTAACAGCGGATTCCGCTCGGGGTGGGTTACGATGGGTCGCAATCCCGCCGCCAGCATGCGGGAGAAGATACCGTCCATGGTCTTAGGAACCATGTCGTCGGCGAACTCGACCAGTAAGTAACCCTTGTGATCGATCGAGTATTTGCCGGGCGCCGCAATGGCGTCTTCGATGTTCTCGGGCGTCAGGTGAAAATCGCACCCGTAGTGAATGCGCGCCGCGACACCCGCCACCCGCTGCAGTTCCGCGATCTTCTGTTCCACCACCGTGGGATGGAAGGCAAATTGACTGTTGGCGTGCGGCGACGCCACAATATCCGTGGTGCCCGCCCCGGCCGCCATACGAACCATGGATAGCGCCTCTTCGAACGTGCGGGCTCCGTCGTCTTGATCGGGAAGAATGTGGCTGTGGATGTCAACCATCGCGGTTGCGCCCCTACCCGGGGCGGTGACCACCAGTATGACAAAAACAGCGATGGCTCTGTAGCAAAGACTGCAGAGCCATCAACACGGCAATCTCAGCGGGTCCTTACGCGGCTCGGCCCGCGGTGCGGCGCCTTCTCAGAACCACTCCGCCCAGCACCGCCAGGCCGGAGGCCAGCAGCAGTATGGTGCCGGGCTCGGGAATGTAAACGTCGTACTCGTCACTGCAAGGGATGAAGGCACCGCAGGGAAGGCCGGGCTGGTAGATGGTTTCGGGAGGGGTGAATGATGTAAAGAACAACGAATCATCGCCCACTAAACTGTAGGCAGCAAGGATATTGTCATTGTAAGTCTGAACGGTCGCAGGGAAGCCCCCCGGGAACGCCGACGGCCAGTACACGGTGAGGTTGTCGCTGGTTAAGCCGCCCCCAAAATCGCCTGAAAAGAACAGCACCGTCTGCCAGAGACTCTCATTGTACAAGCCGGTACCATCGTTGGGCAGGGTGTTGGGATCGCCGTTAATCACGACGAAGTAACCGGCCCCGACGAGATTATCTCCAAGAGCCGCGCCACCCTCCGTCATGAGCGACTGCAGATTAGGGCTAAAGCTATAAGTGCTGGCGTCGGGGTACAAGCTGCAGTCGAAATACGCGTACAGGGTGCCACCATTGTTGAATGGCGCCCCCGGCAGGTTGGTACAACTGGAGCTCCCTGCGGAAGCCCCGACGGTTCCTCCGAAACTCGTCTGTGCGAGGACAAGTGCGAGTGCAATGAAAAACAGGGCCCGTATTCTCATAGTTAAAGCTCCGAACTTCTACAATATTTGACTCTACGCTCACGCGCCACAAATATCAAGGGAATTGCTGATTCTGCTTAACTTGAACGGTACTACTCCATAGCCCCAATGAGCTATTGCCTGCGCTTCGTTTCGCCAAATGTATACGATTTGTATTGAGTGGAGACGAACAAAAACAGATTCAACCTCCAAATAACATTGCCCTAAATGACTGCTTGACGCGTTCTGCCGAGCCGGCCTATACTAGAATCGCTATGAACCAGATGGCGAAACGACTGGGGAGAAAACTGATCGTCGGTCTGTTATCGTCGATCTTCCTGATTGTGGCCGGCGGCGCGACCCTGACCGTATATACGGCCCATGCTTACGCGGGGACCTGCTCCCCACTCAGCGGCTTCCCCGGGCTGTTGCAAAGGATGGGTTTCGTTACCACTGGCACTGGCTGCGTCACCAAACCCGGCGGCACCGTGTGCGGCGGCGGAAGCGGGTGCACTGTAGGCGGCAACCCCGGGACCTGCAAGAACACGGCGGCCGTCAACCAGACTCCCGTTTGCACATGCCTGCCGAACACCGTCAGTAAATAACGCCAGAACCTCAGGACTTGCGCTGAGCCGAGTTCTCCGCGGCCAAAACGCCGAGCAGCACGAAGAGCCACACCTCCAGTACCGGGTCCTGCAGTGGAAAATCCACTATGCTGTGGACGAAGACCATGAGCACGCCTATCCCCCACAGAGATTTCACGGCCTTCGGAACGCTCCATGCTGCAATACACAGCACCAGCAGGCTGAACGGAATCCCACCCTCGGCGGCCCACTCCACCCAGTCGTTGTGAGCATGGTTTACTATCCTCCCAAAGTCCACCGTGGCATATTTCGGGTAGGCATTCTGGTAGTTCCCCAGGCCGAAACCGAAATACGGTTTGGCCCGCGCCATCGTCAGCGATGCCGCTAGAATCTCCCTCCGGCCCTTCAGGGGATCCGGGTCTTGAAATCGGTTCCACAGCACGGTCCAACCCACCACTGCCGTGAAAATGAAGCCCAGGAGCCAGATGCTGGTCGTCGTCATACGCATCTTTTCACGCGAAAAATAGCTCCTCGTCCAAGCCAGCCCCGGCACCACGATGAGCTCCGCCGTCATCAGCAGTGCGCCCGCGCGGGAAGCTCCCGCGATGACCGACGCGTACATCGCCGCCCCCATGACGGCGAACCGCAGCGGCCGCTGGCCCCCTCCCAGCATCTGCACAAGGGCCAGCGGCAGCAGCATCTCCATGAAAGCCGCATACCGGTCGCGGCTCACAAAGGGCCCCAGTACCGCCGCGTCGTAAGTCGGGTAAAACCAGAAGATCTTGCCGTTGGAACTGAAGTATTGAACCACGGACACCACGCTCAGCACGAAGCCAAAATACAGCAGCAGGTCCAGGAATCGGCGCCGCACCCGCTCCGCGGCGCACACCTGCATCGCCAGGAAAAAGGCCGCCAGGTTCCCCATCCACGTCAGAACCGCCATCCACGTCTCCCAGCGGCCCACCGTGCGGCCCGTCGAGAGCTGCATCAATCCCCACGCCACCGTGCCGGCCAGCGGAACCAGCGCGAAACTCCATTCCACGGCGAAGGGCCGCCACAATATGGCCACTCCCCACAACGTAGCCAACAGAAACAGTCCTGCCTGAAAGAGGTTGGGAGTGATCCATCGGCCCGACAAGAACATCACCAGAACCGCAATCCAGATCGTGAACGCCAGAAAATAGGCCGAGAAGCTCTGCCATTGCCGGTTCGCCGCGGGCAGGCTGGTCATCGGCCGCCCTCCGGCTCCAGCGCTAGTTCGAATTCCCGCAGAATCACCGAGCCCTCAATTCGCACCGTGCCCCGCATCCTCTGGTACCCGAATACCAGCCGCACCAAGGTAGTGTCCGCCGGCGTCGCAAAACGGAACGCGCGATCCGCGTCGCCCTCCGACCCCCCTGGCAGCAGGCCCCCTCCATGCAGCAGATCGCCGCCACTCGCCCGCAGCACCCGGCACAGCGGTCCCGATTCCGCGGGGATGCCGGCGGCCCGGTACCGCACCGACAACACGTATTCCCGGTTGGGCAGCACTGGAACGTACTGGCTCAGAATTTCGCAGTCCTCCGGTTGCTGGCCCGTGAAACTCACGAATACCGCCGGCGGTTTCCCTACCCGCTCCACATAGATTCCCTCGGGCGGTGTGAATCGCCAGTCGAATCCCGCGTTAAAATTCGGCGTCGCGAAATCGCCATTCGTGAGCGACCGGCCCATCTTCGCCGCCAGCGGCGCGTAGGGCAGCAACTTCCTCTCGTTCAGTTCATTCCATACCGCCAACGCCGGCCCGCTCTGGCCCGCTTCCAGCCGGTAGTCGCCATAGTTTAGTAGTGCCTCGGTATCCTCCGCGCCGGCCCGCGCCAGCACCCGTTCCGCCACCGGCGCCGCCGCTTCCATCCGCTTCTCGCGTATCAGAAACTCCAGGTACCGGCGCAGCACCTTCTGGCGGTCGGGGATGGCTCTCTCCAGAATCGTCGGCGCATCCTGGCTCAAGCTCCAGCAATTGCGGAACAGCGCCGAGACGTCGTCGTACGACACCGCCAGCGCAGCCTTCACCACGGGCCAGAATTTCTCCGCGTCCCCCCGGTGAAAATAGAAGTCCGACAAGACCCACCGCGGCGCGAAGTTGTTGTCCAACTGCATCGCATGTAAGAGGCTGGCTTCGCCCTTGCCGTAGTCCCCTTTTTCTTCCGCCGCCTGCCCCAGCTCGATCCACAGCGTGGAATTCGCCGGGCTCAGCTCCGCCGCCTTCTCCAGGGCGACCACCGCGCGGTCGGGCTCGATTTCCGACCATCCGAGGTAATACTCCGGATTTCCCGGGGCCAGCGCCACCGCCCGCCGGATCGCCCTCGGGTTCCACTTCAGATACACCCAGTCGGAAAGCTCTATCCGCAGCGTCCAGTACAGCCCCGTCGCCATTATGACCGTAGCCGCCAATCCGAAGATGCGTTCGAGCCATCTCATTGATTCAAGTCCGGGAAAACCGCGCTACGGCGCCTCCCCGCCGAAGCGTCCCGGCTGCGCCAGATAGTACAGGAACACCAGGAATAACACCACACAAATCCCAGCCACCAGAATGTGCCGCACCGTCCGCCGCACCTGTCGCTTCCGCAGGTCCGGCCGCGGGTCCTTCACCCCTGCATTCTCCGCAGCGCCGGATTTCGCCGTAAACCGGTAATCGCAGGCATGGCATCGGAAGGGGTAATATCTGAGCCAGCTCCGCAAGCCCTCCCAGGGGCTCCGTCGATGCGAACGGTACACGCGGGTGCTCTGGCACTTCGGACAAAGCCGCCGCGGCCCCGCCTCGCTGGCGCCGGGCTCTACCACCTGGTGGTTGTCAGGCACGAAGTCAACATTCTACACGGAATCCCCGCCGGAGGCAGGCCCCTGTGCCAGGGCGCTGGATACAGAACCGCTTTGGGCGATGTCGCGGGGTTGGCGCCCAGAGCGCCAGCCGTGCATACCGCACCGAACTTACGGCGGTCCTCGCCGCACCAGCGTCGCCATCCCCGAAGCCAACCCCATCCCTTGGCCCACTTTGTCAGCGCTCCATTCCACCCGCAGCGTCCGCGCCGAAAGCAGCGTCAACCGCACCCGCCCCGCCGCTCCGCCCAACCCGGTCCATTCCAGGTCCACCGCCGGCTCGAGCGCCGCCCCCGTAAACTCGAAGTCCACAAATGGCGAGATCGGTCGCTCCCCCACCATGTACCGCGCCGAGTACTTCCCAGTCACTTCCCCCCTGGATTCCGATATCTCCATGTCGATATACACCGGCGGACACATCCCTTCCGCGTCCGCTGACTTCGCCGGTTTGGCATAGTACCACTGTCCCCCAAATCCACCGGCTTGCGACCGATACTTCCGTTCGGAATCAGCACCGCCTCCAGTAACATGTTTGTCATTGTTGTTGACCGGAAGGAGTGGTTTGCCTAACTCCACATAGCTCGAAAACGCGGGCGGCTCGGTTCTGTCTGGTTCTCTGCCTTCGGCCTTCCGGTTCCGAATCGTAACCTGCCCCTCCGTGCGCACCGGCCACGCGCCCGACCCTCTCTCTAACTGCTCTCCCACAGGAACATTTCCTTCCCCATCGCCCGTGGGCCGTTGCACTGCTGCGTCCTGCGACAGGAACAACGCAATCAACCCGATCCCCACCACTCCCGCTCCCGGCCATGCAAACCGGCTCCAGCGCCGTTTTTCGCTGATGGGCACATACAGCTCTCCCGGAGCCGTTCTGTGCGCCCGCATCCGCTCTCCCGCGGCAGCCGCTTCGCTCGCTTGCCGCCACAGGATGTTGTCATATTCTACACGAAGCCTCGGTTCGGTCAGGGTCTTCAGAATCTCGTTCAGCCGTGCCATCTGGATCCCCGCCAGCCGCCGCAGCGTCTCATCGGACTGCTGATCGGGATGCAGAAGCCGAGCCAAGCTCCGATAGGCCCGCCGCACTTCCTCGGCCGACGCCGTGTTCGGGAGGCCCAACTCCTCGTAGTAGTTCATCCTCGCACCAGGATTATAACCGCTTTCGACCGCTTTCTCTTAGCATAATTGGCGTCTTTGTGGGCGGCCGCCGACGCCGCCGATGCACGACCCGGATGCCCGCTTTCTGGCTGCCATCCGCATCCGCAAAAAGCGAGAACATGACACCAGGAAACATGACACCAATTCGTCACCCCGTGTCCGAAAGATACTAGTAGCCCTTTTGGGCTAAGTCAAATTCCCCTTCCGGGCGCTATCGCCTCCTGTTCGCCCCTTACAGTGAACGGAAATTCTTTATCCGTGTAAGACATACACCGATTCGGCGCTATTCGCAGAGAATTCGGAGTCAAACACAGTGTCGCCGCGCTAGTACTGTTCACGCAACGAATCATGCAAAAATGGCTTGCAAATGTATTCGAAATGTATATAATCGAGACACTTTAAGTGGCTGAGAAACGGGCCGAGGCTTAGTTGCCCAAGGCCAGCCTTTGAAATGTGACGCGCGTGTGCGGACCAGTCATGGCCGTTGCGGTTTCTCAGCGGCGTGCTTACCAAACTTGGCCCATTTCGTGGGGGCTGACGCCAGCGTATCCCCCGGCAAGTGGGACTCGCAATGGCGGAAGCCTGCCCGCACGTGATTGGAGCTGTCAAGACGGAGATCAAGTGAACTGGTACGCACTCACTGTCAAGTCGCAGCACGAAAAGGCCGTCGATGACCAGCTCCAGGCCCAAGCGCTGGAAAGCTATCTGCCCCTCTATCGTGCCCGCCGCCGTTGGTCCGACCGCATCAAAACCATCGATCTTCCACTCTTCTCAACCTATGTCTTTTGCCGCTTCGGCTTCGAAGATCGTCTGAAGGTGCTGCAGGTATCCAGTATCGTCTCGATCGTCGGATTCGGCGGCAAACCCTGCCCCATCCCCGACCACGAGATCGAGAGCATTCAAGCCGTCGTCGGCTCCGGTTTGCCCTTCTCCCCCTGGCCGTTCCTCCGCATGGGGCAGCGCGTGCGCATTTGTCAAGGCGCCCTGCAAGGCCTGGAAGGTATCCTGGCCCGCGAGAAATCCGGCTACCGGGTAATCGTCAACGTGGAACTGCTCAATCGCGCCGTGGCTGTGGAAATCGAGCGGGACCTGGTCCGCGCGGTCGCCGGCGCCGCGGCTGCATCCTCTTCTTCGCTTTACCTGACCCGGTAGCCCCTGGACTGTTACAAGGAGTTCTATGACATCCCTGCATCAGCGGAATCGCATCGTCGTTTTCCGCCTCTCCCAAGAGGAGTATAACCGCTTGAGGTCGGCTTGTGTTGCCGCTGGCGGCCGCAATTTATCCGACTTCACTCGTTCTGAGTTGCTCACCGTGGTTCAGACCGACGGTTGCGGCTCTGCACTTGAGCGAAAGTTCGTTGAAATCGACCGGAAGCTGAGCGACTTATATAATCTCATTCAGCGCGTATCCGAACGGATTTGTTCGCCGGCGCCGTCGTTAGCCGGAGACAACCATGGTTAACGTTACCGGGCCGCGACTTGTCGCTCGACCGTTAGGGAGCGCTGGGTTGCGGACGTGTCTCTGCCGGAAGTCGTCAGACGCGTCGCGGAGGATCTCCATGAAACTCTTCATCGTCCTTCTGCTCTCACTGGCCGCGGCATCCTTCGCCCAAGTCCAAGTCCAGCCGGTAACCACCCAGAACCTCCCCGCCCAAAAAATCCATCCCAACGATCTGGTGGGCGTCTCGGTCTATGGCGAGCCGGAGCTCACCCGCACCGTCCGCGTCGGCGCCGACGGAACCATCCGCCTACCCATGTTGCGAGACAAGATCAAAGCCGATGGGCTTATGCCGGAAGAGTTGGAACAAGCCATTGTCGCCTCCCTGAAAACCCAGGAAATCCTGGTCGATCCCTTCGTCACCGTCACCGTCGCCGAGTACCACTCGCTCCCGCCCATCAGCGTGGCTGGCGCCGTGCGAACCCCCATCACCTTTCAACCCTTCGAAAAGATCACCCTCCTGGAAGCCATCACCCGCGCCGGGGGTCTGGCCCCCGAAGCCGGCTCGGAGATCCTGGTCACGGGTCCAATGTCGCCGGCCGCCGCCGGCACACCAGCCACTAACGCCACCCCCTTGGTCCGCCGCATCCAGGTAAGGTCCCTGATCGAGGCCGCCGATCCTGCCGCCAATCTTGTCCTGGAAGGCGGCGAGGAGGTTCGCGTGCCCGAAGTCGGCAAGGTCTACGTCGTCGGCAACGTCAAGAACCCCGGCGCCTTCCCCGTGCAGGATCCTTCCGGGACTTCCATCCTCAAAGTGCTGGCCCTCACCCAGGGACTGACCCCCTACGCCACCAATGAAGCCTTTATCTACCGGCGGGAAGCCGGCACCGCCTCGAAAAATGAAATTCCCGTCGACCTGAAGAAGATCATGGACCGCAAGTCTCCCGACGTCCCGCTTATGGCGAATGATGTCTTATACGTCCCTGACGCCCACAAGCGCCGCGCCACCATGTCCGTGCTGGAAAAAGTTCTCCTCTTCGGGGGCATTGCCGCCTCCGCCTTGATCTATGCGACGGTGCACTGATCCGGTCGACCCAATGGTGAAAAATGGCTGAAGATCCTCGATCCCTCCCCGCTCCCGAGTCCCCGGGCCGCAACCTCCCCGTCCCCAGTGACATGTACCGCGCCGGCTGGTACGGGCCGGATACCGAACCGGAACCGCCCGCCGTCTCCCTCTCCCACTATTTCTGGATCGTCAAGCGCCACCGCTGGAAAATCGCGGGCTTCGTCCTCGCCAGCCTGATATGCACCTACATCGTCTCCAAGCGCCTCACCCCCATCTACGAATCCACGACCACGGTGGATGTCGACCGCCGCATGCCCACCGGCGTCGTGGGCCAGGAAGCCACCACGACCGCGGGTAACGACGCCGATCAGTTCCTCGCCACCCAGATCAGGCTCATCCAGTCCGATTCCGTCCTCCGTCCCGTCGCCCAGCAGTACCACCTCCGCGATCTCGAAAAGCAAGGCCAGGACGCGTCGCTGGAACGCGCCGTCCGCGCCCAGCGAACCCCCGTCACCCTGGGTAGCCTCAAAGTGGTGCGCCCGCCCAACACCTATCTGCTGCTCATCAGCTATCGTTCTCCCGATCCCGACCTGGCCGCCAACGTCGCCAACGCCGTTGCCAATTCATACCTGCACCGCACCTTCGAGATCCGCTACCGCGCCACCGCCGATCTTTCCACCTTCATGGAAAAGCAACTCGAGGAGCTGCGCGCCAAAATGGAACGTTCCGGCATGGCCCTGGCCCAGTTCGAACGCGAATTGGACGTAATCAACCCCGAGGCGAAAACCAGCATCTTGTCCGCGCGCCTGCTCCAGTTGAACACCGACTACACCAACGCCCAAACCGAGCGCGTCAAGAAGGAAGCCGCCTGGCAATCCGTCCAGGCCGGAACCTTGGAAGCCGCCCAAGTCTCCTCCCAAGGCGAGTCGCTCAAGGTTATCCAGGACCGCTTGGATGAAGCCACCCAGAAGTTTGCCCAGATCAAGGCGCGCGCCGGCGCCAATCATCCGGACTATCAGAAGGCTGCCGCCGAAGTGGCCGAGTTGCAGAAGCAGTTTCAGACGGCGCGGACCAGCGTCGTGCGCCGCGTCCAGACCGAGTATCAGGAAGCGGTCAACCGCGAAGCCATGTTGCAGAAGGCCGTGGCGGAGACCAAGGCCGAATTCGATAAAATGAATGCCCGGTCGTTCGAATATCAAGCCCTGAAACGCGAGGCCGATGCCGACCGCGGCCTCTACGAAGAACTGGTCCGCAAGATCAAGGAAGCCGGCATCAACTCCGGCTTCCAGAACAGCTCCATCCGCATCGCCGACGCCGCGCTGCCAGGCCTGTACCCCGTCTATCCCAACACGCGGCAAAACCTCATCCTGGCGTTCGTCTTGTCCACCCTGCTGGCCATTGGCGCGGCCGTCATGAGCGACGTGCTCGACCACACCATCCGCGACCCGGAACAGGCCCGCGTCCTGCTCGGAGCCGAGGTCATGGGCAGCCTGCCCATGGTGAAGTCGTGGAGAGGCAAACTGATTGCCGCGAACATCAACGGCACGGGCGCCAGCCAGGCGCTCAGCAAAGCGGGAGAGTCCGTCATGCGGGCCTCCACCGGATATGAGGAAGCCGTCCGCACCCTGCGCAATTCCATCCTGCTCAGCACCTTTGACCATCCGTTGAAGAGCCTGATGGTGACCAGCGCCTCGCCCGCCGAGGGGAAGACCACCATCGCCGTGTACCTGGCGATTACCCACGCGCAGCAGAAGCACAAGACCCTGCTGATCGATGGCGACCTGCGCCGGCCCGGAGTGCACACCAAGCTGGGCCTGTCGCCGGAGTCCGGCCTGGCAGCCGCGCTGATGAATGGCCTCTGCTGGCACGACGAACTGATCCAGCCGGAAGCCGTCCCGGGTTTGTACGTCCTGCCCGCCGGGCCCTCCAGCCGCCGTTGTGCCGACCTCATCGGCGCCAATCTGAAGCATATCCTGGCGCAAGCCGAAGCCGAGTACGACCTCGTAATCGTGGATGCGCCGCCCATTCTCGGCTTTCCCGAGCCCCTGCAAATGGCCGCGGCCGTGGATGGCGTCGTGATGGTTGCCGTGGCCGGGGAAACCAATCGTAAGGCCATCGACCTGGCCTTGTCCACGCTGCGGCGCGTGCGGGCCAACGTCCTGGGCCTGGTATTGAACGAAATCACTTCCAATACCAGCGACGGCTATTATTACCACGGCTACTACGGCAAATACTATAAGTATTACCGGGCGGGCGAGGAGTAGCCCATGCCGGCTCCCCAAAACTGGGAGAACCCTCGCTGTTCTCGTATTACATGCTTTTGATTTCTTCTCTTCTCGCGAAGATTTTCGCTCAGTCTGCCCTAACCATCAGTGTCTTGTTTCCTCGCTACGGATCTTCATCACGCTCGCGGCCATGCGGGTTATCTGCGTCCTCCGCGTTCTCTGCTTCCTCCGCGCTCCACCACGGGAAGGCGCAAGTGCTGCTTCCTTTTCACTCTCCGTTTGGGCTTTTGTTCTTTGCCTTTCTCCGCGT